>Ga0302271_10002596_pt1 | contig 16076 bp, 5 predicted proteins | sample III_Bog_N1_1_FD_198767 | JGI IMG/M metagenome (GOLD analysis project Ga0302271, IMG submission 198767) | Peat permafrost microbial communities from Stordalen Mire near Abisko, Sweden - III_Bog_N1_1 | ecosystem: Environmental > Terrestrial > Soil > Wetlands > Peat | place: Sweden: Abisko...
AAAAAAGCCAATATTGCGGGATACAATTTTTTCTTGGAGCAGCAATCTTCTATCTAAAAGCTAATTAATTACATGAAACTTGAGTATCCTATGCAGCTAATTGGGCTTTCCCTTGATGAAATAGGAAACGATGCACTTGCTTTTTTTCAAAATTAGCTGCTAAAGATATCATAGATTTTACCCAACTATCAACAATTATTTATTTTTCCCATGCCATCAAACTCTTAAAAAACTACAATGCAATAAATTAATTACATATCTTAAGCCAGAGTAGGAAGATATGAACAATAATAACTTAAGGACGCAAATAATTTTTTGTTTTAATATGAATAATTTTGTTTGAAATCCTTTTCTTTTGTTTTTGTATTGGAAGTAGTCTTTATTAAAAATAATTGTGTAAAGAATAAGTTAAGTTGAAATAGGGTATTTAGTCAAAAACTCTCTTCGGACTTAATAAACTAATTCTAAAGCTCTTTTTCCACTTTAAATTAGCAAAGAACACCTTCGTTAAATTGAAGAAGCCAAACGATGAAGAAAAAAATACTTAGCACTGCTGGAATTATTTAAGAAATTTCATGTGCTTTTGGAGATATTTTGATTGGTGAATGCTGAAAGAAGCATATCGCATTATGCTAATTTTATTATTTAATTAGAATGAAGATATTCTGATAAGATTGGAGGGATGGAGAGGGGTAGGAGTCTTTGATTTTGGGAAACCAGGTCTAAGAGGAAAAAAACAATTAATTGAGGAAAAAGAAAAGGAAGACTCATTGAAAGAGATTGTGATAGTGAAAGCAATTTAGAAAGAAGGGAGAAGAGTCAGTACCCGAGATATCTGCAGCAAAATGAATAGTTTTAGACCAAGGACTCAGTAGCTCAACCCAACCTTCCAGTGCATTTCTTCTCTTGAAGAATTTACGCAAATCGATAATTTAGCATTCTCAGATTCTTCTCTGAATCACAGTTACCATCCTCATCATTATCCTTTGCATCCTAAACTCTATGAGAATAATTCACAAAGCCCTTCTAAAAGAAGTTGTCTTGATTCTGCATAGAAACCTCAACAGAAGATGGAATCATTATTTGAAATGAAACCAATTATCGATAACAAATTGCCGATTTAAGGATATTCCTACATTAGGTTATATCAAGATCACATATTACCAAGAGATGAGAATCTCGAGCTAAGAGAGGAAGATCTGGAGTTCTTAAAGGCATTAAATCAAGAAAATTAGAGATTATCTCTAAAAAAGATGGAAATTACTGAAGATTTGGTGAAATAATTCTTCATTCACTTTGAAAAAAAATCCACTCGACAGACAACAGCTACCAAGGAGGAGTCTATCATCGACATGACCGCTGAATTGAAAGAATCAATTGACGCAGCTGATTTAGATGCACTGTATTAATACTGGAGAAAAGAAAGAGAAAACGATAAATACCTGCGACAAGGAGAGTTAATCACTCATAAGGAAATTTATCCTTTCATGCGAAAATATTGGCGAGCGAATTCAGAGGAATAGACTTACCATTCTACGTTTCGACCTCGAGAATATTGCAGGAAGAAAACAAGGAAATCCACAAGAACTGATAATAAAGAAATACAAGATAAACTTATAGGATTGGGAGGTGATTTGCAGAAATGTCGTTTTATTGCACTCAAAATCAAGAAAAGAGAGCTCCTCAAAAGAGAACTAGCTTATTAGAATATTGTAGATTTCTCAACATCTGTACCAGGGCTTTAGAAGGAATTTAAGATATTTAATACGTTTTCTTCACGAACTGCTGATATTGCTGCTCTTTAGATGTAGATTTAGCCGAAATTGCATAAACGAAAATAACCTAATAAGATTAAACATGTTCATGAGTAGATTAATTCGGTAAAGAATGGTCTTGTTTCGTAGAACACTAATGTAACTACAAAAAATGATTTATTTTATTTTTTTCGAAGCTAAACCAATTATGTTTTTGATGTTGGAATGATAGGATTTAAGCAAAGAGCCAATATTAAAGGCAGAGGGTGTCAAAGATACCTATGAAGTAAAAACAGAACGAAGTCGCATTAGAAAATAGAAATATGTTGTGAATGATGATCTCAGCAAGGCTTAATCGATCGATGAAACAAAAGCTTCTTCGGAAATACGAGATGAAGAAAAAAAACAGAAAGATACCATTAAACAGAAAAAGGGATAAGAGGTAGATACTCTAAGTAAAATAGCAGCCTTGCAACCGAAATAAGAAGAAAATAAAGGTAAAGCAAAGATTGAATTGTTCAAATATAAATAATAATGGTATTTTTGTTGAATTTTTTACTTTGATAAAGATGATCTTAATTTAGCAAGTGATTTGGTTGCAAATAATGGAAGTGTAAAGAATGAGACAGACAACAAGAATAAGAAAAAGAGAATGAAAAAGACTGAGTTACCAGGATAAACAAGAGAGAAAAATGAAGGAAATATGGCTGAAACAATCCTTGTACAGAAGAAAGAAGAAGTGGATATGAAACAATAGGAAGAAACAAAAGAGAGGAATAAAATAACTGAAAATGTTAGCTTTGAGAAGCCTAACAGAAATATTAGCAGACAGAAGTTAATAACGAAGTCGGTTCTGACAGAAAAATAACCTGAAAAGAGCACCCAACTAGAGATACTAAAACTCGATACAGAATAAGAAAAAGCATAATTTTTGAGTAGTTTTCTGATTCATTTTAGTTCTCTTAGCTTACCAGTTACAGTAGATATCGTTTAGGATTGGGAGAAGATTGAAACGAAAAGTAAAGTGATTCAAGAAGAACAACAGTAAAAACTCAAGAATCCAAATACATTTGCTTATCTAATCAGATAAAGAGTAGGTAGAGCAGGCAGAGTGTTTCTTGATAGAGTATGTGATAATCCCATAGATGTAGCTGGAATTCAAAGTGGCAAAATTAGCTATTTTATCGAACCAGAGACGAAAAGAATCACCTATAATACATTTTCATTCCCTAACCCAGAAGCAATTAGGGTGAATGGAAAATAACCCGAGGAATAGCAGAACTAGTCGACGTTAACAACAACTGTAGTAGCAAACATGATGGATTCAACGCAGGGAATTAACAAAAATAGTGTTTAAGTGCAAAAGAGTAACGAAGAAGAACAATAGTTGCTTATTGTTCCTGGTGGTTCTGCACATGGTAGAGTCAAAATTGATCCCACAGAAAAGGAATTCACTGGAGGAGTGACTGTGAGTGATCAATCTAAGTAAAAAGATAGGGATATTTTTAGAAATAGCTTAGCTTTTAACATTAAACGCGACAAAATGTTATCCCTCATGAAAAAGCAGCAATAATAAGTACTTTTCCTTAGCAAATCAAGAAACTTACAAGAATTGTTGTCTACCAAGCAAAGAAATCATAAGAGAACAAATAATAATAATCTATCACGATTAACCGAAAACTCAGAAGATTCTGATTCTTCATTCCAGAGCAGCACTCAACCTGTAAATAATCCCTTTCAAAACTTGAGACAACAAATGTAATTGAAGATCAAAGAAAGAGAAAAACAAAAGTATTTGCAAATTCAAAAGGAAAAAGCTGAATAGTAAAGAATAGCTAAGTTAAAATAATAAAATGAACTCAAGAATAATCAAGTAGAAGCTGATAAAATTCCTGATAATGTGTTTGCTATTCCTCTCCAGCAACGGCAAAATAGCATTGATTTAATGACTCAAATGATCAATGAATAATAATAACCAATTGAGAATTAGTTTATCTAATCGGATACGTTTTATCCAAATAATCAGTTTAATCCTTACCATAACCACAATTCCATTTTCCATCAAGAAAACCCTATTCTTTAGGGTTTCAATAATGCTGAGAATCTTGAAGAGTTCAATGCTAATATTCAGTTAAATCGTTAAGAATCGAATAACTTTCATAACTTTGACAATCCTCATAATACCAACAACATTGATAGCATGTACTTGCCGCATAATACAATCATGCAATCACCATCGTAGCAGTAATAATTATTTTCACCCAATCACAATGCTATCTACCCGTACGAGCAGAGTTTTCCTAATAATGTCAACAATAATAGTGGCAGAGATCCAAATTGTAATAACAATAACAATCCTTACGAGTAGTTGAATCTGAATATTCCAATAATGCAAAATCATCTCCAACATGCGAATCATTCCTATTAGAATAATGAATATTATACTGATTTCGATCGAAGAAACGTGAATAATCCTGTAGAATCTTCTAATATCCCTTTTATCTCTGAGTCATCAACTTACAATAATATGAACAATAATAATTAGCCATTTGAAGGTAGCATGGCTGCAGAGTAGAATTACTTGAATTGCGGTGAATAAGAGAATGATTAATACTTGAATGAGATAGATGATTAAGTTAGGAATTGTAATCCAGAAGATGATGATTTTTGAGAAAAATATTCAAATCAATATTGTTTAAAGAGAAAATCAAGATGTGTTGTTGAACAGTTAATTAACAAACATGACATTTATTGTTTTTATTGTGTGTATTTCCAATGTAAAAAAGTAATTATTTCTCTCTAGCTCTCTCTCTCTTTCTCTTAAAAGAGTATTATTTATCAATGTGGGAAGGGAAATTAACTTTAAAAAGGCTAAGTTTTTTTAAAAAGAGAATGTAAATATTTCTTGTAACACAACAAAGAATAATGAGAATTAATAAAAGAAGATAGATTGATTCTTTGAATTCACTACTCAAACAACACCAGTAGTATTAGTGCCATTAGCTTCAGCTGGTTCGAACAGATGTTCATTGTCGTTACCGTACATGTTCAGATTAATCAAATAATCTCTCAATTCAACCTAGAAATATCAAAAACACCTTATTATTTGCAATTTCAAGATAGACTAAAATCAATCTACAATTATTATCATATTTGAATGCTTTCTTTTACCTTGAAATCATGGGGGACTTGTGATTTATCAAAGAGATTTTTAATATAAATCTGCGTTTTTTGAAGCGAAACATTAGTGAAAGTTGAAGAGAGTGCTTAGACAATGAATTCATAGACATATGTTGCATTGTCGACTGTTTAGCCTTCGATAAGAGGTACTGATAACTAATGGTTTGAAAGCAATAAAAATTAATGAAATTTGAGGTAGAAATGAGCAACAAATATTCTTACAAATCCTGTCTTGACGATAGCAATCAGCATTTAGAAGATAATGCATTGTTGCTTGAATCCACTCTTGTGGTAGCCATCAGTGAGAACTTCTAACACATCTTTCAAGAGATTTATGTAGTAAATGGAATAAAAGGAGTTCGCAATGATTTGATTTGTGTAAACTTGCTATTGAAAAAATTTAAAAAAGAATTAAAAACATAAGTTAGTTTTTAATAAATCTTAAGTAATTTACTCTCATAACGTAGACGAGGACATCCAGGCCGATGTCTGAGATCTCTGAAATGTTATGCTTGAAAGCCCAGACAATGCAATCGATCATCGTTTTGAATTGGTCACTCGGGATATTAAACAGAGCTAAAACATTTTAAATTTATTAATTAGATTTCAAATTCTACAACATAATTTCTAATATAATTACCTTCGATGGCATTCTATACTACTGCCTTCAGGAAGCGGAAGAAGCCAATCCTGTGATCGGGGAAAGAACTAAAGTCTTTAGTGATCATATTCAACGTAGACATGAAGATTCCTTGCAGAGTTTCAGGAATTAGCGGCTGGATATATTCAGACATATTCTCGAAAATAACTTAATAAAGACTCAAGAGTTCAGGTTCTCTGCAATCTTCAAGACTATTCACGTAGTCTACTAGCAGCTCTTTCAGTGGTACTATCAGATTTGTAGCGATGCTTTGGGGCTAGTAGAATTATGTGCCTTTCTTGCAAGATTTGAAAAAGCAGACATACAGTTTAATAATGTCTCTTCGGATAGTCCTTAAGCGCTTGACAGTCGAATAATTCAAGACATTCTTGCCATTTTATTGAACTTACGCGTTGATTAATTAGCTGTAATATTAGTAAATCTGATTCATTCCAAGATTTATTTAACCTGTAGGAAAATTCAAAGATAACAAATCATTGTAAAACTCTCACTTTTTGTTTTGTCAAATATGTAAATAATAATATCTTACCTATGATGAAGATGTAACTAAACCCAACGGAGAAGCAAAGTCTCTCGTTGATCTTCAAAAACATTGATATTTGTTGTACAGCTTATTCGGAATCGAGCAATGCTGAATTTTATGAAGCACTTTGAATAATATTCTTCCAATTATCTAAAAATGAGCGCAATGTTGTTTCGAGATAAACGGATGCCTTCTGTTGGTCTGACTCAGCGTTGATCATGTAACCAACTGCTTCGTAGAATGTGAGACGATATTAAGGCAACAGAATATTAGCTTTTTCATCGATTTATCTGATTAATCCGATAATATATGGTTCAGTTTCTGCAACATTGGATTTTCCCTTCGTAGAGAAGCTTTTTTCTTGTTGAACTTTGACGAATTCTTCAGCACATTTTTGACTAACAGTCAAGAATGTATTCACAGCCATTTCCTGTTATCAAATGGAAGAGATAAGCAAGCCTAAGCAGATAAAAATGATCTTTTTTTTCTTACCATAACTCCTGGAAATGTTTCTCCCATGAACTCGAACAGTTTCTTGACTACTGTCTTCAAGAAAGACCAATTGTTCTTTAGGAATATTGGGTATTGGCTGACTACGTACATGATATTTGAAGCTGTTACAGCTTTGCTTTCTTTTTGTTTCTTTTGTTCAGTTAGACTCAAAAGTCCCTAATTCAAAAACAAATACAATACTTTCACACTCCAAAATCAATTTTTCAAAATAAAGACTTTTTGTACCTTGATGACTTAAATCAAAAGAACACGCTCATCATCACTCTTAACTGAGCCAGAGATAGACCCTATCGCCCAACAAAGACTGTTAAGATTATCGAAGCTCCATTCAGTGCCATCTTGCTGGTGATCAAAATCAAATTTTCTTTAGAAATGTTCATTTTCAAATATGCAAAAATATTGTAAAATTACTTGTTTTTCTAATTTCGCTAGTAGAATCCTACTCATGTCCTGCCAATCTAACTTCGAGAGATTGACGAGAATCTCTTTAAGAATATCATAAAGGGAATTATTCTCTGTGTCTTAGAGCTCTTCCCTTACTGGCATGCCTTCTTCAATCACAATAAGAACTTCTTGCGGTTTAGCCATTCGAGAAATTATGATGACTCTAATTTAAGTGAAAATCTTGGGATAAACTGTCTTGGAGATTTAGAAGTTATCGAGTTATACTTCTTAAGGAGCATTATTCAAACGAAGCACATTATAGAACGTTCCTTAAGTTGAGCCATTTTGTTAGTTAGCTTATAATTATTTTCGTTGATTTAACTTTTTAAGCTAATCAGTTGTGAAGATATGCCAAAAATCAATGCATATCTTAAAGATATTCTCTTCATCTATTTCGTTGATATTCACGATATATTAGAGTCCTCGATCGATACTAGCAGCAATTTGTGAGTTTAATTGATTTTTAGGATCATTAGCTTATTCCTCCAGCCACTCTAAATTTGTCTAAAAGAATCTACAACAACAAAAACAAAATAAACCAAAATGAAATTCTAAATCTATTTAGATTAATGAATGAAATTACGATGTTAAGAAGAACACAACAGTCTTGCAAATACCATCAAATGTTTCAACTTGACGATGCTATCCTTATTGCATCATGCGTTTTCTCTCAAAAGCGAGATTCACATTCATAGGTAGAATTTATTCGGAGATTTTCGAAATGAATTTAAAGAACAGATCCAGCATCTTATTCTTCATTTTGAATGTCTCTTCAGGTGTCATTTGTGAATCTATTTTCAAGAGTGCAACCTCTGTGAGACAATTAATCGCATTTTCCTTGAAATCAGTGGAAACCACGAAGAACAAAAAGATATCCACAATATCCGTATCGATAATAAACCCAATAGGAATCCAGCTCAAATACACATAGAATGTCTCCAAACAAGCCTTCACTAACCCAGGTTTGCAAGCATTGATATTTTGAACGCAACCAGAAGCAATGAAGTAGCATAGCTCATAAATGTGCTTGAATTGTTCGTACATTTATTGCTTCAATTGCTAGATTTGTTAACTCGTCATCTCGTTCTTGGAGTAGTCAAATATTTCTTCACTAAAATGGAAAAAAATATATCAGTTAACGCAGTGAATTGTAATTGAAAATTGTTAACTAACCTGAGCATTTTGAGCAAGTGAAGGGAGTTTTCGCATACATTGGGATCTGTGCGTGATGCTTAGCAAATGTCAGGGATAAAATTATTCCAAGTTGTGTTCCACTCAAATTTGAGAATCTTGATGATAATCGAATTGCATTTATTCAGGATAGTTGTTTCTTGCTAGTTTAAGCTGCTTGTTTAACTTGTTTTGAAGATATATCCGAGCATGTAATTCTTTAATCCAGTCTTTGCTTGCTCGGGTAATGCTAACCACTTGGACTTTTTTTCAAAAAATAATTTCATTTCTTGAATCTTGGATATTTCAAAATCTCCTTACTTTTATGGTATCTTCCATGAGTACTAAAGTCAATAGCTTTGTTTGGAAGTTGCTAGAATGCTCCAATATGATATCTCCATTGATCCAGAACTCCGTTTTGTCTTTCAAGTCATTCCACACTTGATTTGCCATCATCATCTAAAAACACAATCAATCAACTATTTTATTTCTACATAAGCCCCTTCCCTGCTTGCATCGAGATGAATAATCAAAAATACACCCTCCTCCTCCTTATCTATGCAAAGCATCTCCAACCTTCTTGTTGTCTCCTGAGAGCATGAGCTGAGAAACTTAGTCTAATATGGCAACTTTCGCAAGATCAAATTTATTCTACTGATCAAACAGGCTCTATATTTCCGGCGGGTAGTTGTTCATTTTGTGTGTAGCTTGCTTTGTGTGTGTATCTGTTCTTTGATAGTTTATCTTCTTTTGAATTTTCTTTATCTGTCCAGAAGAATATCTGTCCCCAAGCTATTCTCTCTTGCTTTTCTATCTTTCGCTTTTGTTTTTGTTTAGTCTATAATTGTCCCCCTCTTTTGATTTGGAATTAAAGAGGCAGCAGCTCCAAATTCCTTTTGGGGAAGCCGTATCAAATGGCATAGGATTGCGCTCAGAAAAAGAAAGAATCATGAGAATGTCCTCTGTCATAGATGCAATTTTTTAAAGGAGACATTCAGGTAAAAGTGCTTTAAATAACAAAAATTCAATTGATGGAGACAGTTCAGTAAAATTGTAAATGTCTTCAATAACATATTTTAAGAATTATGGGTAATATTCTGCAGGCCAAAATCAACTAACAAAATCAAAAACATTCTCAATAAGAGGTAATATCAAGTAAAATGGATTAAATACTTTTATTTTGGATTTGGAGTATTGTAAAAATCAAAATAGTTGTTCACTCCAGCAACGGATAGATTGATCTCTACTTCAGAAGATTTTAAAACTTTTACAAAACAGAAACTTAAATTAATTCTTTAGACTCTTTTTATCTTTCCAACAGAAACACTACAAAAGAATTGGAGAGTTGCTGAAATGGCTGAAGCATAGTAGCTTCGATAGGAATAACAACTAGGAAATTCTGTAGGGTTGGTAGTTGAAAATAAGCTAAGAGAACTACTAGATTCATAAGAGATAAGGAACTTGAAAGACAATACAAGTTACAGAGAGTTGATTGTGAGGAAGATTAGTTTGCTATTTCAAAACATATTCAATGCAGAAAAATAAAAAGTAACTAAACAATTCGAAGAGCAATATGCTATTCTAGAAGAATACTGCGAGAGACTCTAGCAAGAAAGGATGGATTTAACTTTTCATCAAGATAAGTTGCAGAATCGAAGTGAAAATAACGAAAATATGAAAAATCCATTAAATCAAATCTCAAATGGTACGTTTACAGAAGAAAACTTTGAGGATAAATAAGATCAAAGCATGCTAATGTTAGAACTACAAAGGATCTAGAAGTATTGCTCTTAGTTAGAGGGTATGCTCGAAGAAGCGAATTAATCAGCAACAAGTTGTTATTCAAAAAATGTTGCACTTCAATAATTGTCTGAAGATTTAAATGAACAAATCAAATATCTCCAATACGCACTTCATAATATGGAAAGAAAGCTAAGCACTGAGAGAGACGATAATAAGTAATTTGTGTTGAGTACAGTTGCGTAATATAAAGGAAAAATTAGATCATAAAAACAAGTTATTGAAGAAAATCAATAGAATCTGTAGTTCTAAAAGGAATAGTTGCATAAGTTCTAGTTGCAAGAAAACGAAGAGAAAAATAAATATTAGAAGTAAATTCAGCAAATCGAAGCTTAGATTGAATAGGTTGCATAACATTACGAAGCGATAATAGTAAACATGAAGGAAAAGAACAAAGTAAGCACAATTTTTTGTTGTTGTTGTTTTAGAAGTTTAGGGATTAATAATATTTAACTATTTTTGTTTGTTTAGTTAACTATGAATAAATCTTTTTCCTTTTTTTTGTTGTGAGTAGGATGATTTGCAAAAAATTGAAGCTCAGTTTTAAAAGAATGTACAATACAAAGAGTTAGAAGATAAACAGATGACAATTGAGATGGAAACAAGAATCAGAAGGGAAGTACATGGATCACAAGATAAGATAATAAATGAACTGAAAAGGGAACTTGAGAGAATTTCAAAGGAGAATGATATAAAAATAAAAGATTTAGAAGCTACCATCAGAAGAAATGAATCAATCATTGATGAAAGGAATGAAGATTAAAGACAAATTGCAGGTAAATTAGAGAAAAGTATGAAGAAGGTTGAGGATTATGAAAAGGAAATAGAACGATTGAGAGAAGAGAACAAATAAATGGAAAATTTGATGGAAAAGTAAAAGATAAGTTATAAAAGTCTTTAGGAAGATTACGAGAATGCTAAGAGGAAGGAATGTGATAATCGAGTGTTAATGATGAATAAGGAGACCTCGAGTGCATAAAACTAATTGAACAAAGTCTTAGACGAAAAGATTAGAGTTATTGAAGGACTGTAGAGTAGTCTCGAAGAGAAGGACAGGAAAGAAAGAATAGCAGTTGAAAAGGTACACTAAATGGAAATAGTTTTGATGAAAATGATAAAAGAAAATGAAGAATTGAAGCAGAGACTCAAACATAAATAAGATTTAATGAGAAATCATAAGGAGATGGTTAAAATTAAGTTATCGAGAGTCCTAACTGACATAGCTGAGACTAAGAATAGACTAACTTTAGCAGAAAATAAATTAATTGAAAAAGTATCTAACCTTAAAGATTGGGTTATGCATTCGATCAAAGCAGTCTAGGCATTTTAAATTTCTAGCAACACTTCAGGGAATTAAGAAATACTTGAAAGACTCGCTGATTCAGAAAAAGAATGTACACACCAAGAGTAAATCATTATGAAACTTAAAGATATGCTGTAAGAAGCTGCAGAAACAAGAGAAGAATGCTGTGTGCTGAGAGTAAAAGTCAGTGAATTGCAGCAAGAAATCAGAGAAAAACGATCATGGGAGGAAAATGAAAGGGGAATGTTACTAAAAGAGAAAGATAAATATACTAGGGAGAATGAACGACTTGTATGTTAGAATGCGGTACTTCGAGCTGAAGTAGCTAAGCTTAGTGTGTAGGCATAGCGTCTTGCAGAAGAAAACACTCGCTGCAACTATGATCTTCAATTGAAAAAGGAAAAAACAAAGTTAAAATCTCGTAAGGATACCTAGAATATTGCGGAAATACATTAAATAATTTAACATTCTGTGCAAACACTTCATAATAATCATGCACATACACTCAAGAATCTCAGGTAAAATGGAAATAATACCAAGAATATGCATGGTATTACTCCAAATAATAGCGTTCCATTTCATTAGTCGATTTCACATACACCATCTTCTCCTGCACGTACTCCGCTCGCTGATACTCTTAATACTTCTCATATTAATAGCATTAATCAGTAACATCAATAGAATCATGATTTCACACCTTCTAATAGTCTTAGTACTTCATAAGTGTACTCTTATCACATCCCATACTCTTCATCTAGATCTAGTACACCAGTTTAAAATAGTACGTATATAAAGCAGTCGATTTAGTCATCTCGAAGTCCAATAAGGATTGCGAATTACGATAATCTAAACAACAACTACGAATCGTTCTCGAAGACACTTCACAAGAAGTAAAATCAAAATATCTACTCTTAATCTAATTATCCTGGTAATAATGGTGAGACTGAAGTAACTTCATTGAAAATTAGAAACGATCATGAGAATATTATTCAGAATCTTTCGAAACTTTAATAACTTGATCAATTCCTGTAACGATCACAGTCGAACTCTAATATTCCTTCTCAATAGTAATAATATCAATAAACTCATAATAATGCACTTAATTAATAATAAAAGTAGCTGCAATTATCGAATCCTATGATGATTTAAATCACTTCTTCTTTTGGACCACTTTCAGAACGAACAAATGGAATGTTGTTAAATACTAGCAGCTAAGTCAGCCCTTTATCATAAACGTCACCTGCATAGCTTAGGCGATCATAGAGTTTTCATATTTTCTCTAAACCGCATTAATGAGAAGTAGAGAAAATAAGGAAATAAATTATTTTAATTTAAATATCTGCTGCTTGCTTTTTGTCTTGTATTGTTTGCATATGCTTGTCTACTTTTAATTTGTTTGTTGTTTGATGTTTTCTTCTGTTTGGTGCTCTCTCTCTCTTTCTCTAGAAAATCAAATTAAAAACGCATAATCTTTATCTCTTCTTCTGGATGATCAAAGTTTTCCCCCAAAATATTTTTTTACAAAATATTAAAACAAAAAGAAACTCACAAAACCAGCCATAGCAAAGAGCAATGTATCTTACCTGGATCCTCTTTGTCTTTTTACTTGGAGTATGATAATTCTTTTGTTTGAGTGATTCTACCCTCACTGATGTTTATGTTTATGTTTCTTCAAATGCGTTCAATAGGTATTGTGTCTTTTTGCAAAGATGATCTACAAATATTACATCGATCCTTCTGAGCAATATGCCATCGCCAAATACTCCGTTATTATCAGGTTGAAACATCCGAAAATAACCCATATTTTTTCTTATTTATTTCTTTGAACTTTCAGCTTGGTTCTTAGTATGATATGCCTACTTATGATCCCTATTGATGTCTTAGTGACATAAAACAAAGTAACATACCAGAGAATTTTTTCAATTTGTTAATGCGCTCAAAAACCTATTTGCTGACTAGGAAAAAGCATTCTAGACTCTGGAGATCAATATCGACTAAGTCTTTCTGAGAGAATTGGAATTTAGTATGTAACTTGCATGTCCTTGCATGGAATTACTAACAATGCATTTTATTTGATTCTTTTGCTTAGAATTCTTTGGGCTTCTGATCATCTGCGCATTCATTCTCCTTCCTTTCTGCTATTTCTACTGCGAATAAAAACAAAAGGATTTTGATGATCAAGAAGATGATATTTCATCAAGAACTGCATCCTCCACAGCATCCAAAGTTCTAAAGGCTTTTCAACATACAGTAATCCGATTTAGATTTCTTAGCCATTCACATAGAACATTAGTGATTTTGACTAGAATTATCATGATATTTTTGCACTTTCTTAACCTTTTTTGTCGTTATTGTACTTTGCTGTATTGCTAGATAGTATTTATCCTTGTGATTCTAGTCCTCCTTCTCTTGGGATTAGTTGTGAAAGAAAAAGATAGATCGGAAACAGGAATCAAACAACCTGCTGAATGGATAACATCCATCTTCGATGTTGAGCACAGTAAGAAAAACGAATCTTTCAACTTTATTGTCACCACAGTAAACTTATTTTCTGAATATTTAAATCTGTTTTGATTATCATTAGAGGGAGAACAAGCCTTATCGTTCTGTTTCGCATTATTCATAAGTTTAGGCTGCGTTCTTTGGGTAGTTTATGGCAGCTACGGGCTTGTAATGCTGCCACTCTATCTCATCAAAGGAACGAAATCGTTAAATCAAGAGATGAACGAAGTTGAAAGTGATTTAGATTCTGTGAAATAACAATAGAAATCAATCTAAGGTAGATATGCTAAATCGCATGGTAAAATATCTTCTCATGATAAGAAACATCTTGCATCACTCAGGAAAAGGGAAAGGTAAACACTATTTTACACATATAATGTTTAAGCAATGTAATCTTTTGATTTAACAGAATCTTGAACTTCAAAACAACTCGTTTGAGTGAGCTTGAAGAAAACTCCAATAACAATCTATAGACACTTTTTAAAATACTCGCGCCATTCAGAATTCTTCTCGGGATATCATCACTTGTTATTTCTGTTCTTCTCTTTTATTCTCTCGGCTTAACGACATTCGATAGAGTATATTCATTAGCTGATTGTGCTTAGTTCTTGCTTTCATGGCTCTTATTCTTGATTTTTTATATTTTTTCTTCCCTAGATTTAAGGTTCGAAATGTGGTATGCGTTGCGGGTATCTATTAGAAAAAAAATAAACTTTTAACCCTCTTGATTAGATTCTCGTTTATCTCAGTGGATTCTATCCGTTAGATTACCTTGCCTTTGTCATAATTGCTGGGTATATGTACATTGCTTTACTATACGGCCTTGCTAAACTAGGATTCAATTATCTATGGCTTCGTTCTTTTGAAATTCGAAGATCGACATCTCAACCTTAGACACTGATAATTTACTCGTTCTTTGTATCCATCTGCATTATGGTTATGACGTCTTAAGTCATGTACCTTTCTCCTCAATATGCAACGTTCGGTGCATAGAGAACTGCACAAGGAGATTAGTGCACTCTTAGAAGTGTCTCAATACAATCGAAATACATATGTGCCATGTCGAACATTTCCACATTTTATAATAAGTAAGATTATTTACCAATGTTAGCAACACATTGAACCATCTCTTGAAACATTTTGTTGGTTTTTTTATCACAGGATGAGTTTGAGCTTCCCGCTATTCGCTATGGTTTTCTTCTTTTCTAATGTAGCATTTTTAATACTGAAGATTCTCTTTTTCTCATTTGGACTCTTCAAAGGAAGACGATCGCACATTGATGTAACATTTTAAACCACACAAATTGTTTAGCAAAAAATATTCTTTTTGCTAAAATCAAATTAGAAGTTGATTCTTTTTGGATTTTTTTGTAGGATGAAGATTTATATTATGCAGACGAAGAATCAACATAGTTAATGTCATTCTACTGACTTTCCATTGTACATTTAGAAAATATTGAAATAATATAAGGAAAGATTTTTGTTTCTGAAGGAATAGAGATTTTGTTATTATTCTTTAGGGGGAATTAGTTATTCATTACAAAATACATGGAAGATTCACATTTGTTTGGATGGTTTGTTTATGGGGTGTTCATAGGGGCAATTCGAGTTGGAAAATACACCAACTCAAAGTATTTTGCTTTTAAGTTGTTTGAAGAAGACATTTTCAATAGATATTCATCTAACAATAATGATGATTTTGACTTTTACCAATGCCTTTTTTTTAGATGTTAGATTGTATAATTCTCACTAACATTAAAACTATTTCAGAAAATCCACAGAATTTTATTGGAAACAATCTACAATAATAAACATATCAATAAGGACACAAACATCACACATACAACACACATTTCCAGAAAGCCATTAAGAAATCAGAATTAAACATAATAGGAGAGAACTTTTAGAATTATCTCTATCTAATACAAACAATCCATATATAACACACAAAAATAATTTTTCTTTTTATGCCAAAACACCGTTAATGTTTAAAGACCACAACAAATTAGATATTTGAAGCAGATTTATCTTATCTGAATAACCTGTAATTATTTAATATTTGTTATTTGTACCACACATGTAGATAAAAAGATAAAACATAATCAACCCATTCTCAAGATACCAGCCTCCACGAGTTTAGCAATCTTGGGGGCTAAGCCTGGGTCGCTGAGGATCTTGGCTGCTTCTTTGGGATTTTCTTGAAGAGATTTCAGAGCATTTTGAACT
>Ga0302271_10002597_pt1 | contig 16075 bp, 15 predicted proteins | sample III_Bog_N1_1_FD_198767 | JGI IMG/M metagenome (GOLD analysis project Ga0302271, IMG submission 198767) | Peat permafrost microbial communities from Stordalen Mire near Abisko, Sweden - III_Bog_N1_1 | ecosystem: Environmental > Terrestrial > Soil > Wetlands > Peat | place: Sweden: Abisko...
AACCCCAACCCCAACCCCAACCCCAACCCCAACCCCAACCCCAACCCCAACCCCAATAATAATATTAATTTACCCCCAATTCTAAATAAGAAATATCTCAAGACTTTAGAGATCGATATTTAACTTAGAAAAAGAAAAGGATTGTTTAAGCAATCTGTCAAAGGAATCAAAAAAGAAAATGATCTAAGAGATCACATAAAATTGTTTCTAGATTTAAATCTAATTTATTGGCTATTTGAATTAATAGTTTAAAATAGCACTCTTTTCTCAAAAATTTAAACAAATCAAATTAATAATTTTTTGCTTTGGATATTTTATTGAGTTCACCATTCTTGTTGCGACTATTTGAGTTAGGGGTCAGATTCTTCATTCTTTAAGAATATGGCTATTTTAATCAGCTTCTTTGATTTAATAATGCTGCTTCAATGCTAACATGATACTAACTTTTTCTAGTATCTGAAGAATATACTTTTTGCTATTATTTATTTCTTTTATTTGACTTATTTGAAAAAATGGGATACAAAAAAGAAATTGATACCATTGAAAAAGAGAAGAGATGATGATCAATATCTATGTTTCAAGTGCACTTTACCAACAAATTATTGATTTAACAAGATAATTGTAGGGTTATTCAAAAATCCTAATATTAACTATTAATTTCAAGATATTCGTTAGTATCCCTTTTGTTTTTAATGGATAAATACTGATATTTATTTATTGTTCAAAAATAATAAAAATGGTAAATCTAAAGTAAAGAAACCATAACAATAATATTTTGAATTGACAAGTTAATGTTAAAAAGGGTACAAAAGCAGAAATGAATAAATCTAAATGCAAGCTTAAAAATCATCTTAAAGTCTTGTGTTATTGGAGTCCTCTTCAAAAGGACAAATTCTGCAAAGGAAGGATTTATTTAATATGAATAAGCAAATAATAGCACTTTTATATTTAATAATAGAAATAGTTTTGCGTGCCAAACTATGGGAGGGGAGATTATTTTTTTAATAACTCAAATATTTTTCAATACCTTCAGAATAAACACAATAGTATTTTTAAGAAAATAAATACAAATATTGAGAAGGAAACACTTAGCTTCTAATATGCAAATGGGCTCAAAAGATAAGGTAACATAATTAACAGTCAATCTTTAAATAAATTGAAATGTAATTATTTCAAAAGTATGGCAAGTACTAACTAGAGACTCTAGAAATAACTAAAGTACTTCTTTAAGTATTTAAGTAAGACAAAATAGAGCTTTCTAAACTAACTCATGCCAATAGCAAATAAGGAAACAACTTAACAAACATGGAGCATATTAACTCATATTTCTATGAAAAATATAGACATAAAGAATTAAATCAATCATAATTCATTCTATCAAAATCAAAGTCCATCAATAAAGAAGATAAACCTTACTTAGCTTCTCATTAAAAGAAGAAAAGTTTATTGAATATTAATAACATGTCTTCAACTATGTTTCCTTTTGAATAAGAATAGTCAACTGAATTTGAATCCAAAATAAAAGATTCCAACAATTAAACTGAAGGAACTATTTTAGATGACTAGGGATATGCTAAGAAGAGAAGATTCTTTTAAGATAATAATTACCTACATGATTCAGAAGACAATTCTTGTTCTTATAAAATATTGGAAGAAGGAAATCGTAATTAAGATGGATTTGTGGAAATCAATAAAAAACATTTATCTGTACGATTTGCTGCTGGAAGTATTATTTCCTTGGGAAAATTTAAAACTTCTCCAGAAAAAACGAAAAAATCTGAAATTAATGGAAAACCAAGAATCTCTTTAAAGGACACTTCTATCTTTAACAAAGGAACTTTTGCTCCTGAATTGCCAAAAGAACAAGTAAGAACCACGTTAGTAAATAAATAATTAATTATTTTAAAATCTAAAGGAAAACTATGAGAAGTTTAAGATGAGAAGGAGTAACGGAATAGTGTAGAACGATTTGGATCACTTTGTTGGAACTTTGATTTCCCAGAAACTTACTGAAGTCCAGTAATTCTCCTCTTTAGATCATATTACAGAGAAGATACAGAAAGAAAAAATGAAGGAGCCCTTTGAAAGATAAGAATTGAAACACAATCGAAGAATGATGAGTATGAAGGTAAGCGTTAAAAATGCTGATAATTTCTTGGTAACATTTTTGTTTTTTACTAGAAATTGAAAGGGAATATCTCAGCTTTTCAAAGCTAAGACATGAGAGTTCAAGCAAATTAAAATAAACTTGAAACAGAAAGCAAGCATAAAATGGAAGTAGAAGTACTTAGAGAAGCTGAATTACTTTCTAGCCATTAGAAAGCTATTATTCAAATAGAAGAATCTAAGGAATCTTAGAAATAATTTATATTGTAAAAATAAAAATAAATGGATAAGAAAAATAATCAAATTAAAGGGATAAAAGCTCTACTCTTAAAGCATTCGAAGCAGCTTGGTTTAGATCTTCTCAAAAGTAATCTAAAAAAATAAGAATTAGGAGGAAAAAATGAGTTAAAGAAATAAAAGTTCAATTCAGAAGATTAGTCGGATTTCTTGTACTCAAGATAGAATCATTAAAGTAATTAAGAGACTCATGAATCAGCCCTGCATTTTTAAAATATGAATGATAAAATCATTAAAGACTGCATAGAGCAAGTACAGAAAGATCTCAATTTAACTCAAACTAACTTAATTTAACTGGCTAAATAGCAAATCAAAGAATAGTCTCATCTGCCTGATTGGGATCCCAAACCGAAAATACCAAGGCACATTGTCCCAGTTTTACATGACCATTCAGCTGATCAAGTGAAGTAAATAAAATAAACTTAATAATTTTTTAATCAATTTTCAAAAATAACTTTATTTTTACAATAGAAAAACTGCAAGAGGATATCATTTCAATATGGTTAGGGAATTTAAAGACCTGGCAGCAAGTACAAAACACTTAAATGTTTTTAAAGAAGCAAAAAAGGCAGGAAAATTAGGGGATGTTGTTTCTTTCAGGTCTCACATTTCAAATATTGAGAACTCTAAAAAAATAGGAACGAATACTAACTCATAGATTAAAAGTTCTATCCTTTCTAATCTGAACTCAGTGTCTATTATGAATAGTTCAATTAGGAGTGATTTGATGAAAAGTTAGTGAATGAAAAACTAGCATTTATTTGTTTTTTGCATAAATTCTTTGCATTTTTTACTGATTAAATTATTTTGTTGCCAGAAACAAAAAGATTTATTGCAAAAATATTAAAACGTTTAAAAGAAATAATAAATTCTTTAGGAAGCTTTAAGAAAGGCTTCTTATATCTGGAGAAGAAGAGGTAATCAACTATCTTTTGCATATTTTTATTCTTTTGAAAATCACATAGACGACATACATTTCAAACTTCCAAACACACAGACACACAACCAACAGCTTAATCCACTTCCCTTCTATTCTTGCTTCAATCTAGTTTGATTTCTTTCCTTAACTCCGGTTCTTCAGCTGCATCAAAGCTACGTGTTCTAGTTCTGTCAGTCTTCTCACTTTTCTCTTTATCGGAGTTGTTAGCATTAGCATTCTAGCTATTCTTGGTGTTATTTGTTCCTTGAGACTATTACTGCTATGCAAGTTATTGCTATTGCTTCTATCCTTTAATGAATGCCTTGATCCCTGAACGCATTAAGCAATCATCACAGTTGTTTTATAAACCCTAAATCAAAGCAACAAAGCCTATTAGATATATGTCAAACACACTACATAACCCTTCATCTCTCCCTTTCTCTCTCCCTCTCCTTCTCCCTCTCTTACAGTATGGAATATATTCGGTGTGAAGTAACTCGTGAGTTCAATGATCCCTACATACTTGAAGAGCGTCTATTATCCTTTAGTTTTGTTGACTATTTTATCAATGAAAGCATTCCCGAATTAATGACATTCAGCTCTCCCAATCAATCGCTCCTCCGCGTAGATAAGTATGCCTTAATGGAACTCCACGGAGGTGTTCTTACGAGTTGTTGTCCCTTCAGCTGCACAAAACATAAAACACATGATATGGTAAGCATAGATATTATTCCTAAGATCTCTTTTAAAACATCCTATTTACCTTTCTATTCACTGTTACTTTATGCGGCAGATTAATCTATGACTTCATCTTTCTCAGTCTTATCAGCTTAACTTGGAGATCCTACACAAGCAGCAGCTGAATTCGTACCAGCTGTCACTCCACTTGCAGCTTGTTGTGACTCACTACCACTACCACTGCCACTACTGCTATTACTATTATAATTAACTTACTCATAAATCGAAACTTTCCCTAAATCCTTGAGCAATTACACATTCTCCGTGTTTAATTCCTTCAAGAACCGCATACCCTTTTGTTTCCTGAGCACATCACTGTACGATATGAACTCATACCTGCATCCATTGATAGCGAAATGGAAATTCTCAGGTGGTTTCGAATACAAATGCTGAAGACTGCTCCGTAACGAATAGTCAATCAATCGCTCGACTTATTCGATCTTCTCACCAAAGAAGCATCGCTTCTTTTCGACGATATCCTTTCGACCGACGGAATACTAAAATTCATACCCGTCTTAGTTGTATTAAGGGACGCGCTTCAAGTCGAAGATATAAATGTACGTGCCTCTATCGTGTTTGAAGAGCTGCTCCTCAGTCATGAGGAACGCTATATTATTTAAGATAATTCTCTTGTTTTGATCACCGTTCTCACTTAGATACACCTTTCGTTTCATGTCCATGCTGAACAAGAAGATTATGCATTCAGATAGATTAGGATTGATCTTCCCATTCGTGCTGATCAAACCTACATATCAATCACAACAATTACCAAACATATCATATATAAAACATCCTTCTCTCTCTCTAATAAATATATTCAATTAATATCTTACCAACATTCAGTATATTGTACGCTTTGTTCTTGGAAATAAACAAGACATTCTATCCTATCCTGAGTGATGCTAACTTGAGATTATTCCCATATTATGTCTTGGCTTGTAATCCCTATTCATCTTGGATCAACTCCTTATGCGATTTATTATATTGAATCGCTTAGTAATAATCGAATTTATATAGAATCTCAATGAAATCTTATGGTGTGAACCCTTCACTGTCATCGAAAATCTAAAAGAACAGATGATTAGTCTCAGTCAGTTCTTTGTCGATGGTACGCGTCAATAACTGCCCATTCACTTTACTCGATGCAGAATTGGTATTATTCAATGTTTAGTTATTAGTTTGAGCATTATCATTAGCTGCATTCGTATATGTGTCTTTCTTAGGTGTCCACATGAGATTTATCTAGAATGTCGATGCGAATCTAAATGTTAAAACAATTCAAAATCACATTCACAATCTTCTAATATCTGCTTACTGTGATTTAGCATTATGTGCTAGCATCCCGAACGCAGTGATAGGCGATGGTATTAGACTTGCAATGCTAGATAAGAATGACATCGACACAAACGGCTAGGGTATATGTAATATATGCTCTTCTGATATCACTGTCGAAACATGATGATGCTACTAATGCTATTGCTGCTAGTGCTGAAGAATGTTCACTGTTGTTGCAACAGGGTTGTTGTTATTATTAGCATTGTTCACATTAGTGTTAGAATTACTGCTATTCTTGCTATTCTTAGAATGCCTCTCTCTTGTTGTGGGGTTGTTGCTAGCACTCCCATAGTCTTAGTTATTCTCTCCTTCACTGTTTAACTGTTAGTCTAGTTGATTCTCACTTGGCTAGTAGCTATGATTATTGACATCTTCTTTCCCAGCAGCAACTGCAGCACCAGTAGTGTCTTCTATTTCCATTTGTGCCTGTTGCTATTACTATTGCTACTAAGCTATCTAATTAGTCTATTCTTCTTCCTTCAATTGATTATTTCCTTCTCCATCGAATTATTCTAATTAATGATTAGTATTATCATTCACGCCTGCTGTACCAACATCAATAACACGATTCTAATCTTCTTCATCATCATCATCATTTTATTCTTCTACTTCAAGTTCAACTTCATCTCCATCTTCTTCCTCTCCATCTCCATTTACGATCTCATTGCTTAATTCATCCACAAGAACAACAGCTCCTGCTACTGCATTATCAGTCTACTAAGTTCCTTGTTGAGCAACTTCAACTGCTACTACTTTATGTTGATTATTCTTATTGTCATTATCATTATTCTTATTATTAGCCTTTCCATTATTCTCAACATTCTACTATTCCTCATTTTGGTTAGTCAATAGATTATTTTCATCTTCGAGCAGCACTGATTTCAATGATCCATCACTTGTTCGCGGTTTATGCTAATCTTCGCTTTGAATTGAAGCAACTGAGTTCTGTGATCTTCGAATCTCTGATAATTGATCTGATATATTCAGCGACAGGACTAACGTCTAATCAGAATGCTAGTTTTCGTCTTTGTACATCCCACCGAAGACAATTATGCTGTCCTAGTTTAGTTATCACAATATTTCAGAATTTCAAATCATGAAATCACGAGAAATATTTATTTTTATTTTATATTATTTTACTTAATAAACAGAAGAAGAATGCGATATCAGTGGTTTCAGATGTGGATGTCTTGATTTCTTCTATTACAGCACTGTCCATATGTTATCTTAAGTATCATACACCCAAACATCATCCAGCTTCATTTCTTCGCCTTTCTCACCACCGATGATGAAGATATACCTTTCCCGAACTACGCACATAGAATTCGATGATCGTCCACATGGTCGCTTAGCAGCTGCAGCTATCGTGTCAGATACACTAGGGAAGAGCTCTTCGATGTCAACCGAATATGAACCATCAGAATTGACTTCAAGCTAAGATCACAAAAAAACAATTATTTTTATCAGTCAAACAGACTTTTATTACTTTGAGCCGATAGAGATCATTGTAGAAGACATCTTCACTTCCCACTGAGCTACCTTATCCACCGAAGATATACACATGCCCTTTAACTTCGAGCATGCCAAAGCTGTCTCTAGCTTCAACTTTAGCTCCTTTCTTATCGATGACTTCCCGCCATTCGTTCGTCTACGTATCCAGAATGTACATGTCATCATACACAACTAAATTTTCATCTTCATCTTTGCCATTCGTACCACCGAAAAGGAAAATATACCTATCATCGATTCCACATAGTTGCGCGCTCTCTCGAGAAGGAGGTACACTCCCAGTAGCTTCAATCTTACTCCAGTTAAGAACAGCTGATCCTTTAGAGCTCACCACAGTCATCTTCCAGAGATCTTCGAGCATGACTTCTTCGTCTTTCTTACCTCCGAACATATACGCCGCGTCTTGCAGCACACACATCATATGGGAATCTCTGTGATCAGGGATTGGTTTGTCGATAGCACTGCTGACTCTTTCCCATTCGAAGGTGTCACAATCTAACCTGTAGAGCTATTCCTGAGCAGCGGACGGATATGATTTCTCAATGTATCCACCGATGAGATACAAGTATTTCTCGAGAACAACAGTTTAATGCCCCCATCGCTGGACAGGATACCATGGGGATTTATTGTTACTCACAGCTGAATCGTTATCGGAATCTTCACTGGTATGCTTCTGTTACGTGCGCCGGCGAGTCTTGTTGCTCCATTTGGAGTTAATGAACAATTAACTGAAATTAGCCTCCAGCTAGTGGAGCTAATCATTCCTAGAAATGTTCTATTGCTCTTCTCTAAAGAACAACAAGATAAAACACCATCAGTCTACATCAGATGTTCAATATATCCTCCCAACAAAGTAAATAAAGTAGGCATATAAAATGAGAGTACAATTACCTTGAATCAGGTGTATGCATTCTGCTGTTTGCTTATCCTTTTCTTTTTTTCAATTATTTTTAATGTTTTTTTTTCTTCTGAAGTGCGCGTGCTGCCTGCTCGATGCTTGTTTTTCTTTTAGGAAAAATATTTTGTTTTGTTTTTTGTTCAAACACTTAAAAATTATTAAATCACTTCTTTATTTAACAAATAAATTATTTTCCCTCCCCCACTCCCATCTGAGTGAATATTAGTAAGAAATATATCTCCTCTTAACCTCCCCTCATTTTCTCCAAAACTCTTCCAATCCTTCATGCTTTCTCAGCGAATAGCCATATTTTTCAATATCCAAAGTGTTCCTCTACATATGTGAATTACATTCCGTCCCAAATATCAATTAATCTACTTCTTCATCGAATTAGCCAATCTAATCACTACCTGTCAAGGTGAGCTATCACTAAGTCAAAATAATGTATATCCAAGAGCTTCTTTACTTGAATAAGCTATTTAATGTATCAAATTAATTTGCTTGATAGGAACCGCTTGGGTTATATTTTACAACCTTTTTGATTGATACAAAAAATGATATTTTTTTCTGTTTTCATGTTATTCTCGTCCTGTTTTTTTATTTGGGAATCAAATCAGATGTTTTTCTTTCTTTTCAACCTTTTTCATAAATGGGAGGGAATCAATTAAAAAGGAATATGTTTTTTGATCATATTGAATATTAAAAATTAATTTAGACACTTCGCTGGACAATACTCTCACAAAGCGTATCTTTGGTAAGTTTAATTTTCTGAATTCGCAGAAAAATAAAAATCAGTCTTGAGGGATTCTAACAAAATTTTTTAACTACAATATTTCAAGCATCCAATTTTCAAAATCATCAAACAAATGTGGTATCTGAAAGCAACAAAACAAAAAGAAAGACTCTAACATCATAAAAATCCTACTGACTCACATGCAAAAGCTGTTTCTAATGAAAAAAAAATCTAAAATTTGACATGATTTAAGACGATTTGGCAAAATAATGAGGAATCGCAAAAGGATATGAAGAATTAATACTTGATATCTTTCTTGAAACCAGGCACATAAATACAGCCTTTTTTTATTATTATTTTGGTCTATCAGACAGCTTTCTCTTCTTCTGCGACGTTTTGCTATTGCTGCTGATTTCCTGCCATCATTCTTTGTCTATTTTGAGGATTTTGCCTTTAATCCTGCTAATACTAAACGTGTACTATTCAAACTATTACTAAAGGAACTCTATGTCATTCGGCAATTAGCTAATTACTTCTTCTTAATTCTCGATCTTTGCTTTCTGATAATCCAATTAACGTATGAGAACTTGCTTGTAGGCTAAAATGCTTCTTTTTCTTTTTCACTTGGATCCTGTTGATCTTCATTCTAGCGTGGCTGCAATTTATCAAAAGAATTTTTTAATATTATTATTATTAATTAGCCAATTTATTCGTGCTAGGACTAGCTCATGCAAAATTTCCTTAGCTTTCTTTAAGCAAATATAAACCCTCATGCTTTTCTTGCATACTTTTTTAATTTAGCCTTTTAAAATGATTTGCATTGTTTAGATATTTGTTTTTGTTTTTTTTCACTTTAATTCTGGAGTATTCTTTTGCTTGTCTCTTCGTTATCTAGATAATCATAGATATCACAATCAAAACCCTCATAATCTGTGTTTGTGGAGTAATTATATCTAAAAATATCACAAACAAAAACCCCTTCTCGTTCTCCTTCTCCTCTACACTCTATTCTGCTTCCCCCAAAATATGTCTAAGCTCCTTACAGCCATAAAATCCCTTCCATTTCTTGTAGGTACTGTAACAATCGGTGCATTTGCTGTTGACTCCCTCCCTCGATACTTCTATCATTCCTTTAACAACCAACAAATTGATCTCCTCGAGAAATACGGACCCAACAGCTATGGTGTAGTCACTGGTGGTTCCAAAGGTTTAGGAAAAGAATATGCTGTTCAGCTTGCTACAAGAGGTTTTAACATTCTCTTAGTCGCACGAGGCATCGAAGCCCTTGAGGAAACATAAAAAGAACTCAAGGCACGATTCCCAAACATCGATGTTAAAACAGCTGTCTGCGATTTGTCCTCAAGTGATCCAGCAACATACAGCAATCTGCTCAATCAACTTAAATCCTTAGATATCGGTGTAGTCATCAATAACGTCGGATAGTTCTAAGCAGGATAACTTGACTAAGCTAACCCAAAGTCTCTCAAAGACATGCTAACCACGAATGTTTCGTCAGTGACATATCTCACTCATGAATTAATTCCACAGCTACTACAAAGGTAACAAAGATAATAAAAATAAATAATTTCACCTCTAAAACTTCAACTAACCCCCCCTTTTCAATAGGAAGAACACCCGCAGCTTGATCATCAACGTCAGCAGTGAAGCAGGTGAATACGAGCACAAGGATTTCCCACCATACTGTGCTACTAAATCCTACATCAGCCATCTAACTCGCTCTCTTGCAACATATTACGAAGGCAGCAACGTAGATTTTGCTCTTTTCCTTCCTGGACCGACAGACACACCTCTTCTGAAAACTGCAGCCCCCGATTTTAAGCTCTCAGCGTATGGTAAAACATACTGCGCTGATCCAGCCAATGCAGCCAAAGAAAGCTTCCGCAAAATTGGATATTAATCGGAAATCTATGGCGATGGCAAACATGAATTCATGCATCTCATGTATAAGCGCTTCAGACCAATATCAGAGTATTTGTTCCCATAGAAGATTTGATGCAGGTTGTTGTAAAACTATACATACAATATGATTGTGCGGTATTAGATTTTTGTGCAAAAACAAACTCAACAAAAAATATACAATCGAAACGATTTAATGGCTGTTTGAAGTGCCTTGTGGAGTGAACAATATGTGTTTTATGGAAAAAGGCAACATTTCTCGATATCTTTTTGATTCTCTCTTTCTCTCTCTATCATTTATGTTCACTTTTGAGCAATGCAGTTTTGACTTTCTTATCTAATTCAGCAATTTTCGCTAGAATATCATGATTTTTTCGATTAAAAGGTTACTACTATTACTATTACTACTACCCTTCAAACGATCCTTCACTAGGTAAATCTATCGTTCCATCAGCAGGTATCGCGATCACTCTATTATCACCATAAGTGCTCCCATTGTAATTTCCATTATTATTAGTATTATTGCTATTATTATTGTCATTGTTGCTATTCGTGTTATTCGATTGCACTGAACTCATCTACGAACCTCTCGATGGATTGTATTTCCCACTGCCACTGAAATAATGCATTTCCAACGTTGATTCTTATTCTTCTTCTTCACGAATCATACTCAATTACTGCAATTACTGCTGGAGCTACTGCTATAACTCATATTGCTATGCAGATAACTAACCGTCGTCGTTATCGTTGTAGTTGATAGGTGTTTGTGCTTCAATTCTAATCATCTATCCATTGCTGTTATTGTATGCACTAGGTAGCTCTAATTAGTTATGCTATTAGTGGTACTCATCAAGGCGATCATCGATCTATTAATATTAAAGATCAGCTTGCTAATACTCTCCTTCTGATGTTGTTGTAATTCCTGTGAATCGCTCATCTCGTTAGTTATACAATTGATTGCTGTTGCTATTGAGATAATTCAATCTATCGTTCTCGTAGTTAAATTATTATTCATAGCCCCTATTTGATTGTGCACTGTCTTGCGCAGGTACTTAGCGACTATGATAGTACAATTAGCCATCTTAGTATTGCTAGGGAAAATAGTAATTCTCAGGAATATTTGTGTCTTCTTCGTTCGTGAGTAAATAATTAGGCGATTAAAAGGAAGCAACTCCTGGGAGGTCTCCTGATGCTGGTGGGGCTGCAGCTATTGATCCATTTCGAGATGCTACTGCTAAGATTGATGAGGAAGAGGAAGCTTATCCAGCTGCTTTAATACCATCGAATTCTCGTTTAATCTCCATGACTTTTTGTCTAATCTTGAGCATCGCTGTGATATCCTCATCATTCTCATCTAACTCCACACTCTACCAGGCGTCTTAGATATCCTACTCTCCTTGAGTTGATTATTGCTTGCTGTTGTTGTTGTGCTGTTACTCAGATGCTTCGTTAGGTTTTGGTTGATTTGGAAGAAGGGAGTGCTATGCTGGTAAGGATTTCGATTATCGTTGCTGGTACTGTTGCTACTGCTACAGCTGAAGATACTTCTAATTATCTTTATTCATCTAAGAGAATTACTAATCTTGTTAAGTAATTGGCATCGTTGGAAGTGTAGCCATATCTGCAGCTGTTGTTGTCACAGTTGTACTATTCTCTGAGAAAATTGGAATCGTTAGCTACCTCGTGGTGATGGCATAATCAAATTCTTCTTAAGCTAAGCGAGGATTGTTAGAGGTGTACTTCGCTAAAGTATCCTGTAGATTCACTGAATCGACAATCGCTTTGTAGGGTGGGATAAGTACACCTAATAATTCAAAAAATGTCCTAGATGGATTGCTAATAATAGGAGTGCTAGTGGTGTGATATGGTATGACTTAAGCCATTCGAATCAAAGACTGCAAGAAAGGAGAATATGCTAAAATACTTTTTGTTTTTTTCTCTCTTGGCAGATAGATTGTGTCAATTGTTGTTGATATTGGGAATTATATTTTCAAATAACTATCTTGGATAATCTCCCTATTACTTTTGTCAATCAAGCATAGGAAGATAATTACACTAGCCTTTCTTAAATTATGTTGTCAAAAAAGTTTGCAATTCAAAAAGAAAAATAAACAACCCATAATACTCTTAAAATAATTAATTTTTTTTGAATCTTGAAATGAGTTCATTATTTGGGCTTTATTTTTTGATTATCCCATTAACTTTTTTTGTTGGTTTGTAAGGTATTTTTGTCAAGCAAAAGACCAAACAACAATTAGTTGCTTTTTGAAGTGAATCGAGACTTAGAATGCGAACTAAAAATAACTTCATAAATGGCTTAGACTCTGGAGTCAGATAAGCTTATTGGGTTATTCATCAAAAAAATTTTAAGTCTATTCATCTTTCTTACTCATAGAGTTATTCTCAAGCGCACATACACATAAAGTTCCAAATTATATCGAAAGTTCTTTTGTTCTTTCCTCTTTTTTTTCTTCTTCTGTAGCCAACTCCATCACTTGCTCCCAAATTCTAATCAATAAAGCATAGAATTCTTCTTCAAAAGAGATTATTCTAAATTTTAAAAAAAAATTACAACAATCTGATATGAGGTTATCAAAGAATTCTGTTTTATTTCTTTCTCAATCTATCTCTTTCTTAACTACCATGAATTATTCTTCTAAAACTCTCCTCTTAATTTTCCCTTAATTCAATGTGGAAAATACATAAATCACTTTTCTGGGAGTAATACAAGGGATAATCTAAAGAAGATCCCTATTTCATAATGCGTCAAAAACAAAATCAAATAAAATAACTTAGCTGTCTTGAGATTCACTTGACATCAAAGACTAGGAACAATAAAAATTCAAAAGATCCAAGAGAGAAACTGAGATTCTAATGTGCGGAAGTCTATTGCTGATCTTGCAATATAATAACCAAAAGAATAAATAATTCATAGAAAAAACAAGAAAAAGAAGAAGAAACAGAAAAATAATTCTCAACAATGTCTCCTCCAGCAGCCTCAGGAAAGAAAGATCCCCTCAAAGCCATTATCTCAGGTACCAATAATTTATTAATCATAGATGGAATATGATGGATATGGCATCTATTAATATGGCTGTTAATGATCTGTTTTAACATGATCTTGTTCATAAAAAGGTGGTATCACCGGTGGTATTGAGATTTGCATTACCTACCCTACAGAATTCGTGAAGACCAAGATGCAGTTGTATCCAGAACTAGCAAAGAAAGGCATCAAGTACTGCGTCCAAAGCACTTACAATAAATATGGTGTCTTAGGTATGATTTTACTTAGAGGGTTAGGATACCCTCGTATTTGCAATGAATGTCTAACAGAGTCAATATCTTGTTATTCTAAAAATAGGTTTGTACAAGGGCCTCTCAGCTTTGCTTACATTCTCTGTTCCTAAGACAGCTGTCCGTTTCGGATCCAATGAGTTCCTCAAGAACAACGTCTTCACTGTAACAAAAAAATAGCGAATAAATTGTTAGGCATTTCTATGATTCTGATGGTTTCTTTGCTTTTTTTCTTCTTCCAATTTGTTCACAGTCAAAGAACCGTTTGAACACATTCATGGCTGGTTTGGGTGCTGGTGTCACTGAAGCCTTTGTAGTTGTTACCCCAGCTGAGACTCTCAAAGTCAAACTCATCCATGATAAGCTCCTTGATACCCCTAAATACAAGGGTATGATTGATGGTATCAGAACGATTGCTGCTTAGTAAGGTCTCTCTGGACTCTACAAGGGTCTTCTCCCAACTATCTTGAAGCAAGGATCTAATCAAGGTATCAGATTCCTTGTCTACGAGGATACCAAAAGAATTCTTACTGGTTCCCTTCACATGAACGAAGTTGGCGCTACTCTCATCAGTGGTGGTGTTGCCGGTGCTGCTTCAGTCTTCGCAAACACCCCTGTTGATGTCATCAAGACTGTCATGCAAGGTTTAGATGCTCACAAGTACAAGGGAACCTTAGACTGCGCGGTGTAGATCGTCAAGAATGAAGGAATCAAGGGACTCTACAAAGGTACAGTTCCTAGATTATCTAGAGTCGTTCTTGATGTTGCTATTACATTCACTCTTTACGAGCAAATCACAAAAGCCATCAACCACTTCTTCCCTGCCAAGAGCCTTAAAGAATGAGCAATACACCACATGGGAAGATAGAATGACTTCCACAAAGCATTAAGGAAAATGAAAATTTAATTATATCTTTTTTGAATAAAAATAATATCATTGCCCTAATGTGTATTCATGCATGCTTATTGCGTATGTCTTTCTCAATGTGACAGATAATTAAAGAAATTGATATGATAAGGGGGAAGGAAATCAAAGATAATCAAGAATCACAACAGAGAGAGAGAGAAACAAAAAAAACAGGAAATTTCTTTTAATTCTTCCAGAAATATCTTGTGACAAGATATATCTAATCTATTAATATAACTAAGATTGTATTAATTCATAAAAATGTAGACACACACACAGCCGCATTAAATAGGGAGGAGGTGGAGGAGTTATGTTTAATAATTTCTTGAATTCACTGCAATTGCTTTTAATCTTGCTCTTTTTTTTTGAATATGCATCAAAACAAATAAAAAGGAAAAAATAATATTGAAATTATTATTCCTTTCCATATTCAATATCTTTCTATTTAGAAAAGTTAAAAAAGATATCTGTACATTCATTGATCGAACATCTTCAATATTGATCACAGATTAATATTAATAACTTGATGTCTCCCTTTGCACAAAATACCAAAATATAAAAATATTCTTACAAAATAAGTAGAAAAATTCAGTATTGTTTTTGCTTGTTTTTAAAGTTATGATCGTTGTTATTGATGTTTTTGTTATCTTAATGCAGAATCTCTAAAAATATATTTTTTCTTGAATTTCTTGTGTGAATGACTAATAATTAAATCAAAGGGATATTCACATTAGAACGAATAATACTAATAATAATCTAATCCAGATTTAAAAAAATAATTTTCTCATTATTTTCGTATTAGATAGAACTAAACGCAGGAAGAAGGGCTTGATTAAAAAAATATTTACTTGCCTTCTTTTTTTGGGGGAGGGGATAGTCTTAATGAACTCAAAATTTATGTGCAAAAACTATCTGAAACTCTTTTAGTTAATTAATAAATTCCTTTAAATCTACGTGTCAAGCGACAAATGAATATTAGAGGATGCGCATTGTGTGTGATTGGCGAGAGATTTGAAAAGAAAGTTTTAAAATAAAAATAAATATTATTCAAAACAAATCAAGTAATTAATTTCTGATAGCTACTGAAGGCAATGTATTTTTTAAGGTACATAGCAGATATGCTACACTTAGCATCATTTGTAATTCTAATTTTCAAGATTCGCAAGTCAATGAATGTAGTTGGTAAGTTCATTTTAAGCTATTATTCTAATGATTAACATTACGTTTCTTAGGTATTTCATACAAATCGAAAGAGATCTACTTAGTTGTAACATATTTAGAAAGCTTTACAAAAAAAGCATCCCATAGACTCATCTTGCTGCGAATTAATTATTGATTTCTAATTATTTAGGTTTTCTTGCTGAGATATTGGGACTTATTTCTCTACTTTGTTTCGTATTACAATATGATGATGAAGATCTT
>Ga0302271_10002601_pt1 | contig 16064 bp, 10 predicted proteins | sample III_Bog_N1_1_FD_198767 | JGI IMG/M metagenome (GOLD analysis project Ga0302271, IMG submission 198767) | Peat permafrost microbial communities from Stordalen Mire near Abisko, Sweden - III_Bog_N1_1 | ecosystem: Environmental > Terrestrial > Soil > Wetlands > Peat | place: Sweden: Abisko...
TGCCGTAGGAAGCTCCGAGGGATTTAAGTCAAAAAAATCCATAATAAATTTTTATAACTGCATACAAAGATATGAAAAAAAGAATTATACAAGCGGTATATCCTTTAGATTGTTTAGGTAAATTAACCGCATTAAGCTCAAATATCAATTTTAAGTACAGTCGGTTTTGTGTGTTACTATGTTTGATGCTTGTAAGTCAACTATTTTTTGCAACAACAGGTTATGCTCAGTCATTAGATCGCAAAATTACATTTGAGTTACAAGGTCAGACTTTACAGCAAGGACTTAATGAATTAGGAAAACGCTCAGGTTATAGGGTGGCCTATACTTTACCACAGGTATCGGGTTATACAAACATCACCATAAAAAAGGGTGACCGTACAGTGAAAGAAATTCTGGGACTGTTATTATCAAATACTTCATTGACATTTATCGTAAAAGATAAAAGTATTCTGGTATTTGAAAAATCGCGCTCTAAAGCAAGCACTGACAATACAAAATTTATATTATATGGGAGTGTTACTGATTTAGAATCTGAGCCTTTACCCGGTGTTAATGTTCGTGTGAAAGGCAGTGACAGAGGAACAATTACAGACGAAAACGGAAGATATTCAATTGAAGTCGAAAAAGGAGGTATACTACTCCTTTCTTTTCTAGGTTTTAATCCAAGAGAGATTACGGCAAAAGTCGGTGGAGTATTCAATGTTTCGTTAACGCCAAATAGTATTTCGTTATCAGAAGTTTCAGTCGTTTCCACCGGTTATCAGACACTACCAAAGGAAAGAGCAACAGGCTCATTTGGCACAATAAGTGCCAAGGATCTGGAAAAAAGTTCAAATGCAAATATTCTGCAACGCATAGAAGGCTTGGTTCCCGGTATGCAGATATCGATAACAGGAGGAAACAACTCTTTTGATTATAACAATAATTTAAAAGGGATAAGTTCGGATACACGAACTGTAGGGGCAAGTGATTATGGTATTACGATACGTGGAGTTAATACGATTAAGGGTGAGAAATTTCCCTTACTTGTAGTGGATGGAGCCATTTCCGAAATGGATATTTCTAATTTTAATCCAAATGATATTGAAAGCATTACAGTGTTAAAAGATGCGGCGGCGGCTTCTATCTGGGGAGTTCGTGCGGCCAATGGAGTTATTGTGCTTACCACAAAAAAAGGTGCAATGAGTCGTGCTCCTCAGATAAATTTTTCTACCAGTTTTATGGCTGCTGATAAACCGGATATAGGCTATCTCAAAACCATGAATTCTGCTCAGCAACTTAGTTATGAGAAAGAATTGGTCGATAGAGGTTTTATTACAGCTATCCCTGCTACATCGTATAGTACAGCTCAATATTTGAAGAGCGATGGAACAAATTTAGCCTTGAAATTAAAATCAGGAGCAATTACTCAAGCTGACTATGATGCAGCTGTAGCAAAACTTAGTGCTATTGATAATAAGTCTCAAATAAGCAAGTATTTTCTTCAGCCGGCAACCAGCCAGCAATATAACTTGTCGGTAAGTGGAGGAACTAATACTTCCCGTTATTTCTATTCAACGTCGTACAGCAAGGAAAACCCCAGCACTAAAGGAAACTCGGCATATCGAATTACACTTACGTTGAATAATAGTTGGAAGTTATTTAATTGGGCGACTCTTTCTACAAATCTGAAAGGAACATTTTTTACCTACAGAAATAACGGTGTAACTATGAATTCTCTGTATGGTTTGAGTTCTACAGCATTAATGCCCTATAGTCTATTGGCTGACAATAATAATAAAAGTATTTCATACGCTAGATTAGATCCTGCCTGGACCAGTACGCTGTCTTCGGCTTATAAAGACTGGACATATAATTATCTGGACGAACTGGCTAATGCAGATAATCTTCAGAAAAATGATAATTACCTTGGGACAATAAATCTACAGGTACCTCTGTTGTACGGCCTAAAAGCTTCGTTACAATATACGTTGGAAAGAACTTATGGACAAACACAAAACTATTACAATCAGAATACCTATTATTTTCGGAATATAGTCAACGTCTATACTTACCCAACGGCTACTACTAATAGTTTGGGAATTACCAATGGAGGTATATTGAGCCAGATTAATACAAACGAAAATAATCATAGTTTACGTGGACAATTGGATTATGACCATATTTTTAATGGTATCCATCAGATTACAGCCGTAGCCGGAATGGAATTACGTGAAACCAATATGAGTCAATCTACAGTTTCGTTATTCGGTTATAATAAGGAAACAGGATTCACGAATTCCAGTATTAATTATAGTTCTACTCCTACATATGCATATGTAGGAGGGGCTACAGCCACTTCCTATACTACTTTTAATTACGGTGGTTATCCGACACAATATGATAAGAAACGTAGATTTTTATCATATTATAGCAATGCGGCATATACGCTGTTAGATCGCTATTCTTTATCAGCGAGTGTTCGCTACGATGATTATAACAATTTTGGATTGGATAGAAAATACAGAGCCACTCCTTTGTGGTCTTCCGGTTTGAAATGGATATTGAGTAAAGAGTCATTTATACGGAAGCAATCATGGATAAATAATCTGTCTTTGCGCGGAACCTTTGGCGTGAATGGTAATTTATCATTATCCACCTACCCTTTTACAAATATAGGGTTGGGAGGTTCTGATGGAACCACCGGACAGGCGTATGCAAACTTGGTGTCGCTGGCGAATCCTCAATTGAAATGGGAAAAAACTTATGTTACTAATTTGGGATTAGATTTCAGCTTATTCAATAGCAGATTAAATGGTGGAGTAGATTTTTACAATAAAAGTGGTAAAGATATGCTATATCCTTATGCTATTAGTAACGTTTATGTGGGTAACGTGGGTACTGTAACCCTTAATATGATGACGATGAATTCCAAAGGGGTTGATTTGAACTTAAATGGTGTTGTCTTTACGAATAAGGACTGGCAATGGAATGTTGGTGGAGCATTTTCGTACAATACGAATAAGGTAACAGATATGCGTTTTACTTCAAACAGCTATACGAGCTCTTATGGCTCTTCTCCTGCAGGTATCGGACTCTTGGCCGGATATCCTACCGATAAGTTATTGGTATATCGGAATGCCGGATTGGATGCCAATGGGCTGACTCAGGTTTACGATGAAAACGGTGGTATTATAAAAGCAACCACAACCTCCATTACTTCCTTTGGGGTGTTTAAAAATGCAGGTCGTACTACTGCTCCGTTTTATGGGAACTTTAATACTACACTGAAATACAAACAATTTAGCTTGTATGCATTTTTGACCTACCAATTCGGGAGTGTTTTTCTGAAACCAACCATTTCAAGCTATATAACATCATCTACGAGAGCTTACTATGATTTGGGTGCCGATATAGCGAACAGATGGCAAAAATCCGGTGACGAGGCTACAACAAATACTCCGGGTCTTAATGGTACTAGCACAGCAGTTGCTACCAGCTTGGCTCGTTATGTGTATTCTGACATCAATGTTTTATCGGGTGATTATATCCGACTTCGACAAATATCACTTAATTATCAACTTCCATCTGAATTGATAAATAAGTGTCATGTAAAGAGCGCTCAACTAGGGTTTTCTGTAAATAACTTAGGTTTACTTTGGACTGCTAATAAACAAGGTTATGATCCGGATTATGTTGCAGCAGTAAATTCTACATACAGTCTTCCTGCTTCAACATCTTATACAGTTTCTTTAAATATTAATTTCTAATGATATCAAAAATGAAACCTCAATTAAATATTATTTTAGCAATATTGGTTTGTCTGGGCTTTGCTGCTTGTGAAAGCTATGTTGATATAAAAACCCAGGGAAAATTAGTTCCCGGAGAAATAAGTAACTATCGTTATTTACTGAATAATACTTCTGCCTATGAAGTTGGTCCCCGGTTACCGGATATCGCGTCCGATGATGTGGAACTTGTTGATGGTAGTACCCAACAGCTTGCATTAAGTGTGAGTGATTCTTACGCCTATTGGACAAAGAGTTATACATGGCAAGCGGTTATCTATCCAATAGGAACTTATCAGGCTGATTACGATTGGAATGCCATGTATAATACAGTTACCTATTCGAATGTTGTGATTAATGAAGTTCCAACAAGTACAGGTGGTACAGAATCCGAAAAGGCTGCATTGATAGGCGAAGCTCTTGTACACAGAGCCGATGCATATTTAATGCTGGTCAACAAATATGCAAAACCCTATAATGCGAGTACTGCTACCAGCGATCTTGGTGTGCCAATGGTACTGATACAAACAACCGTACAATCACTTAAACGACCTTCCATTCAGGCGGTTTATGATCAGATCATCACTGATTTGAAAACAGCTATTCCTGCGTTGCCTCTTACTCAGTTATATAATACTTTGCCTTCAAAACCTTCGGCTTATGGTGAATTGGCTCGTACATACTTGTGCATGAACGATTATGCAAATGCCAAATTATATGCTGATAGTGCATTGTTGTATCGAAGTACGTTGAATGATTTGAGTGCTATAACAGCACTATCCTCTACTACTTATCCAATGCGGAGCAGTGATCCGGAGATTCTTTTGTCTAAAATAACTTATGGCGGACTTTCCACTTATACTCCTTCTGCCTTGCGCTTGAGTAGTAGCTTGCTGGTATTACTAGGAACCAAAGATCAGCGATATACCTTGTTTACTACTGTGCCGGCAACTATAGTGAGTTCATACACTACTGCGGGTGGACGTTTTTTTTGTAAAGATAAATTCCTGAACGAAAGCCGTAATATAGGACCGAGTGTTCCGGAGATGATGCTTATTGAGGCTGAGTATTACGCTCGGAATAACCAGCCGGATGTGTCCATGAGTTGGGTGAATGCCTTGCGCAAAAAACGGTTTAAAGCAGCCGATTATACCGCTTTGTTGGCAATAGATTCAAACGATGCACTTAAAAAGGTGATAGATGAACGTCATCGTGAGTTTTTCTGCCGTATGCTGCGCTGGTGGGATATGAGGCGGCTGAAAGACGATGCGATGTTTGCGGAAACATTAACCAGAACCGTAGCAGGTGTTACCTATACGCTTGCTCCAACCAGCAATCGTTATGTGTTTTCTATTCCTGATTATCAAATATTGCTAAGCCCTGAAATAGAACAAAATCCGGAATAATAAATAAGTTTCTAATTAAATATAAAATGACCAGAACAAAAATAATATTACTTCACTTAAGTTTAGCCCTGGGGCTAAACTTAAGTGTATTTTCGCAAACAGAAAAGACTGTTATACTTAATCCTAATAGCCCACTACCCGGGCAAAAATTAGAGGTGAAGTATAATGCCAAAGAGAGTACGCTTGGAGATGCCAAAGATATTGAAGGAGTGGTTTATATGTTTTGCAACTACGAATGGACAACAAAAGATTTGATTTTGAGTTCCGATGGAGGGTACTGGAAGGGATCATTGGATATTCCTTCTGATTGCGGCTTTTTGGCTTTTAAATTTAAATCGCACGATAAAGTTGATAATAATAACGATAAAGGATATGCGTGGTTGTTGAAGAAAGCAGATCAGACAATAATGCCCGGAGCTTATGCTGGCTGGGGTTTAATGCGTTCTCCTAATTATGGATATTCAATTCCCGGTTATTCAGAGCTGAATAAGTCAGCAGTAAGTGATACCGTTACATATTATTGGCTTAATCAGGAAATCACCAGAACATCTGCATCAGCCGGACCTATGGCTGTACTTTTAGCTCAATCTTTAAAGAAGGCCCATATAAAAGGAGCCGAACAGCGGATGAAAAGAATAGTTGCCTTTTTGTTGAAGAATGAATCGGAAGAAAACTTACTTAAAGCGACTTACATATATAAAGACCTTTTAGGGCTAACCCAATCAGCAGATTCTTTGACACAGGTAATGCTTACCCGGTATCCTAAAGGATCAATAGCCCGGTTAAATGCATACAGAGCTGCTAATAGTCAAAAGAGCATGGAGATTAAACGACAAGCATTAATTCAGTTTGTAAAGGATTTTCCTGAATTGCCTGCGGATGCGAAGTTTAACGACGATAATCGAATTTCTTATGGCAATGTATATCAAACTATTATTATCCTTGATGTAATAAATAAAAATTACAGTAGTATAAAAACTTATTTAGAACAGCTTCCGATGGATGCATCAATAAATTTATTCTACAAAGTAATCGAAATTCCTCATAACCGAAAAGATATGTCGGATCAGGAATTGTATCCGTATGCCAAATTACTCGTGGATCACTTAGAAAATACAAAAGATATAAAACCATCACGTTATTATCATTTGTCTCCAAACGAATGGAACGAAATATGGAACGGTCTTTTCGTAAAAAATATTCTCATTACGTATGTCGATATTTTGAAGAATAACGGCAAAAACAAAGAAGCTTTATCCTATGCAAAATTAGCTCAGCAAACACTACAATATACTAAAGCTGATTTAAATGGCAATATGGCAACATTGCTTAATGATGGTGGAGATTATGAGTTATTGAAAACCTTGCTAACGAAAAGTTTGTACAATAATCAAATAAACTCGTTGATGCTTGATTTACTTAAGAAAGAATACATTGCAGAACATAAATCGGAAACCGGTTTTGACGCATTTATAAAAGCACATAAAAATCCGGCATTGGCCGTTAATGAGTCGAAATTTTTGGTGGAGAGTAAGCGTGAAGGTGTAATGCCTGCGTGGAGCATGATGGATGCCGAAGGTAAGTTGATAGACTCCAACAGTCTGAAAGGAAAAACCTATGTGTTGGATTTTTGGGCCTCGTGGTGTGTCCCTTGTAAAGCTTCTTTTCCGGGTATGAAACTGGCTGTTGAAAAATACAAAAATGATCCGGATGTCCAGTTTTATTTTGTCGACACCGAAGAACGTTCAGAAAACTATAAAGAAGCTGCAAAGAAATATATTAAAGATAATAACTATCCGTTCCATATTTTATTTGATAATAAGTTGAAGGGGAAAGAAATAAATGATGAGGTTTTTAGCCGCATTGCTAACGCTTTTACTATTTCAGGTATTCCACAGAAAATCTTTGTTGATAAAAATGGTCATGTGCAATACATTTCTGTAGGTTATAAAGGAAGCCCAAGTGAACTTGCCGATGAAATATCCGGAATGGTAGAGCAAACAAAGAATGTAAAATAAGTTATTGATCCCAGATAATGATAAAAATACAATTATCAACAAGATTTCTTCTTGCTGTAATACTTTGCTTTCCTTTGGTTTTGAATGCTGCTGATCAGATAAAAACCGGGATTGACCAGAATGGAAGTCCAGCTTCATTACCCTATATTTCAAAAGAGGTTCTATTTAATAACGACGATAACTCTATTCGTTTTGGAGGAACACTGACTTTACCCGATACATTACATACGCATCAGGTTGTTATCATTGTTTCGGGAACGGGAGCACAGGATAGAGATGGTACTATGGCAGGGCATAAGATGTTTGCAACCATAGCAGATAACTTGACTCGTAGAGGCATTGCTGTTCTTCGGATTGATGATAGAGGGGTGGGACAAACAACCGGTGTGTACCAAACTTCGACAACCGGTGATTTTGCAAAAGATGTGCTGGCTTTTATTCGCTTTTTGAAATCTCAGAAAGGAATTGATCCGAAAAATATCGGATTGATTGGGCATAGCGAAGGTGGTGCAGTAATTTCAATTGTGACAGCACAATCCAGGGATGTAGCTTTTATGATTAGTATTGCCGGCTTGGCTACGGACGGATTGAATGCTTTAAGAAAACAAAATAGAGATATTATTGAAGCATCTGCATTGCCTGATTATGATAAGGCACGTTCCAACGAAATCAACGAATTGATGTTTAATACGGCTTATGCTTATGCTAATTCCGACAGTATGGAAGTTAAACTAAACGAGACCTACCAAAATTGGAAAAAGAAAGACAATGAGTACTTTAAAACATTAAATATAAAATACGATCATTTCCGCTTCCCCATATACAGTTATGTACAAACTGCTATTGGCCCATGGTATCGTTATTTTATTCAATATGATCCGGCTAAATATCTGACAAAAATTAAAGTTCCGGTCTTAGCAATTAATGGCGACAGAGATTTGATGGTGGCTTGTGATGAAAATCTGGCAAACTTTAAAAAATATCTGACTGTAGCTCGAAATAAGGATTTCAAAATTGTCAGTGTTCCCGGGTTGAATCATCTGTTTCAACATTGTAAACTATGTACACGCGAAGAATATGCAACTCTTAAAGAATCGTTTGCTCCCGAAGTGCTTGATTTAATGGGAAACTGGATTCTTAGCCATAAAAGAAACAAATAAATGAAGTATACAAAAACACTATGGGTGGCTGTGGTCATTCTTTTATTTTCGGCCGGAGAGGTATCTGCCTATCCGTCTAAAGGTAAAATACTAACAAAAAAGCAAGTTACTCTTCCGTTGGATTCAGCAGTAAGGATAGGAAAATTAGCGAATGGATTTACTTATTACATTCGTCGGAACACAGAGCCTAAAAATAGGGTAACACTTTATTTAGCCAACAAGGTGGGTTCTATCCTTGAAAATGATAATCAGCAAGGGCTGGCTCATTTTATGGAACATATGAGCTTTAATGGAACGAAACATTTCCCTAAAAATGAGTTGGTAAGTTATCTTCAGAAAGCAGGTGTCCGTTTTGGTGGTGATTTGAATGCTTATACCAATTTTGACGAAACGGTATATCAGTTGCCACTCCCAACAGATAATCCCGACCTGTTACAAAATGGTTTTCAGATTATGCGAGACTGGGCACAGGATGCAACACTTGACTCGGTGGAAATTAATAAAGAGCGTGGCGTGGTTCTGGAAGAAAAACGATTGGGGAAAAATGCATCAAAGCGGTTGCAATATAAATATTTGCCCATCATTTTAAATCAGTCGCGTTACAGTAACCGCCTTCCTATCGGCACTGAAGAAATACTAAACAACTTCAGACCCCAAACGCTGACTGATTTCTATAAAACATGGTATCGCCCCGATCTTCAGGCATTGATAGTGGTGGGAGATATTGATGTAGCTGCAACGGAGAAAACAATTGTGACTTTGTTTTCCGATTTGAAAATGCCTGAAAATCCAAAGCAACGGACCAAATACACAATTCCATTGGTACAAAAGAATCAATTCTTTGTTGCCACAGATAAAGAATTTTCGGCCACAGCTATTCATGTATTTATAAAACATCAGCATGCTGCATTGAAGACAGTTGAAGATTATCATCAAAATATTCTTCGTTCTCTATTTAATTTCATTGTTCGTGAACGTTTTAATGAATTAAGTAAGCAGGCTAGCCCTCCTTTTATTCAGGCTGGAAGTTCCATTGGAGGTTTTCTTGCCAATATAGATGTACTTTCAACCTCTGTAGTGGCGAAACCAGGCGAGCTTGAGAAGGGCTTTAAGGCTGTGTGGACTGAAATAGAACGACTGAAGAAGTTTGGATTTGTTCAATCTGAGTTAAATAGGGCTAAAGAGGCATTGATGCAATCGATGGAGTCGATCTATAAAGAAAAAGATAAAACCGAATCGGGAAGTTATACCAATGAATATCTGAATCTCTTTTTGAAGGGTGATGCAGCTCCGGGTATTGAATACGAGTATAAACTATATCAGAATAATCTCCCGAAAATAACGCTTGCTGAAGTGAATGATGTAGTTAAAAAGTATCTGGTGGATATAAATCGGGACATTATTGTTCTTGGTTCAACTAAAGATTCTACAATATTACCTACAGAGAAGATAGTTAGCCAATGGATGTTAGATGTTCAAAAAAGTTCTATCAGTTCCTATGTCGATCAGTCTTCTAATAAACCTTTATTTAATAAAATGCCAGTTTCCGGAAAGATAGTTGCTGAGAAAAAACAGGATGCATTGGGTTTAATTGAGTATACACTTAGCAACGGAGTAAAGGTAAATCTGAAACCAACCAATTTCAAAAATGATGAAATTAGTTTTCAGGCTTTTAGTCCCGGTGGAACTTCTCTTTATAGCGATGCTGATTATGAGTCGGCGATTCGTGCTTCAGCATTGGTCGGTTATAGCGGGCTTGCCGATTTTAATTTAGTCCAACTTGGAAAATATCTCACGGGAAAAAGAGTTCAGGTTTCGCCTTATATTGGTGAGCGTACTGAAGGATTTACCGGATACAGTTCTACTAAAGACTTGGAAACGGCCTTGCAACTGGTTTATCTTTATTTCACCGAACCGCGTAAGGATGTTGAGATATACAAGGGCGTTCTCTCCAAAGAAAGAGCCACTCTGCTTACCCGTGATAATGATCCGATGACTGTTTTTTCCGATACGGTTAACTCCATTTTGGGTAACTATAGTGTACGCCGATCTGCTCCAAGCGTGGCTAAACTTGATAAAATAAACCTTGATAGAGCTTTTGAAATATACAAAGACCGTTTTGCCGAGGCCGGTGATTTTACGTTTACTTTTGTTGGTAATCTGGATTTGGAAAAAATAAAACCTTTGTTGGAAAAATACTTAGGGTCTTTACCTACCACACATCGCACCGAAAGTGCACGTGATCTGGGAATTCATATTCCTGCAGGTAAAATAAACAAGGAAGTTTATAAAGGACAAGATCAAAAATCCACTGTACGTTTGGTATTTAGCGGAGAGTATACCTACAGTAACGATGAAAATAATCTTTTGGATGCGTTGGCCGAAGTGTTGACCATTAAACTGACTGAACGTCTTCGCGAACAGGAAAGTGGAGTTTATGGAGTAGGAGCAAAAGCTTCTTATGCTAAATATCCACATAACCGTTATTCTTTCTCTGTGATGTTTGGTTGTGGTCCTGAAAATACGGAGAAGTTGATTAACTCGGCTCTGGATGAAATCAGTAAACTTCGTCGGAATGGACCTTCATTGGTGGATGTAAACAAAGTACTGGCTGAAGAACGACGTTCGACTGAAGTTCAATTGAAAGAAAACGGATTTTGGCTTAATTATTTGACGAGTCAATTTCAGAATAATGATAATCCGGAACAAGTCCTTTCTTATCAGGATGATTTGAATAAAATCACCCCCGAATTATTAAAGGCTTCTGCCAATAAATATCTCGATGACAATAATTTAATACGCTTGATTTTATATCCCGATAAAAAATAAAATTAAATAGAAAGGGATGAAGTGAAGCAAATTGAAAAGTTTTCTTTAATTTCACCCCTTAATTTAAAATATACAGTTTATGAAAGTATTTCGTTTATTGGCTTTGACTTTGTTGCCAACAGCTTTGTTGGCTCAGTCGGGCGTATATACCATTAATGGAAAGATAGGGAATCTTAATGCACCGGTAAAAGTTTATCTTCTGACACGGACAGAGAAAACAACAAAGATTGATTCGGCATTTTTTAAAAATGGAGCATTTGAAATGAAAGGGCAGATTGCCGATCCAACTAAAGCACGTCTTGTTGTAGATCATACCGGAGTCGGTTTAAAAAAAATAGTAAAACCTGATTTGCTCGATATTTATCTTGAAAAAGGCCAAATTAAAGTTCTCAGTTCCGATTCTGTTTATAAATCCGAAATTACAGGTTCGGCTATTAATGCAGAGAATAAAAAGTATAATGCCTTACTGGCTTTGGCTCAGGCTAAACAAAAAGCAGTTCTGGCTGAATATTACGCAGCTTCTGACGAAAAGAAAAAATCGGTCGAATTTCAGAAAGATATCGATATGCGTTATGATGTTGTGGATAATGAGCTGAAAACTCTTAATAAGGAATATATTCAGGCCAATCCCGGTAGTTTTGTTTCTTTGGATGCTTTGAAAACATTGGGCAATCCTGTTTTTGAAGTTGAACTGATAGAACCATTGTTTAACGGGTTAACTGAACAGCTTCGTAATTCCGCTTCGGGGAAGGAACTGGTAGCAAAAATTGCAAAGCTCAAACTGGTAGCTGTTGGAGCTTCGGCTCCCGATTTTACGCAGCTCAGCCCTGATGGTAAAGAACTCAAACTCTCCGGATTCAAAGGTAAATATGTGCTGCTTGATTTCTGGGCATCATGGTGCGGTCCCTGTCGTGCCGAAAATCCAAACGTTGTAATTGCTTACAATCAATACAAAGACCGGAATTTTACGATATTGGGAGTTTCGCTTGACAGCGACAAAAGTAAAGCTGCGTGGTTAAAGGCTATTGAGAAGGATCAGCTGGCATGGAATCATGTTTCCGACCTGAAAGGTTGGAATAATGAGGCTGCTCAGTTATACTCAGTTCAGTCTATTCCTCAGAACTTTCTGATCAATCCCGAAGGTAAAATCGTTGCTAAAAACCTTCGTGGCGAAGATTTGCAGCAGAAATTGAAAGAGATTTTTAAATAATCATTCTTTTGAGAGTTTGATTATTTAGTCTTCTTCTTTTCTTAAACTCCCTGTCTGAGACTCATAACTCAGTGGGGAGTTTTTTTATTAACCAGAGTCCGTGATAAGCTCGGATTCATTTTTCAAGCTATACAATTGAATATTACGGTGCGCTGCACCTAATGATGATAATTAATACCTAATACTACAAATATTCCGGGACTCTGTCCCTCAAAAGGTGCAGAGCACTGAACTATTTGTAGAAATTTAGTTAGATACATAAATCGAAGGTGCAGCGCACCGGCATATTATTTTCAGATATGTTTGATAACCATGGTGTATTATTAAGTTGATTCTGCTTTTTCATTTATTGCTTATCCCGACCTCAGGTTATTAGTGCAGATTACACTGTTTTTGACTTTATTCGTCAACGATAAGGCCTGTACGGATAAATTATTTCTGTTATTTTTGGCGCTAAATTTAACGTTGCAGGAAAAATGGTGTGGACTTTTACTCTAACAGTCCATACTGTTGCGGCAAAAGTCCATACTGTTGGAGTAAAAGTCCATACTGTTACGGCAAAAGTCCGTACTGTTGGAGTAAAAGTCCATACTGTTGCGGCAAAAGTCCGTACTGTTGGAGTAAAAGTCCATACTGTTGGAGTAAAAGTCCATACTGTTACGGCAAAAGTCCGTACTGTTGGAGTAAAAGTCCATACTGTTACGGCAAAAGTCCGTACTGTTGGAGTAAAAGTCCATACTGTTACGGCAAAAGTCCGTACTGTTTGAGTAAAAGTCCATACTGTTGCGGCAAAAGTCCATACTGTTGGAGTAAAAGTCCATACTGTTGAAGTAAAAGTCCATACTGTTAGAGTAAAAGTCCGTACTGTTGGAGTAAAAGTCCATACTGTTAGAGTAAAAGTCCATACTGTTAGAGTAAAAGTCCATACTGTTGGAGTAAAAGTCCGTACTGTTGGAGTAAAAGTCCATACTGTTACGGCAACAGTCCACACTGTTGTAGTAAAAGTCCGTACTGTTACGGCAAAAGTCCATACTATTAGGGAGTATTCACGGAACTGTTTCCTGACTACGGTTAGTTTCTAAATGACTAATCTTTATGTAGACTCGCATTAATGAGGTATGTTTATACCCTGAAAGAGGTATTTCATTATCTCGAAATACTTCCTAAATTTGCAAATTGAAGTATGCATATTATTACCGTTTTTCAACAAAAAGGAAGTTTTAAGTTAGCAATATGTACAATATTGAATATATAGTTGTATTTTTGCAATCATTACAATCGTTTTACTTTCCAAAAGACAATGAAAACCGACATTGAGCTGATAAAGCAACAAGAAAGAGAGCTTCTATTACGTCTCCAACATGGAGATGAGGAGGCTTTTGCTCGTTTGTTCTATGCTTATAAGGATAAATTGTTTGGTTTTCTGTTTGGTATGACAAAATCGGATGCAAAAGCCAAAGATTTGCTTCAGGATGTTTTTCTCAAAGTCTGGCAAAACAGAGCCAATATGGGCGAAATAGACAATTTCAATGCTTATATTTATTCTGTAGCTCAAAACCAGGCTGTTGATCAGTTTCGGAAATCTTCCAAAGAATTGTTTTCCAATGTAGAATTGTTGAACTCGCAGGAAGACGATGTGACTCCCGACCCAGCGAGTGCCCTGATAAATAAAGAAACCCGGGAAAAAATAGATGAAGCGATAAACCAATTACCACCTCAACAAAAGAAAATATTTGTACTTCATAATGAATATGGATTTAAGCATCACGAAATTGCCGAGCAATTAAACATCTCCGTTTCTACAACTCAAAATCACATGAGGGAAGCTTTAAAAAATATTCGTATTTATCTTTCTCATTCTTATATTTTATTTACTATTCTCTCTCATATCATTATTCAAACTATCTCCGCTTTATTTTAAAAATGATCTTCGTACAGATTGATAAAAAGCTCTGATAAGAGAATTATTGTGGCTTATTTGTCGCTTTACCGGTCTGTTTCTTCTCTATTTTATGCTAAAAAGCATATTTCCGAAATAAATAATCAATATTGACTAGGTGTTTTTTTTGTTCTGTACGTCTTACAGATAATTAAAGCATATTAGTTTCTATTTGAATAAAAAGCAAATAAATTCATAATCCTTTTACTTCAACATGATCAACACAATGGAAACAGGTAGAATTCAGTATTTATTAAAAAAGTATCTTTCTCAGAACTGTAATCCCGACGAGAAGAAAGAACTCAATTTATTGATTAATTCCTTGCAGGATGAAGAGCTGAAAGCTGAGTTTCGGGCACTCTGGACTAATTATTCTTCCGGGCTGACTTTGTCGGAAGAAGATTCGCAGGATATATTAACTAATATACTGCCCGAAAAGAAGAAAAATCTGACTTTACGAAGAAGTACTACCCGCTCTGTTTATCTCCGTACTATCTCGGTGGCAGCTTCATTGCTAATCCTGATTTCAATTGGAATTTACGTGAGGAACAATAAAGGATTGAAAGAATCGGGTTCTGTAATAGCCAAAGCTGTTCTGATTTCACCCGACAAGGCAACAGCCTATACGCGTCATCTTACTTTGCCCGATGGAACCAGTGTAATTCTGAAATCGGGAAGTACACTTCACTGTCCGGAAGCATTTGATGGAAGTACGCGGGAAGTAACACTCCGAGGAGAAGCTTACTTTGATGTGAAACACATGAATTCGAGGCCGTTTATTATTCATACAGGTATTGTGAAAACAACTGTATTGGGAACTGCTTTTGATATTAAGGCCTGGCCGGGGCAAGAAAACGTAATTGTTTCCGTAACACGTGGAAAAGTACGGGTAGAGGATGATAAAAAAGTATTGGCAGTACTAACGGTTAACCAATCGGTCAATTACGATCTTCGAAATACTGGTGCTAAACAGCAAAAAGTGAATGCAGAAGAAGTTGTAAATGACTGGACAAAACAGGATCTGATGTTTAACCGGGTGCCTTTTGAATCTATTGCTCAGGTTCTGAGCAAACGGTATGGCAAAAATGTAACAATCAGTAATGCTCAATTGGCAAATACGCAAATAACTTCATCATTTAGCGGCACAGAATCACTGGAAAATATACTTGATATTTTGTGTGCAATAAATGTTAACACCCAGTATACAATAAATGCGAATGAAGTTACTATTACAAGTAAAAACTAACTTAAAACAAATAAAATCAGATGATAAAAAGCGATACTTCTTAGTAAAAAAAGAGCAAAAAAAATCCCTCCGCCGTAGGAAGCCTTGAGGGATTTAAAATCATAACAATCAAATATCAATTATTATAAATTTAGATACAAAGATATGGAAAAAAAAATTATAAATGCACTGTCCCATTTATTATATATTCCTCATATTCATTTCCGGGGGAAAATAAAAGTTTATCTGATATTGAGCTTTATGTCGGCCGGCCAATTATTCTTCAATGCGGTGTGTGCTCAGAACGCTGATAGTAAACTTATTTTCGGAATGCAAAATCAGACCTTGGAACATGGACTCAATGAAGTAAGCAGATTGACAAAGTTTAGGGTGGCTTTTGCATTACCACAAGTCAATAAGTATACCAATATTACGATAGAGAAAAAATCCCGTACGCTAAAAGAAACTCTTAACCTGTTACTGGAAAATACAAATCTTACATTTGTG
>Ga0302271_10002602_pt1 | contig 16057 bp, 10 predicted proteins | sample III_Bog_N1_1_FD_198767 | JGI IMG/M metagenome (GOLD analysis project Ga0302271, IMG submission 198767) | Peat permafrost microbial communities from Stordalen Mire near Abisko, Sweden - III_Bog_N1_1 | ecosystem: Environmental > Terrestrial > Soil > Wetlands > Peat | place: Sweden: Abisko...
TTTCTTTAAATTGATCAGTAGAAGAATGATCATGAAGTCCCCATTCAGTCTGTTTATCAAAGGTTTCTTCAATTTACAGAATTATCATGAACTTAATATGCCAGTATGGGTAAAACACAACAGTCGATTTTTATTTAGAAGATTAGAGAACAAGACAAACTTATCTACTAATCTTAGCAATTAATTGAAGTGTTTAAGTCAGTGCATGTTTGAATTGTTACTAGAGTTGACCATTTTTTCTTATTAAAGCTTGATGCCTTCTTCTTGAGTATTTTCTAAAGAAATGTACTGATTTCTAAATTTTAAAACTCTTTACACGAAGATCAAATAAATTATTTCTTAAATGAAAAGTGCAGTCAAATGAATCTAAATCTTCTGTGGAATTTAATGGGAAAACATCCAATTACCAAAACAATTGACGTAATATAATTTAACTCAATATCGTCACTTTAGCGAAATGTTGTGAATCAAATTGAGAAGGGATAATCTCTTAAAAAGAGGAACACAATATAATTAAATAAATAAAAAATTCAATAAATCCTCTTAATTTTATATCAACTATGAAGTTAGACAATTCAATCGTAGCCTTGGTTACTGGAGCAACTAGTGGCTTAGGTGAAGCTACTGTTTATGCTCTTCTTGAGAAGGGAGTGAGAGTCTTTATGGCTGACAGAAACGTTGAAAAGGGAAATGAAATTGTTGCAAAATATGGTAAAGATAGAGTGAGAATTCTTAAGGTTGATGTATCTAACGAGGAAGAAGTTAAAAATCTTATCGCAGCAGTGGTGGAAGCATTTGGAGCTCTCCACCTTGTCCTCAATTCAGCAGGAATCATCTCAGCTGGTCTCATCGTTAGTGGCAAGGTAACATAATAAATTTGTCTTTGAACCTTCCCTGATCCTGTTAAATTATTTAGAATCACGATTAAACCATAAAAAACGAAGACCTTCTTAGAGTGCTTGATGTTAATGTTGTTGGAACTTTCAACGTTTCCAAGCATGCCGCACATTAGATGATTAAACAATAACCAATAAACGAATTCAAAGAGACAGGAGTCATCATTAATGTTGCCTCAGTTGCTGGTATTGAAGGCTAAAGAGGTTAGGCTGTTTATGCAGCTTCAAAAGGGGCTATCCTTGGTAAACAAAAAACATATTTCTTTGGCTTAATTTTGATTTCTAACTTGCTTACAAATTTTTGTAAAGGTATGACTCTCCCCCTCGCAAGGGATCTAGGAAAATTCGGCATCAGAGTTGTCGCTATTGCTCCAGGAATCATCCAAACTCCAATGGGTGCAACCATGCCAGACAAAATCCTTGACTCACTTTCTAGAGCAAGTGCTCTTGGCAGAGTTGGTCATCCTTCTGAATTCGCTGATGCTGTCCTTGGATTAGCTTCCAATTCCTTCATGACTGGATCTGTATTCCGTTTAGATGGTGGTATTAGACTACCTCATATGTGAATGATTCATTATCTGTCAAACTTTGTGCATTTAATGTTAAACATATCATTGCAAATTGCTTTTTTCCAAGATTAATTTGTGAGAATATTGATTTTAATAAAGCTGCTGTTATCAGCTACCATATTCCTAAATATTAATATTTATCAAATCATAGACAACACAAAATCAATTAAGTTTCTTGGCTGACTACAAAAATTTCGGATAAAAAAGTTAATTTTACAAACAAAAAAAGTCAAAATGAAATCCGTTAGTTTCGCTTAGCCCTCTACCTTAGCTGTGCCATCTTAATAATAAAACAATGAACCACTTCTTCTCATTATCCCAGGAGAAGAACCCGCAGCTTAGATTGAGCTCATCAAGTCTATGCAAAAATTCGCTGTTGTTGATCCTCAAAGTGGAAGTTACTTAAGAAACAACTATGAGATGATTAAACAGCACTTATTCACAGATAGCTTAGACATAAAACAAAAATTAGAAGATGAACTCAAACCACGACAATAAGAAAGGAAAGAGAAATCCAAAAAAGACGATATAAGATTTGTCGATAGATTCATCAGCTACAAGCAAGAAAGCAAAAACATCAAAAGCAAGTATACATCCAGCATAATTGAGATTAAAAGTGAAAGAGATTTTCTGAATGATCTGTCCAAAAAGATTGCAACAAATGTTTGCTATGAAGGTCCCAGCTAGAAGTAATTTACATTTCCCTTAAACAAGTGCAAGATACTAAAGCCTAAGAAAAGCAAAAACTCAATTATTGGAGCATCGATACCGAAATTAGATGGACTTGAGTCAAAAAGTAAATCGTTTTTTGAGGACGGTGAAGTTGAAAAACCAGATAAATCAAAAGAAGAATCTGAAGAAGAAGTTGTTGAAGAGGAGGAAGATAATGATGATGATAAAAGTAACTTCGACACGACTTCAATGCGGAGCAAGTCTCGTACTCAAAAGGAAAGAGAGTGGGAATACAGTAGCTAAAAAGATTATAATATTGTTGAAATTCAAAAGCTCACAGATCTTCAAGATAAAGTACATGCGTTTATTAAATTATGGTCGTTTTGTGTGAGACTTTGCCTAAGTTTATAAATGTTGACAGGATTTGATGGAAGACTTGGTTGGTATTCATTAAGAAATAAACGAATAAGGAGATAAAGGCAAGGAAGAAGATAAATCTTCCAAGCTAGATGCTAAAACAAAGGACAAGCAGCGCTTTTAAAAAAGGAGAGTTGGAAATACTAAAACAGAAAAATCTCTTGATGAATTTTATGCATTGAGTATTCATGAAAAGCTGCAATAAGTTGCTCAATGCGATTGGTATGAGCTACACAATTTGTTATTAGTTAATTATTATTCTTTTCCTCATAGGATAGATAAGATAAGTCTATGCTTTGATTTAGCAAGTGAGGTACACCCAGATAATATGCCTGAATACTATCGTGAAATTAGCTCCCAAGCTAGAGATGTTATGACATAAGGACCTGATTTCAAAGGAGCTTATTTTGAATTGCAACGAGCAGAGATTCTTGACCTCTAAGATACCTACATAGATGAAACAAATATTGCATTTTCTGATCTGTTAAATATTCTTGGAGATCGTATCCCTGGTGATATGATTTCTAGATACGAAGATTCCAGATATCTCATTGAAAACGCTGCAGCTCAAGATTCGGAGGAAGGGTTTCACTTGGAGACTAACGAAAAGTAAAATTATTGTTGAAAATCATAATCTGATTTACAATTTGCGTTTTTTTAGAGTGATGTATGCGAATTAAATTGAAAAAGTAAAGAACTACAATACCTGGCAAATGAAGAGATATTATTAAAAGACAAAATCATGGGCAGATAAGGAATTTCAGTCAGATTATAAGGATATCGTTGGAGAAACAAAGACTCTCACAGATTGGCTTATGGAAGATTTGTTTCATATTCGCAAGGCAACGATAAGCTCATAAGGACTTGACTTTACTCCAAAACTGAATACAGCACTTTAAAATCAGCTTTACCATAAGTTCGAGGAGAAATTGCTTATTTTGCTTTAGATGATTTTGTTTAGAGAACCTATTGTAATTGATAAGAATGGAAAAAATCCAAAAGGCTTAAATGAGTAAGATCTCATTCAGGAAAGACTCAGAATTGAACAATTGAGATAAGAAGATGAAGATAATTTCTCAAAATTGCATCATTCCGAAGAGGAATTGATAATGGAACTCAAAAGTGTCCTTAAAAACATTAAATAACTGACTGGTAAATAGATAGATGGAAGATCTAAATCAGAGTTATTAAGAATATTCTTAGTCGATTATAATGAAATTGCAAAATTCAAGAGAGAGCAACTGTCTAAGATTAAAGCAATCGAAGCCTAACTTGAAACTTTTGACAATTAAGCCGGGGCTATTCGCAAGAAATCTCCTTTCTAGCGTCTTTTCGAGTAAAAAATTGGTCATATTAAAGATCAAGATGATGGTGAAATCAGCGACTAACGAATACTCACTGAATTTACATAAAACAAAGCATAGCTGAACAAAGAAAAAGAACTAATTTTACTCAGTTCCGCTTAGATACTCAATGTGTAAGAACCATAAGATTAACAGTAATAAATAACCTCCTTAACAAAAATCAATTCCTCTGGGAATAATCCATCTAGAATGATGAATTCTCCTGCTACCTTTTCGATATCTAAAGAATCTGCTTCGAAATCACCTTTAGGCACGAGAGGAAACGATTAAAAATAATAAGCTAAACCTAATGAATAGGGCAACAACAAAGTTAGTCTCAATTCTTCTTCATCTTTTTAAAGATCTGATTCAAACAATAGTTTCGTTAAGAATCAAGAGTAAAATGTGCTGTCTCGTGTTGGCTCTTCATTGACTGCAAGGTCGAATTAAAGTGTCATAAGAGAGAACCCGAGCTTTCCAGGTAGAAAAACGCCTGAGCCGTTTTAGAATAGAGTAAATTAGAGAAGTATATCATAGATTAACAACTAAGAATCTCAAGAAATTAGCCTTTTTTAGTAATCTCGTACTCCTAACAAATCAAATAATAATTATTAGTTTGTATCAGATAAACAGGTATCTCCATTCAGTATAAAATCAACGCCTGCTAAATAGGAGAGAAATAGTTTAAATTCAACATAAGCGTTCAGTGCAAGCAGCAAAAAGACAGGCTTTAAAGCGGGCTTGGAAGATCAAAACTCTGCTTCTTCTAAAAAATAATAATAATACAGAATGCTTTCGCCAGCAAATTCTTCTAGATCCCTTACACCTTAATCAAGATAACCTAAATCTTCATTAACGAGACTCTAAGATATTAACTGGCGTTAGGTGTTAAAGAGAAAAGGATGAATAAACAAGAATTTTAAGAACAATCAAGAACAATATTCCTTGAAAGATAAAAATTATGATTTTGAAGGGAAAATATTATCAAAATATATATTAAATTTTAATAAAAATACAGACTATTTATTCAATTATTAAGACTCTTATTAGCTTTGTTATGCTATCCATTTGCTGACATTAATCTTGTATCAGAAAAAAGACAGGAATTCATTCATTTTGTTTAAGATTTGGAAAATTAGATATTAGCACAGTTGTTTCATTTTTCCTATTGATCTTCTTCTGTGTCAGATGATTCTTGTAAGGATAAATTAAGATGAGGTTCTGCAATGCCCAGGCTAACATTTTTCATTGTCATCTCTCTGTATTACGTGAAAGCTGCTTGCACAGTGCGAAATTTCTTCTAGACGATTTCTAAAAAAAATAGGTGATAAATAAACTTGTTTTTTTTTGTAATAAACTTACATTTGAGTAATGGAGTTAATTCATAAAGTGCTCGGTCTTCAGGTGCTCCATACCAAGATTAAATTTAGATTCCATTTTCAGGTTGGAGTTTAAAATTCTCGGCAAGATTATCAATTATAATAGTTTTATTCATATCTCTACCGATTCTTGAAAGATCCTTTCGAAGCAAAAAATACAGAACAAAATAAACTAAAACTGCCCATGAAAATAAATAGATTTTGATACTTTGATGTAGGAGTTTTCGAAAGTATTCGTGTGTTGGCGATAAAGTTTATGAGAAATACACTTTTTCGCATCAATAATATCGAGAATAAAATCGGCATAGTCTTACAGAGCTGCTGTGAAAATTATGATTTCATAATACTAGGACATCTCCTCCAGAAACACCTCAGCGTAGGGTCTCACCAAAAACTAACCTCCATCGTCTAACTGATTAATAAATTTAATAATAGTATTTACCTAATTTATCGAATAATTTACTTCTTGATAGTGAACGAGAGTCTCATCGAGATCAAGAACGAGAGAATAAGGATGTTTCGGTTTGTCCTTCAAATAAGGAGGATGAATAGTACCAATAATCGAATATTAAGGACATTCTTCATCTTCACTTGGAAGTTCGTGATTTTTTTACTCTTCTTCTTTTTTTTCTTCTGAAGAAGCTAACTAAGTTTCCTCATGTTCTTTTGTTTTTTTATTTAATTAGCTAGTATGATCAGTAATAATATCCTCTTTAATCTTCCCATCATGCTAGTTTTCTTATTTTTCTGAATCTGCATTGATAAATTCCATTTCTAAAGACTTTGCAATTGATTTTCTCTCATGAAGAATCTGAAGACGATCGACTTCTTCTTGGATGAATTGAATCTAAAGAAAAAGATAATACATCACATCGATTAATAAGCAAAAAATCAATGCTCACATTCTCTCTGGAGAGCTTTAAACAGAAATCAACGATTTAAGTTATTGGGAGCTTTGGAATATTTTCCTAAATTTAGTAAAAATCTTCATAAAGATTGTGAGCCCCTCTGTGATCATCCTGGAGTTCAATTTATCCTTCGATTCTTCAAAGAAATCAAGATAATCAAGAAATAATCTAGAAAGAGATAATTTGTTACAGTATTTAAATCAAGGGCTAGAGGATGTCATTGAATTTCTTCAATATTGAAATTTTATCTGCGTTTTTAATTAGAAAACCCATTTTCCTTTTCTTCGTTCTTTCTTTGACAATGTGATCTAGAGTTGATAAATCGAACTCCATAGCATTGGGATCACCTGCACTTTTCCTATCTTGAATGGCTTGCTCGAAGATAAGGAGAATGAGAATGAAACTAGAGTGCACGTATTAAAACGAATTGAGGATATTGATTAAATTCTCATTCATGCTGATTGCTCCTCTGACTGACTCTCTCAGCTGCTTGATTACGACAATGTGCTCATACAAGATGATCTAAATTAAGACAACTTGCATGTTTATTGAGCGCTAAACTTCTTTCATCATCGATTTGCTAATTGGAAGATTCTGTAAAAAAGAATTAAAGTTTTGATAATTCAAAGTTTCTTAAATGATTTAAAAAGTAATCAAATACTGAAAACGAAGATAAGCCACTGAGAACAGCTTGATATCTAGTCAAGTATAAGGCTTAATGTTCAAACTCCCTGTTTTGCATTAGCTAAAACACACATTCTTCGACAACTAGAGATACTTTTTGTATTTGTTCTAGCTATTCTTTGTTCTCAATTTGTAAAGGACTGTCTAAGGAAGGTTATCTTTCTCTGGGATCTTAAACTGATATTTAATCTGAATGCTTGTTTGATTAGCATAATTCTAGTTTTTTATCTTTCATCGAATCAGAAGATTGGTGGTGTGTTTTTTCAGGTTCAGTTTAGAGATTAGAATATTTAGATTATGGTATTGAAGATCTGACATCAGAACTTGAAATCTAGCTATTATTTAAATTCACAGGAGGGTTTTACAGCTAGAAGTTGAGTTATTGATTTACTCTTAGGTCATTTATTGCTTGAGTTGCTATTACTTGCTGATTCAAATAAGCATTGTTGTTGAATTATGCAGGATAATTCTACAGATTATTTGAAACGAGAGGAGATTGAGACTGTAATAAATTGAGAAATGTCTATTATTATCCAGCCAATTTTTGCTGAGCAATTTTTGCTTATTGATTTATCTCCAGTTTTAACTAAGAGTTTATTTACTGCTATTGCTAGAAAAACTAAAGCTACTGAAGTTTATATTATTAAGTTAGAGACGCTTAGTTCATATTTATAATGTCAGTTTCTTGCTGTTACATAGGGTTGAGAGTGTATCCTTGTTGATAAGAATCACTAAATTACGCAAAATTTGGCAAAGGAGATTAGGAATTACCATAAAATCCAGTTTGAAACTCATTAGGATATTATTGCGAATTATTATCAAGATAAGCCATGTTAAATTGTCCATTCCACCCTTGCTCAATCTAATTCTCAATTTGACTAGTATGCTCAGGCTATTATTATTGCTGCTAGGTATAACTTGTTTTGGAAATAGAAGGCACTTTCTGTTGTGAAATAATCTTGGGAGTTGTTGCTGTCTGCAAATGTTTGCTTTATTCCTTATTGCTGGTGCTTTTAATATGTCCATTCGGGAGAACATCCTATTGTTTGGTCATTCCAAGTTAATTATGGTCTTTTTTGGAGTCAGCTAATTTGAAATTCTAACTCTAGAGAGGCATGCTTTTATTGACTTTTCGAGGAGTTTCTCCATCGTGAATCAGTTATTAATTCATTTGATATTGCATATTAGTAGTTAGTTACGTAGCCTTCTCTACTAATTAGTTTGGGAGTGGCTAGGAGTAGCACCCGTGTTTAGCTTGTTTGCTGCTAGTTTACTGAATTTATTGCAGCTATTGCTGTTAATTAGTAGAAAGGAGATAATTCGAGTATGAGTCACCAAACTTTTCTTTGAGCAATTTAACCATTTGTGCCTCCTAAGTTTACTGCCCTTATTCGAAATTATTATGATTCCACAAAGAGTGCGAACTAGACTATTTGTCGATAGAGCTAACCTTACTTTGTTTGCCTCCTCTAGGCGTATTTTACTGTGAATGCAAAGTTTCTTGACTACCTCCATTTTGACTCTAGGTTTAGTTCGTTGCTTCTTTCGAGCTAACAAGATAATTCTCCTCTATCCATTTGCTATTCCCATTATTTATGGTGTTTTTACTATTATTTGATGTATGGTTTCCTCTTGAAGACTAATTGGATTGTAATGGATCAGATAATAATCTGCCAGGATTATAACTAGACTCTTCCCCACTAGGATACTTTGGCTTATGTGTGATTTGTTATTGTTTTTATTAGTTGTCAAAGGCAAGCTGAGTATTGTAGTAATTGTTGTTATTGTTGCTGAGAAGAAGAGGAGTACTTGCTCTCTACTAATTTAGGTTAAAATTACTCGATTAGGATTAATTTACATTCTGTAGAACTGCACTACTTGTCTTTGGAGCCTTATTCTGAGATTGTCTTTACGGTTGAGAATTTCCTGCGATTATTTACTGTCCCTGCTAATTCTAAGAAACCTACTTTGTCTGATTCAAATTCTAAAAAGGCTAATTGAGATTTTATTATAATTTCTGCAACTAAGTTTAACTGCCTTGAGAGTTAGAAGGAGGTGATCGAAGATCAAATTAGTTTGAGGTGCTTTAAACTAATGGAACTGATTATCTTTACTCAAGAGACCCTATTCCTTGGATGTAGGCAAGATTATTTGTTTTGGCAGTATTTTGCATGGTCAGATATTCTTCTCGCATGGACTGATTTTGAGGAATAAACGCATTGCTTTTGTCCTTAATTCCTAATTCGTTTCCTATGCTATTTGGAGTGACACTTCGTTTAATTTAGTTGGGTACTGAGTTATAAATCGTGTTCTAAGTTATTTTCTTTTGATAACTTTCATTTTTAGATATTTTTGAGGAATTTTGAAGCTAATTATTGATCTAATTTGATTGGTTTTTTTATTCGAAATAAGGAGGCTGCTATTTATACTAAGTGACTGAAATTTGCCCAGAAACATAGGAATTATGCAAGGGGTTTTTACCTTTGCTGGTGCTTGCCAAGTTTGGATTGGAAAGCTATTTGAGCTTATTCAATATTTCTTAATTCGCCGCATTTAGACTATTATCATGCTTAATACCTAGAAAAAAAGATTATTAGGAATGCGGACATTATCAATGATTAAATAGAAAGTTAGCTTACTTGTAAATCTTGACCTCTCAAGTGAACTTTCTAAGCTCTTGTCTCTCTATTTTATGTGAAAAAATAGATTTAGAAGCACATTTTTAAAAGCCATTTTAAACAAATTAATGATGAATTCTCAAAAAATTGAGAAATTAATTGCCCAAAACTTTCTAATATTGTAGTTGACTTTTTAGTAATCTTTATTAAACTCTAAAAGTAATATGATTATTTACATGAAAATTATCACTGGATTTATTGGGTGTGATATTGGTTGCACTGCGCTAGTATGCATTCAAATTTGTGTTCAAGTTAGAAGCAAAATTTCCTGAATAGGCTTTAGTTTTGCTTTCCAGATCGCTGAGACCAGATTCATCAAGAAAATTGTTCCTTAGAGCACTTGGCTTTGATCCTTAAATTCCTGTGTAAATACCTGAATGAGAGCTACTCGAGCTAATGTTAAGACCACCACTGAATGTTTAATTCCCTTTTGGATTCATATTTTAATAGTTATCTGAGCGAGGAGACAGAAAATTTGGGATTCCAACTCTTCCTTGTTCTCCACCTATGTCTCGTTCTAGGAAAGAAAATTAGATTTGAATATGAGAAGGTTGTTTTACTGGGAGGAGCTGCATTGAAGGAGAGAGCAACGCCTCCTTTTGTTGATGAAGATGTGCGTTCCGTCAAGGATAGTTTGCTACTTTAATACCCTAAGTAGTGCTTGTTTTCCTGAGGATTGATAAACTTTCTCTGGGAGGAAAGCAATTAGTTAACTGAGCTCATATTTTGAATAGAGTTGAATTGGTTTTTATAGAATCTTCGTAGATGGTACGAATCACTAGAGTAGATCTACTATTTGTATGTATTCAATCCAAAAATAAACTAATAGCTTTTGATACTGCTGTTTTTTTTTTTCTTGTTCTAAATTAAATAAAATTCCCTCTTTGTGCACTTTGAATTACTCTTCTTGTGATGAAGAAAACTATCCCGTTACCCTTATCTTAACACTTATTCATGCTCCCCATTTGATTTCTCTAGCTTGAATTAAAAAGAAGAAGAATATTTGTATGCGAATTCCTCAATTTAACTTTCTTTTCCTCTCATTTTCTGTTAATTATGTTTTATTCAATCAAATAAAAAGTCTAATCGATTTTCAAATAGAATTTTGAAGAAACAAAACAATTTCATAATAATAATTGCTTTTAACTTAGAAACATAGATTAGAGAAAGAGAAAATAGAGAATGTCAAAAAAAGCAGGTAACTAACAAGAAAGAAAAGATTTTGGTTTTGTAAATCGTTTTTTGGTTTCATAGGCAAAGGAAAGGGTAAGGATGGAGGAGATGAGCTAGCCGCGGAGAAAGAACAAGTCCTTCGTAGCAAAGTTGAGTCTCTAATCCAAAAATTAGGTAGAGTTTTAGAGGCAATTGAAGATCATTTTAATAATTTATTTGTTAGCTTACGAGCAGGAAAGAGCGGATAGATCTAAAGCATCTGAAAATGAATTGAGAGCGAGGCTATTTGATTTAGACAAGGATTTTAAAAATGAAAAAGATCGCTTATTCTCCATCACGTAAAGATTATTTACTTTTCAAACATTTTAGGATTGATTTTATGGTAATAAAATAAAGTTCTGATATGACTCGATAATACAAACAAATGCAAGATGAGTTACTTAATCAAGTTAATGACCTGAACAAGACCGTTATTGAAAAGGATGAAGAAATTAGTAAGACTATTACAAAATAGTTTTCATGATGTTTTGAAGTTAGAAAATGAAAATGGTGGTAGATTAAGAATGTTGAAAAGTGCTAAAAGAATAAAAATAATTCATTAATATTCACTTTAAGTTGAGGATAAGAGTAATATCATGTTTTTGTTGCAGAAAAGAAAGATTTGCAGATTGTGGATATGACTAAAGATTATGAATACAGACTGAAGAAGAAGGAAGACGAAATTCAAGAACTGAAGCGTAAAATTGAAGAAATGTCAGCAGAATTCGCTAAGATGCTCAAAGTAATCCATTATTATTTAGCTTTTTGAGTATTTCTTCTAATTTTGTTATGCAATTTCTTTCATAGGATACTTTGGACAAGATGCAAGAGAGAATTGAGTTAGTTCAATGGGACTCTGACTCTGATCCTCAAATGATGAAAAGGCTGAAAGATATGACTGGTCTTTCCAACAATTGAAACATCCAGGCTGATTTAATTGATAAAAAAACGAAACTGCATTCAAAAAAAATCTTTTAGTTGCTTAAAATGCAATTTAACTCATATTTTTTTTCCTGCAAAAATTATGAACTAATATTAATACTAATCCTAAAATCATAGGGAAATTGTGGGTTAAAACGATTTAATGGCAGAATATTTTTTCACAAGAGATGAGATAAAATTAAATAACTAAGAAAAAATTGAGAAAATGTGATGACTGCCTAGTAGTTTAATATTTAAAATTTATTAAAAAAGATTAGTCATCTATGAAGAAAAAAGATTTTTTTAGATTAAAACTGGGGATTGGTAATAAATAAATCAACTGAATGGAGCTTTCTTTATTAAGAATGCTATCATCTTTCTTGATCAGTTGGCTTAGAACATAGAAACATCGAGATTTCTTTGATGCTCAAATTCGAGGATGTTAATCTATTTTGCAGATTAAGCTGCTTTCTATTTTCATCTACTCTAATTTGTTAAGCGCCACTTTATCTTTGGTATTTTTATCTTCTCTAATTTAGAAGTTTTTATTTTTTTTTATCAAAACAAACTAATTAAAAATAAAATAAAACCAACAGATAAACTTCAACCCTAACTAAAGGTTATTTAGATTAGATCTCAAAAATGGCTTACACTGTTTAAATAGCTAGATATTCAAGAGGCGTCAAAGCACCCAGAAAACTACTTGACACTGATGCCTAAAAAAAGAATTAAGTCTTATAATAAAAAGGGTAAATAAACCTAAGAAGCTCAAGTCTGACATCGATGCTCTTAGAAAGAAAAAAAAGAACTAGACGACTACTGACTTATTGATTTAAAAGCTCCCTTTTCAAAGACTTGTAAAAGAAATCGCCAGTAAAACAAGTAATCATATCCATTTCTAATCCAAGTCTATCTTGGTTTTTCAAGAGGCAGCTGAAGCTTATCTAGTTGAACTATTCAAAGCTACCCATCTTTGTGCTTCCCGCTAAGGCAGAGTAACTATTTAGCCAAATGATCTCAGTCTGTCTAGCCGCCAATAGCATTAAAGGAAAATAAAAATGAGGTTTAGATTAATCTGTATGGCCTTATGATAATTTCTGTTTCATACAGTTTATTTTTGAATTATATAACTTTCCCTCATTAATAAGAATTACAGTTAATTTCAACATTAAAATAAAAATTATTTCACATTTTTATTAAGAGAAATAATCAAAATTAATTAATTATTTTTCAATCCCAGCAAAACATTTTACAAAAATCATCAGAGCTTCTCCTTTATTATTTTGCATAAAATCTGTAAATTAGCTTAAAGAAGCTACAACAGACAGACACAAGGATAATCGAAACATTACAGACAATCGCTACCTTCACTTGAATGACCTTAAAAAATAATTTATAGTCTTTTGGTTTTAATTAACCATAGAATACCTCTCCTTTCCCCTCCCATATTAACCCTTTCTTTAAAGATTTTTTTTTGAAACAAATCTTATAACATTGTAAAATGAATAAAAAAAAATCAACAGTGTTCAGATTTTTGTATTATTTTTTAGAAACAAAAGATCGCTTAAAAAAACACATGCGATTATTCAGTATTAAAGACTCAGCCTAGCTCAGTTTCGAAGGGATTAGTTGTGTTTTAATCATTGGTTCAACTTTGGAAGTCCCACATTTGTCGCACTAAATCGACTTTTTTTCTTCACTTCCCATTAATAATCAAGCGGATTATTATTTTGACAGGTATCTAAAATGTCTTATAGATTCGGTTTCTGTATTATTAGTTAGTCTACTTTGTTTGTAACATCCGAAGTGATTGAATTCACTTACTTTAGCTAAGCTGAGATTGTTTTAATTAACTTATTATTTTCTTTAATCAAGGTAATTTTTTATTAATTATATTTGTTGAAATCAAAAGCTGCAAGGCAGATGAAATTTGTCGATGCATTGGAATATTCGTTATCTTTGCATTTATTGCATTTGTTGAGAGAGTTAGATAATTGATATCCGATAGGGCAGTTTTGGCATTAACCATTTGCATTCACAATTTAATTGGTTTTACTACATTCATTATTTTTTATTCCACATTCAGTTGATTTAATGGCATTATTTGTTGTATCCATTTTACAGACTTCACATAATTTGGTAACATTATTGTAAAAGTAATTCTGAAAGCAAGGAATGCATTTATTGAGTTATTTATCTGGTTCATATCCAATGAAACATTCTTAGCATTTTTCAGCGATTGGATTTATTATCTAATTATCTTTACATGATATTTTAATATTACATTCCTTTTCAGTAATATTGTTCTTGGTTGTTCCTTTTAAACAAGTTTTGCACTTGTTTGTATCATTTTAATACCAGTAGTTTTGTGGACAACTTTTCATTTAAGCACATTCTTCTGGCTTGGTTTTAAATTATTTTTCTATAATACATTTGCAAATATTTTTCCAGTAACTGTCAAATGTTATGATTTCAATACTACAATCGACACAATCATTCTCTGTTGTGAATGTTTTTTCAGAAAATAATGAATATTTACAAGAATTACACTAAGATGGGTTAATATCAAGACAATTGCATTTTTCAGGGCATTCTGCATAGATTTATATCACAAGAAGTGACAATACTGCAAGAGCACAGAGTTTATTCATCTTTGATTTGTGTTGTAGTTGAGTTCCGATATTTGATTTATGTATTTTTTTTATTATTATATCTTTCTTTCCTTTTAGACAGTCTCCAGCTACAATTTCAATAACAATATCAAGCCTAAAAATAGACAACAACACTTATTATTTTACTGAATTTAAAAAATCTATATTTATTTTTTAGCTCCATTAACCAAATTTTAATATTTCTTTGCAATATTTGTACTATGCTAAACTTAGAGATATCAGACTGAAAGTGACAAAACAAATGAATTGTTTTCTCAAAGAGTAAAAATCACTTCCACAAGATAGCTCTCTCAAAGAAAGATGAATGGAGGGATATTGTGAATTATTTCCTACTCTTTTTCACATCTAACCACTCTAAGAAAATAGTGTAGACTGATAATATTGGATTTTTCAATTAATGGACACATAAAAACAATATGAGGAAAAATTAAGATGACATCAGTCAAGAATTATTTTTTCTTTTCCACAGAGCGTACTAGTTTATTGGAAAATTTACTAATGTTCTATTCTTTAATTTGTTTGTCGGTGTTCTCAGAAAAACAAACAAGCATAAAACAATGTCATTACCAACTCAAAGTTAGCCTGGTTGGCTTTTCCTATCAATGAAAGAGTGTCTAAATGGGAATGGATCAGATTCAATATTTATTTACATTGCCAAATGACTAATCAGCTAGCTTTAGCTGGTTTGCTCTAAAAAAGCAAACAAGAAATGGATCTATCTCTGGATTTTTAAATTTCAAAATAAATTCAGTATCTGTGAAAAATCTATTTCTTACCATTACAACTATTAGGCTGAAATTATATTTTTGTAATAAAAAATGATTACCTTCCCTTTGCCTTTCTTCTAGAACTGTCTTTAATGCGTTAGATATTTCATAAGTGAGGCATTTTCACTATTTAAATTAGATGACGCAATCACATTGATATCAATTATCTTTAATGGCTACATATCGAAAGACTCTCCCTTGTTTGTTTTATTTTGCCTTACCAATTGGATATTTTCTGAAATTTCCTATTTTTGTCACTCCTTCAGGAGGGAGGGGATCATTTCATGTACTTTGAAATACTATTAATTTCCAAAATATATGAATTATAATTATTAAGTTAGGGTGACTTTGTCTTGAGAAAATAATAAAGTATTCACCAATAATAAATTCATACTTTCAAATCATTTTGAACCAGGTTAAATAACAATAAAATGAAAGAATTTTTGATTATTAGCACATAATGTTTCTTCTTTTAAAAAAGCAATTTATCATAAAATTGTGCAGATTAAAATGATACACATCCTCATAAAATATCACTATTATTAATGCTATGATTTGGTGGACAATTTCAAATGTTCAAAAACTCAAAAAAGCCAATATTGCCAACATTTTTAGATAAGCTAATGTACATAAGATAACTCCTTTTTTTTACAGATACATATTATTTCAATGATAACATAAGATCCATTTAATCAAAATATATTATTTAACCCTTTGTATTATCCAAATTTTATTATGCCACTGAACAAAAATTGAATTGTCTTGAAAGGGAGAATGAAAAGGAAGATCCTCTTAATAAAGGGCATACTAAGTCCAAATAAACCAAAAAACATTTTTTCTTTAGACAATCTGGGGTAGAAACATTGCTCAGAGGATCTGCTTATTAAGTTCTTCGTTGACTCTCTTTTCCTTAAGGAACTCGTGCACGAAATCTTTGTA
>Ga0302271_10002604_pt1 | contig 16044 bp, 10 predicted proteins | sample III_Bog_N1_1_FD_198767 | JGI IMG/M metagenome (GOLD analysis project Ga0302271, IMG submission 198767) | Peat permafrost microbial communities from Stordalen Mire near Abisko, Sweden - III_Bog_N1_1 | ecosystem: Environmental > Terrestrial > Soil > Wetlands > Peat | place: Sweden: Abisko...
TTTGGAAATAACATAGGGTGTGACCATTCCAAGTCAGATTCGTTATGTGCAGTACTTTGAAAAGGCTCTTGAGAACAAGTGGAAGCTGGATGATTTCCCACAACTGAAGAAAAAAATCACTAAAATTAAGTTAATGACAATTCCAAATCTGAGCATCCTATGCGGCGGATGTGGTATGATTAGTACTCATTTTGAATATTTTTATCTTACAAACTTTAAAAAAAGGAATTAAAACTCCATTATTTTTAACTTTTGTGACACTGAATTCTTCTGATATTGTGCTTCTCTTGACAGCAAATATCCTGGCTAAATCAAAATTAATTCGATTTTTTATTTTCTTAAAACAGAGCCTTATTTTACGATAACGCATTTAAATTCCAAGGACGAAAAAATAGAATACAAATCAGTAGATCATTTCAAGATGTAGAAATATACAACAAGAGATGCATTCATTGAGTTTAATCTTAACGAATATCCTGTCAAAGGTGATGTTCTCATCGAATTCTACAATAAATCTATCTTCAAAAAGTAAATAACTCCAAAATGATAACAAAAATAATGTCTTTGAAAAGATTTAAATAAATTACATAAAAACAAGAATGTAAAATTATGTTTGACCCAACAGGAAATAGAAAATGTTCTAGTTTTGGTTTAATTGCGCATTTTTTGAGCCAAATGGAGTTATGGTTATCGAGAAGAACATGCTTGACACTGCTTGCAAAGTAAAAATAGAGCCAGCAAAAAACTCAAAATTACATTATTTCTCCCTTGTTTTATCTAATAAAAAAAAATCTAATAAATTTCCCATTCATTTCTATTTAAAACTAAGGATAAGCATAACAAGAAATACTCCAAGGAATTCAGAGTAGAGATACATTCAATCCATCCAGAGTAGAAAGAGCGCATCGAATTCTTGACTTAAAGCTATTTAGATTAGAATAGGCTCATAATGAGCTAGTAATTGAGTCTACATTAATAGAAACCTTGAATGGGAAGGCTCACAGATCAGAGAGGAGCGAAAGGATTTAATGAATTCATTAGTTAATGGCTTGCTGGTTTTATTTTTTTATGTTTTGAGATCAAAAAGACAATGATCTATTATTATAAGTACATATAATTTCTCTGCTAGTACGTGGAATTAAAAATTTATATTTCAGTATTAAGTCTAGATCAATCTTCCTAAAAAGATTAATAAATTTGAGGTTAAATCTTTCTTGGGGGAGGGGGCTATAATGGATTATTGATGCTTGACGACAAATGATAAATTTGAAAATCTAATATAAAATAATTGTGATTCTTAAGTTAATAATGTATGAAATATGTAGTTTTCATTGCATGTGTCTGAGAACAAATTCAGTGAGGAAATCCAAGATTCGGTAAAGGGGAAAAAAGGCAACAATGAAGAGTCTATCTATGATTTTGATGATTATATTTAAATTTCTTGAATTAATAAGTTAATCCTTTTTTGCAAGCAATCTAAAAAACTAAAGGGGGGGGGGAGAAGAAAAAAAAAATTGTGAAGTAGAAAGCTTTTATGTAATTAATTATTAGAAAAATACGCTTTGCTTTACAATTAAACTAATTAATAGTCTTAAAAAAAAAGAAAGAAAAACTAAAGAGAGAGAGAGAAAGAGAAATTATATGAAGAAAGGTGGTATTTTATCCATTTTTCTATCGTCTACTAGTGTGATCTTCTGTTTACTACTGATTTCTCCAGGTAAATTATTTTTAAAAAGAATCCGAAATATCATAAATAACTTGGAAACATTTTAGGGAATAATCAAAATGTTTCAGGGACTAACATTGCTGGATCATAATCATAATGCCCGCCATCAATAGGGCAGCTTGAACCTATCGAGGATAACTGCAGAATTCTATTCAGTGACCACAATATACAGTGCAGTAGATTCGAAGATGCGATAAAAAAACAAGCATCGTTTAATCCTAAATAACTTATCCATAATGGATAACAATAACCTCAGGGATATTATGGCTGTTCCAATGGATAATATGTGATAAAGCATTCTTAAATGCCGTAAACTTAGCAGTAGAGTCTCAATAGTAATGATTTCAACTAAATCATACTCAATAATGAACTTTTTAACATGCCAATATACACTCCATAAGTGTCAAATTTGCAGCATTGTTCGAGTTATTTCGCACAAAACTAGTATGTTTACGAGGAAGATTGTGACGTCAGATAAGCTAATACTATCTCTATTGATATAGATCAGCATATTTATCTGAGTTAAAAAGACGATTTTAGTTATCTTGAAACAATGACTGATCCAAATTTTCCAGCACTGATTTCTACACAGAATGCTTTGTCTAAAGAATCCACATCTCCAACGCTAAACGCGCTGTTCAATCGGCTGTTTACTCCGCCCACGTTTATTTTCTCATAACAAATGTACAATACTTTTGTTAAGTTGAAAATATTTTGAAATTTGTTAAAAGAGTTTTTTCGCAAATGTAAAATCAATCCTCTGCTTTATTTATCTCGTTTTCTTCATTTTGAAGCTAAACTCTTGTGGAGAGTTCTGGCGAGATAAAATTAATCAATCGTAGTGAATAGTACGTGCTATAGATCTTCGATATTATATAGGATTCAAATATAATTACATTTGAAAAACGGCAAGAAGATATTTAACCTCTAAAAGAAAGAATCATTAAATTCTCAGTTGTTCCCGAAGAACAAGGGGAATAATAAGAAGTTAATCTTTACTTCAAGCTCAGATTTTATGATACAAAACTGCTAAAACCTATAACATCCAAGACAATCTAGTACACAATCCTCTTACAAGATGTAACATTTTTAGATATTATTATTTTTGGGGAATTATGCTGACAAAAACAACATAAAACTGTTGAAAAGGTAAAACTGAACAGATATGGGATAAAATCCAACAATTTAGGAAAGATTCAAGCTGGTGCGATGACCTAGCATGCACTACGTATTTATAACCCATTAGATTTCGATCTACAGATTAAAGACATGGTGTTCTTGAATAAATATGTGTATTTAGTAGACAACATGGATAGTTATTTAAGGGGCGAAAAAACGCATTCAATAGGATTGGAAGAGCTTCAGGATAAGTTCAAATGGAAACTCAATGCGGAAACAGAATAAGTTGTAGTAGATTTTGTGATCCACTAAGGTTAAACGGGGAGTTTCACGGATTATCTGAGAATTACATTTGAGGATTCTTCACTAGTTTTGTAAATCCCAGTTAGACTTAGAGTTGTACCAAATGGGTTGAGCTTTAAGTCAGCGTTCTTCCACATGGGGGTGATTTCAAGCAAATAAGTAAAACAAGAAAATATTAGGATTTTATCTTTTTTTTTGTTTACTGAAAAAATAGAGATAATTTTTATGTTTGTTAGGGTTCGAATGTCAGAGCGATTGTCGTGGATAACCATGGTTTGGCTGGTGTAGAAATCCGTGATATTATAGTAAGTTTCAAGAACAACTACAGTTGTATTCTCGTGGAAGCGAATGTAGGATCTGATGGCTGCTTAAGTGATGAGAATAAGATAATAGTAGAAGGATTGGAAGAGAATAAAACAATAGGAAAATTGCATATCTTTCCAAGAATAGCGAGTTTGCAGTCCAGTCAGTAAAGGGTATTCGAAGGAAAAATACAAATCATCACAAATTCAACAGCAAACGACATAGAATAGGAATTCAAATTTCATGTATTTGAGAATCTTTTGATTTATTCAGAAAATGCAACTTCTTTTAGAGTTGGAGAATTATCTAACAAAACTGCAGCAGGACAAGCGGGCTAAGGAGGATCGCATAACAATTTAGCTACTACAGTCAAACCAGCAGGGTTACTAAAACGAAAAATCGATATGCTAAATGGATTTCCTTCTTAAGTTAAAATAACTGCACTTTTCATGCCAACTAGATTAGTAAACGGCTAGCAGTTTTCAGAACATTTTGAAATCACTGATTTCTAAGAGAGAATTCTTGAAATTAACGAGAAGAAAAGCATCTTTAACATCCGCTTGAAAACTAATTCCACACAACTAGATAGCTATGTCCTCTTGGAACTCAACAGAAACTTCATCATACCTGTTTTTTTTAAAGTCTACAATAATCATCTGTCTTGTGCTCTTGGATAGCATCCCAGTGAAGATTCTCCTCTATTTAAACCTTCATTTGGATACAAAAAAGATATTTTTCAAGATTGTGCATATCTAGCTAAAAAATAATCAATTTCTTTTGGAAACAAAGCTCTCAATTCATTTGCAACTTATGAACTTCGCATCAAAAACAAAAATCCTTCGTTTGTTACTGTATACAATGTGCTTTTGTTTAACTCACCTCTAAGACTAGTATTAGATCAGCAACTCAATGGATAAGGTAAAAGAAATATTTCATTTATTTTTGATTCTTTGCAAGTTTTGTAAAATATTTTTTAAAACTTTTCTAAAATTCAGGGAAGATTCTGAAATTTAAGTATCCAGTGATGAAGTAAACAGATAAACGACATCCCCTTCTCCACATGGAACCGAACGAAGAGGCTGTATTTTCTATTGAGTTATTGACAAATCTTGTAGCTTAGAGTAGTGGAAAAGAAGAAATAATTTAGATAAACACCAACTATGAAACATTCTCATTTGGATTATCTTACAATGTTGTCAGCGGTGAAATGGAACTGCAGCCTTCTTTTGTGAGTTTTACGAAACAATACTATGAAGAGAAAGATGCATAAACGGTGATGATACGCAATTCTTACAATGTCGATTTGAAAGTTCTAGGGATTTCAGTGAATGATCCAAGATTTCAAGTTACTGCTCTTGAGAATGTAATTCCTCCTGAATCGATCACAGAACTGTTCAAGATTAGTTTCAATCTGACATACGGGCATAGCGTAAATCAAATTAAATTGCAATAATTATTTTTTGGATGAAAAGAGTATTCAATAATGTTGGGAATTACTTTTAGAGAATCACCTCCAATTTTTTTTGTTGGTTTTGATTTTAGAATCCTATTTTCTCATTGAAACCGGAAGAGAACTTCATCAGCATTGAAGACTTTCAGCTTTGGAATGCAACGAAAAATGTAAACTAAAATTGTAGCTCTCCCATTTCTTCTTTTAGTGATTAATACTTTATTAGATGATACAGATTGCAGAAAAAAACTTACTGCATGCTGAAGTACTAGTTTAACTCGATTTGAAAAGCATGGTATTCATTGCAAGCGCTGACGTTAGACCTCTCAGATTACTCAATCAGACAATTATTGAGTTTAGCAATGCTGAAACAAATTCATTCTATTAGAAAACTCTGACCTTTGAGAATACTCTTGATGTGCCAGTAGCATTTTAACTCTTCATCGGACCAGATAGTATACACTCTACAGAGATAGCACTTTCGAAGTAACAGAATCGGATTTAATATCCTCCCTCATTTCAGCTTAATTTCCTATCTTATTTATTTGTTTTTTCTGTTATTTTTAAACCTAAAAGGCAATTTCAATTCCAGTAGGAAATCGAAATAGTTTTCTGTATGCCATTGAGTCTGAATAAAACTCCTTAATTCAAAGAAATCTACGATTCATTCTCCAGGCTTTACTTTAACAATATAGCTGATACCATCACAGAGATTTAAGATATTGAAGTTCTCAAAAGAATTCAAAATGTAACTGATTTCTCGTAATTACTATTGATTTTTTGTTGATATTTTTTATTTGTTGAATATCTTCAAAAGTATCCAGATTTCCATCAAAAAGGAAAGCCTAATTTCTAGAAAATTTCAGAATCTATCAGCATGTTCCTTTCTGGTAATAGGGAGACAATTAATTCATTCGGAGACAATAATAATATTAAAACAAATAAATTTCCTGAAAATCTCTTTAAAAATGGATTTGAATGCAAAGAAGGAAGCATGAGTTCAAAAATTAAGAATTATATGGACAAAATTGATTTAATCGGATAATGGATAGCTTTTTTGAGTGATCCACAAAGCGATTCAGAGGAGAAACTTAAAAGAAATGTTGAAAAACTAATCTTAACTAAACGAGAAGTTGTTGCTATTTCAAGTGCTACGAAGACTAGACCAAGTTTATTTAATCATAGTTTTAGATTAGAAAAAGGACTTTTAGATAAAATTAAGCAATATTTTATGTGGTTCTTGCAGATAATTGTACCAAATTATTATTCTGATACAGTTTTAAATTGGCAATCTCAAGTTACCTCATTTTCTTCAAATCCTCACTAAGAAATAATCAAGAATTCACTTTTATTCTTACAGTCTTAGTAGACATCATCATAATCGGCTTAATCAACAGAATAGCAATAGTTCTTCCTGACTAGTGATTCTATGAATAAGACGATTGTCTTACAGCCAAAATAAAAAATTGAGCTAAATTCTTTGATTTATCTTGCGAAATTCGGAGAAACCAAGAGTAATTTGATTATCAAAAACAACATAAGTGGGATAGACATCATCCCTATGAAGGCTAAAAGTGGAATTGGGAGCATTTCGATCCTCGAAGTGAAGACATTGTCTCCATTTCTGTTTGGCAATTCCAAGGAACATATTTCTCGAATCAAACTTCTTCAAGCACATAATCAAAAGTTTCTTGATAAGAATATTTTCATTTTCACTACGACAGCTTAAGAATTAGAAGGAGCAAGACGATAATCCGTAGATCTTCTGAAGAATTATCTTCTGAAAAACGATGGAGAATATCCTATTACTGTGAAGAATATTTACATCGGAAGTTAGCCTTGTAGTGCTTATGGGTTTTTTATACTTGGATGTAATTCCTCGTTTAAATTAGACCCAGGATAAGAGAGGATATTTACCTTAGGGTATAAAACAGATTATCCACTGGATTCAATTGAGAAGTCAATATATTTCTACACTGCTACATTTAATTTGCAGTTTAAACTCAGAGTTGAGTTTATGGAGGATTTACAAGAAGAATAGTCTAGTAGTTTGAATGAAAAAGGATCATAATTACCAGATGGTTCAGAGGGAAATATGAAGTTTAGTGAATAACTTCAGGGAGCTGAAGGAAACACTGAAAAAGAACCTATCAAAGATCAGAATCCTACGGATGAAGATCCTAATCTGATTTCTCAAGAAAACGAGGAATTATTCGATGAACCTTTATCTGAAGAAGCCTTGAGAAATCAAGAGCTGTTACTTGCTCTCCTCGAAAATATTGAAAATGCAGCAATGGCATCTTCTGACAAATCCTATACTAGTGGCTCCTCAGTACCTGACTGGTCGTGGATGACTCACAAAGTCTCCGATATTCTTGCTAAAAACCACAAAGAAAACAAAAGAAGTGTCTTTAACCATCAACGAATCCATCCTGTTACAAATCGATACGATATTCCTAGCAGTGGATAATCGACACCCTAAAGTATTTAAACCCGTTGGTTTGTAGCATCCATCGTTGGATTGTCAGCTGTGTTCTTTGTGTATACTTTTTCGTCATTCTTGTATGCAGATATTTTCCATCTGGATGAGAAACACAAGTTGAAGAAACACATTGCAGAGACTAACCAAAAGCTAAAGAGCACTGTGTCTGTTCAGTAATAGTCCTCCTTAGATATGAGTGAAGAAACTAATATGGTTTTATTCATGGATGCTCATAAGCTGCATGACGATGTCTTGGGACTGCAAGGTGAGTTGTCTAGAATCAAAGATTTCCAAAAACAAAAACTAGCAGAGTTATGCTAGCAGAAACAGAGGCAGATATAAATTCGGCGACACAAAGAAAGAGATCTAGAATTAATAAGATTATCGAAAGAGCAGCAGTTCCTGGAAAATAAGCGAAGAGATGAAGAAAATGGTGATGAAGAGGAAGGAGAAGAAGAATAAAACGAAGAAGATGATGTAATAAAATACTCCAATTAAGGAGAAATTCAAGGGAAATAATCAAATTAATATTTTCCTGAAGAAGTAGCTCAACAGCAGTAGCATTTAGCCTAATAATTATAATATCCCTTAGATCATTCATTCTTTCTCCAGGAATAATAGGAAATTCTATAGCAATAACAATAGAATAATACAAACAAAAAGATGGCATAAAAATTAAAGCAAAATCGATCTGAACACCATTCTAACAACAATAAGAATAGAAAGAGTAATGTTAGTTCTACGAATGCTGAAATCCTCATGACGAAGAGTCCAAACAAGCTAGAATTGAAAAATACCAATGCTATTAAGAAAGAAGATACACAAAAAGAATAAGAAGAAATAGTAATAAATTCATTACAAGACTAAGATTATGAGCATGAAAGATAGATTTATAACAAGAAAATGCCTAATGCAAAGTATGAACAAGAAGGAAGTGTAGAGGAAGTATCAGCTGAGAATAGCCAGAAAGGATAAGAAATAACTTAGCTAGATTTCCAAAATAATCAGACAATTTAGATTGAAAATCTAAACGAAAAAGAATTAAATGCTCAGAATGCTGTCACAGATGGAGTTACCATCCACTTGCATCACAGTATTGGTCATAATTTGATTTAGCAGTATCAGGAGTTAAAAGAGGAGTACGAATAGAAGAACTAATCATAAACTGTTGAATTAGTGTAATTTTCAGATCCTCTAAGTAAAGAGAATGTATCAACTGAAACGAAGGGTCTTGAAGCTTTTGAGATGATTTAATACTAGTAACACTCATAACTTCCCTTAAATCCCATCAAGGCGATTCCAAGCTAATCTCCTTAGTCCACTTCTTCCTCCGCATAACTTAAAAAGCCAGATATTTTTATTGCCGACTAAGTTCATCTGAATCAAAATGTCCCAAGCAACTACCCTCTCCATCAAGCGCACCCCCCTTCAACAACTGCTAGCCTCAAGAAAAAAAGTTACTTTGTCTATGATTACATCAGCAGTGGTGAAGAAGACAATCAGCAAAAACTGTAGATTCCATTGCAGCAGCTTGCAAACAAAAAGAAGCACTCTAAAACCAATTTAAGTGCAGAGGAAGTAGTCTAAACCTCTCTAGAATAACTCAATCACGAGGATAAACTGCAAGAGGAAGTACCTAGGGTGATTACAGGAGATGTTCTTAAAGAAATGATAGATAATAGAGATTCCCAAGTAGAAACTGTTTTGAACAGCACCGAGAATAATATGAAGGAAAATGAGGATATTATCGCTAGTAACAAAGACAGTTTGTAGAGTAAAAGCATTAGTCGTAGCAACAGCAGTGATACAAACAACGAAAGTAATAGCTAAACGAGCTAAAGTGACGAAAGCTAGCTGTCCAGTGGAGATAGTCTGTCAGAGGAAGAGAAAGACAGTTTCAATAGACTTTCTAGTTAGATAATATAACCGATAGGCCATGTCAGACATGCATCATAAGGATAAGATGAGAATATCAGATAAAATGATGATCACCAAGCTATTTAGGATCAATTCAGCTATGGGAGTTACAATGAAACTCCTTAGCTCAGTGGTAGCTAGAACAAAACCATTCCAGGTTCAATTAATGCGAGGTATTTCAATTATCAATCGGAGAGCAGTGAAGATGATTCAAATCCTGTGAAATAGCGGAAATAATAGTATTACAACGTGTTCAGTTAGTATTCTTTCTACCCAATTAGTTCATCCTCACCTTAGCAAGCTCCAATTAGCGCTTCATTTGAGAATTCCTATTCTTTTGGACCTAACGCTGTCGATTCTTAAGCCTTCAACAAAGCTGCAGCTGCTAGGTAGACACCATCGTTTAATTTCCCTCACATTGCGTCGCAGTAGCAGCTACAGAAGGCACAGCAGTATTAGCAGAACAACGCATCGTCTTCTTCATCTTCCTCGTAATATGCGAACTAAGCATATTTAACGAAGAAACATCTTGAGAAGGTTCTCGCTTCGACGGAGCTTGACAGTTTGACATCTGCATAGCTTTAAGCACTTGCTAAGAGTATCCCAAAGATTTCAGATAATTCTTTTAAGATGACTAGAATTGGACCACCACCAGGGCTTAGTGGTTTAGGGTCGTCCAAGGATAATCATCAGGTATTGAGCAATGAAAAGAGATTTGTTTCTGAGAAACCTCCAGGGTTGTTTAGTAATAGATTTTAGCCAGAAGAAGATGCGACTTTAGGTTCGAAATTAGATCAGCAGAGAGAGAAAAGAAGCTAACAATGATTAAGAAAGAGAAAGAGAGATATAATTGAGAATAATTACAATGTTTCTTTATTATTAAGATTATTTTATTTAAACTCGATTGAAAGATATTGAAATCATTGAAATATATTAGAATTTTCAATTGAAAGAGGAGATGTTGATTAGTTTTTGTTATTAACGCTTAAATCAAGAAAATAGGTCTTGAATGAATCTACGAATTTTAGAATTCAAATGCTTTTAATCATTATTTTTTGAATTCTTCTGAAAATTCATTAAGACATTTGAAGCTTGTTTGACAGATAAAGTGATAGAAGAAAACAAAAAAAGAGCTTTCTCTCTCTCTTAAGTAAAAGTTTCAATTATAAAGAGAATCAGTTTCACAAAAAAGAAGAAGAAAAATAATTAAAGAATGGCTGACGTAAGAGAACAGCGAATCTACTGCGCCGAGTAGATTGTAGTGCCATAAGAACTCCCCATTGTGCTGAAACATTACTCAAAAGAAGTCATACGCAACAATCCAGCGAATGTCTATGAATTCTCAGCCAAGTAAAATAATTAGTTTTATTAATATGGCCTGTTCATAGTACTTGTTTATGGCTTGTTTATTTTCAATTTCAATTCGATCATTTATCTGTTTGCTTATTGTTTTGTTGTGCTTATCGTTCACAGGTACTTCAGAGATCTCATTGAAAAAAGAAGTAAAAACGGAAAATCAAATATACGAACCAAATCACTTTATTCTCAATACTTTCAACATAAATGATGCAAGAAATAATGAATTGCATTTAAAACAATCTTTTTCTTTTGAATCTCTCAGAAAATAATGCAGATAAGCACCTTGTGAATGAACTCCAGAAACCAGACTCCTTGCCTAAGGCTTGAGAAGGCAGGTAGGTAGACATACAGACAGACAGGCAGAGATCGAGCACAATATCAAATAATCATTCTAAGGTTTTTCAGAGATTAGTACAATTTGTATCGTAGCTACAAAATAGAAAAACCAAAGACTTGAAGATGAACAAGAGATTTGAGAAAGATAGAGATTTAAAACAACATAATTTTTGATAATTTGCTCTGCTTTTTGTAATAGTTTTTGTACTTTAATTTTGTGTCTACTACCAATATCTAACTCTGCATTTTCAAAGAAAATTCATTTAATTATTATTATTTCCTCTTTCAAGCAAGAATAATGCCTTGAGAATAGCTATTCTCTGACATTAAGATGGTTAGAAAAGTTGTTTTCCATTTTTTTTAGATTCCCTTTTGGCAACTTACCTTGAGCCTCACATTGAGCAAAATGATTTTATTTCACTATTACATCACAGGAACTCTCCAAAACAAGTGAATCAGTTGCAAATGATAAGCTGATAAGGATTTATTTGTTCTAATGAAAATGTTCAAATGTAAAAATAGACAACTCTTTGTATCAAGCTTGAATACGGTTTGGATTGAATGTACTATCAGACTACTAAAAAGCTATTATTTATATGAGATATGTGCTCTAAGAGAGAGAGAATCTTATGAAGAGTAAAAAAATGGTAGGATTTGGTTTAATGCTGTGAGTCAAGGATTAGTAAATAAGGAGATTTATTAGAATAATACGTTAATAATAAAATAATATGTAAAATATGAATAAAGTTATAAATAATAAAAGGTGCTCTAATAGAAGAAGATCAGTTCTGAGGTTGATTTATCAAAATTTGTAGAATGAAAACGAGGATAAAGTTGATTGAGTATCTAAGAGATTTGATGTGAAAGATAGATTTTGAGAATAGACTCAATCGCAGAGATGAAGATAACTTGAGTTTGCAGTGCAAAAATATTGAATTTAGGTGGTAAATAGTGTGAGAAAAATATATTTTTATTTATTTTAAAGTAGAATCGTATTGTTAAGAATCATCTTTTAGATTTATTCAAGGAGAAAAATTTCAAGAAAACTGCTTCTCTTAGCAGACATCAGAAGTCACTGAGATCTTCTGAAAAATAGGGAGTCTAGATGATGAAATGGAAGGTGATTATGAGCTTGTAGTCAAATTATCTAATCTCTTTTGGTAGAAATTCGTTGAGATAATTTCGTTGAATGACCTGACATCATGTAAGAAATGACATCTGTGGCCATACGAACAAGTTGAATGTTCGAAGAATTACTTGCAGGGCTTGGTCTTAAACAATTTATTGGCAGCAACTTTTTAGACAAGTTCAGTTTTACCATGAGCGAACTTACACTTCTCAGCGTAGTTGCATTTACCTGTTTCAACCCAGTTCTTGCACATTTCTGTTTTGTATTTCGCTTCTTCAGGGACACACTACTACTACTGTTACTGAGGTTTTGATTTGTTAAGCCATCCACTTTAGGAAGGCTACTACTTTGTGATAGGCATGAGTGTCTCAAGGAAATCATCTTGATTATTCTCCTCTGATCCGCAGGAAGTTGAATGTTCCGAATATTAGTCGATATTGTTGAAATTTTAGGTGTTTTGATATGCTGTGGCTTTGAAATATGGAATTGAGCTGCCTTGCTTTGAGGAATATTACTGGTGTTGCTGTGAGTTTGAAGTACAGCAGCTGTTAGCCTAATTTGTGGGTGCATACATAGACGGCATGAAGAACTATTATGGTTTCACGAAATTTTACTGAATATTAGTTTTATTGTTGTTTTTGGAAATCATCTTTGATTAAGAATAGTTAATGCTAGGAATTGCGTTACTATTAGGATAATACATCATCTATTACATCATGAAAGTTGCTATCTTTGTGAGGGGATCTTTTTTGTTGCTGGCGGGTAACTTTTGATTCTTTTTTTGTTTCTTCTTATTTTCAAATTTTTTCTTGGAGGCAAGATATCTTTGGTTGTTTTTTTTTTCTTTCACAGATCAAGCGAGACTATCCCAAGGAATTTTGAGTCTATGTTTTTTTTCACTCTTTTTTGTCTGTTTGTTTGACCTTTTATACCTTCTTTGACAAGTTAATCTAATTAGATCCTTTTACTTATTTTTTTTTGGGGGGAGGGTGAGTTTCTTATGAAAATATTGTTCGCTTTTGATAAATAATTATTATCATTTTCCAACCCAATCCCCGATGATCTCCCCTCTTTTGTATTCCCTCACATCTTAATTCCTTCCTCCCCATCCTAGATCAGAGATAGACAGCAGCAATCTATTCATTTATTTTAAAGGGGGGAGGAGGGGGGAATTAATAAATTAGCCACTTAATTTTAACAAACACCTTTCCAAGTCTTCTTGAATCCACTAGCCAACGATTCCAGTGCTGTATTATTGATCAGTTGCTTAATCTATTTCCTTTCTCTTGCTTTGCGTTGCTCCTAACGCATTGCTTTTTGCAACTAGACACAGCACACAAAAAAAAACAAGAATTTAAACTATTTTTATTTTTCTAATCATTTTCTTTTCTTTTAATTAACTGTGTATGTGTCTAGAAGACCCTTTTCCCGCGTATTTCAAATATCCCTAGTATTTGTTGGTACCTCTCCAGCCTTCGAAGAGCCATCAATTTTTTTTAAATAATCTATTATTAATAACTTAGTTGATCAATTTGCTTTTATTTCCGCCAGCGGTTGACATCGTTTTGAATTCTCGCTTCGCTTCTTTCCCATCTTTTAATCAAATTCAGCGCCTAGAATTATACTAGCGGAGATTCTCTGAAAAGGTATTAGAAAAATACAAGTAAAATTTTGAATTTACTATTCTTATTTTTTCATTTTTCTCATTCAAGAGAACGAGAACGAATTGATATGTAGATCCTATTGTAACACTTAAACTATTATTTTTCTTAGTTTTTACTGAATCTCCTCAAGACTTAATTCTCGCTTAAAGTTCAAGTTATTACCACAAATTATAATTTTCACTCAAAGACTAAAATTCACAAAAGCTGACCAGTGAAATAGAGATTCTCAGTGAATAATTGTTCGTCTGCCATGGCTTGAATAAAGGAAAGCTCCTGAATCAGGAAATTGAAATTTAGAAATGTAAGCTCTTGGAAGCACTCCTTCGCTGTTGATCAATTGAATAAGCTAAACTTTTAAAATGAATAACTATTTTCACAGACATTTTCTTTGTTTGAAGTCAAACAACAAAAAAGATTACAGCTCTGTTTTTGTTATCTTAATTTTTGTAATCAATTGTTACCTTTGGAATCTGTCATCATCAGAGAAAAGCTTTGAATTAATGAAAGAGAAAAAACCATTAGCCTTTTTTACAAAAAATAATGCTAAAAAATATGATATTTTCACTTAAACTTTTAAATAATCTGCTACATTTCTCAAATCTATTTTGAGAAATCAATTAGCTCTTTTCATTTTACTGTTTCTCAATACAATCAAAGCAACAATTTGACTAATATCCTACTTAAGGAAAAAATCAAATCAGCTGAGGGTGCACTAATTCAACTTTGCTTTTAAATCCAACAACTAAACAAATACCATTATTCTTTTTGGTATCATTGAATATTTATTTTGGAATAAAAATGCAACAGAAAATACTGCTCTAAAAGCAGTAAAAGATAACCTATAAAATAAATGAACCAAGCTCTATTCTTTTTAGAGGATTATCCCTTTGCAAAATATAACTATGAAGACTAAATGAAAGCATTCTAAAATCTAACAACCTATTTATGTTTCCTTAAATCAAGTGTACTTCGAAATTCTGCTTTAAACTACTTCTCTCTCTCATTTTAAATCAACTAAAATTTAGCTTTTATGAAGGAGTTTTATCACAAACATACAGCCAAGATTCATCATAAAGCATCCAACAGAGGACTGCAATGTTTGAGACTTTGTAAATAGAATAATATTCCATTTATTTTAAATAAATAAACGATCTCTACCACATATCTTTCATTTCTTGGACATAGGAGTAAATAATTTTAGTTCTTTTTCATTGAGTGGACCAGATTCAAGACTCAAAGGCAATCTTAATATTTAGGAATCAAATCTAAAATGTATTCCAATTCCACAAACAAACTAGGCGGTTACAAAAAATAATAATACGATAACAGATGACAATAATATTCACACAATTATTTTCATTTATGCTAACAAACACATGTGGGGAGTATCTTATCTTTATTTGAAAGTGCGGGAATAATTCAAAAATGCGTTTGAAATATATTTTCATAGTATTTTTAGATTTAAATCTTCGCAATATGCCATGAATTACTAAGAAAACTAAAATAAAATTTACACACACTCATATTCTTTTCATTTAACCAACTCATTAAAAACCCTAGAATTCTTTTCCAAATTTATGAATTTAAATCTATTTAAGACAATCATAGCTATTCTGGTGCTTTATGCTTTAATGTGTCAACATTGCTTGTCCAAAGTCTCAACTTGAATTGTTTCAAGAATATGATTAACACGTATTTTGATTTTTCAAACATAATTTTTCATTATCCTAAGAAAACATACCTATTTTCAAGCAATTAATCAAACATAGCAGTGTTTGCTTCAAAACTACACCTATTATTGTTTACCTGACAAATTTAAAAAAATTAATTTATTACTGCAGAATTCATTATTCCTTCAAGATTCTACCCTATCGTACAAAGAAACCAACTCAATAAATCAGTACTTTTAACCCAATCTCTTAATATCCTCATTTTTTTCCTGACATTTTTCAAAAAACCTAACCTTCATCAAAATATCTCAGAGAATTCCCCTGAAAGTCCTTAATAAATGAACTAATTTGAATTTATCCATCAAGTTCCCCATCAACGCAGTATTCTTAATTACGCTCTCCTGACCATAATTGCTTAGATAAACCTTAATCTCGATGCGTTTACATCTTTTGGCAATAGTATGCAGCATCTCCTTGAAAGTCAAAACAAATCAATATTATTACATAGTGTGTCAATCACCATTTAAATTATCTCTTTTTGAATACAATCCCCCCCCCCCCCCATATTTCGTTTTATTGAATCATC
>Ga0302271_10002606_pt1 | contig 16034 bp, 9 predicted proteins | sample III_Bog_N1_1_FD_198767 | JGI IMG/M metagenome (GOLD analysis project Ga0302271, IMG submission 198767) | Peat permafrost microbial communities from Stordalen Mire near Abisko, Sweden - III_Bog_N1_1 | ecosystem: Environmental > Terrestrial > Soil > Wetlands > Peat | place: Sweden: Abisko...
TGAGGATCGTAGAGAGCATTAAGATCTTTCTAAGGAGGAAAAGGCTATCGTAATGCAGCTAATTTCTCTTTTTTCTCAGCCTGCTTGTCACTATCTTTCTAGTGCAGGTTAAATGCGATTCCACCAGTTAAGGGGTTCACTTTGATGTCCATTTGTCAGAGGGATAAATTTGATTAATTCTTTTGGGAAGAAAAGTTATTATCTTTTTTTTTGCTTTGCAAAAATTACAAGTAAATACATGCTCATGCACTTATAATTTCGATGAAAATATCTTTGATTTGCGAGTTTATTTCCTTATTCAAAGGGAACTAACTCTTTCTCTCTCTCTTTAATTGACTGAGGAAGCATAAATACAATAAAATATGGAAATAACTATCACAATAATTGCAACATTTCTAATAAATAACTTGATAATCACAGCTCTGCTTATTTTTGTTCCTTTTCTATGAAGAATTTAAGCGAATTTTGAATTGAGGAAAAGAGGAAAAAATCAATCTTTTGTAAACTCTAAACCATATGGGATGATTGGATTTGTGCTTGATTCAAAAAAAACTATTGAAAATCAAAAAAGAAATAATTTTTAAATACCGTTCAGTGCTTTCGCAGGGGTAAGTCAGTTGTTGTGATTATTATATTTACTAAGCTCATTTCAAGAGATGTTTATCGGTGATAACGATGCAGAACTGAACTAAAGAAGTAATTTATACTGAATTATACACCTTGGAGACATGTGTGCTTGATTGGATGATCATTTTTTTGATATATTTTTTGTTGTTGTTGCTTTTTTGAAGTGGCTTGGGGCTAAAATGGATAGAATTCATCATTAGCAATGGGAATGGGCATCAATGTAACTACTTCTTTTGCTAGAAATAATGTTCAGTAAGGAATCGTCACTGGAAGTAGTGCTTTCTAGCATGAAGCTGCGAATATCAGAAATGCGATTAACTAAAAGAAATAGCAGGGATAACTCAATTAGGGAATCTTTCAAGAAGGAGCAGCAAATATGTCAGCAAATAACTTAATATATCAGCCAAGTGGATATGGCAAGATTATTGTACAAACTATTAAAATATAACTTAGATATTTAGTTCAATAAAACAGAATAAGAAATGACTAGATTAAATCTTAATCTTTCAATGTTTCTCTCCATTTTTTATATTTATAAAAATAAGTTGAATTGTTTTTTTTATTTCTTTTTCTGCAGCACAGGAGTGTCTCACCTTGTGTTCATCAGCATAGCCAGTCATAAGAACAATTCGAAGTGCATAGCGGTGTGACGAAGACTTAATTTCCGATTAGTAAAAACATTGAAAGAAGTTTCAGAGGTGACTAATAATCAGCTATGATTGTTGTGGAGAAGAATTAAATGACAATTAAAAAAGCGCAATAAGAAAATGAACTGAAAACACTTCGAAAAGCGAATTAAAATCTAGAAAATAAACTGCAAGCTGTGCATGATGTCACAAATAGTTACATGGGAGGTGGTGCTACTGATGTGGATATCTAATTGAAGTAATCCAAAAAATAAAAATATTTGTTAAGAAAACTAAAGTTGAAAGCATATTCGTTTTAAATGAATTATCTCGATTGATTTGATTGCTTACATTTGTTGTTTTTTCTCCTATTAACAGAGCCCCAAACATGAGAAGTGCAGCAGCATCTGCTTCGATAGCTGAATAATCTCAAAAACTGTCCATCAAAAAAGAATATCCAAATCCTTATGAGAACAAGAAACAACTCACTGCGATGACTAATAATGTAATACAAAATGTTCGCAAGGAAGCATTGCAAAGACAGTAAGACGGGTCGGAAGTTGCAGATATGAAAATTAAACGAGATCAAGCAGAAGAATCAAAGACTAAGACGCAAGCTGAGCTCGAAAAGGAGAACATGAAACTCCGAAACAAAGCTATCCGTGCTTAGTTTGAGATCGAAAACTTTGAGAATAAGCTGAAGGACGCGGACACGTAAAAATACGCTTAGCTTCAAGAAACCAAAAACAAGTAATCTGAGTTGAAACTGAAATAGACTGAACTCACAAATTGTGGGTCTCGGAAGGCTAAAATCGAAACAGAAATGATCAGCACGAAGCTGATTCTCAAGGACAAAGAAGGAGAGATTCTGCGATAACACGATAAATTGAAATTAAACGCTACAGAAAGAATCAAAACATTGCATGAACTTGAGTTGAACATTTAAAGGAGAAATCTAGCCAACTAAGATTTTGAGAAAGTGCGTGCAGATCGAGACAGAATAGTAGAAGAAACAGAAAAACGCTAGGTTGAAGCTGATAATAGATATGAAGAATTATAGTAAAAGCAATTGAAATATGCCACAGAGTTGTAGACTTTAGAAAAGGAAATAAATGTCTTAGAAAGTGTTATTGCAGAAGAGAGATAGGAACAGCAATAATTGGATATTTAGCATAGAACACTTGCAGAAAAGAATGAAGAAAAAGAAGCATTAGAGAGAAAATTAAGGAAAAAAGATAAGTAAGTGATGAGTCTGCAGACGGAATTGGATTTAGTGCGTAGAGAGAAGAAGATAGAAATTGTTGAGAAAATAGTTGAGAAACCGATTGTTATTGAAAAACATGTTATTGTGGAGAAGGAAGTAAGAATACGATTAGAATTAGGTTAATTATGTGAATTATTTATTTTTAAAAAATATTGAACAGGTGATAGTCAGAGAGGAAGTCAAAGTCGATGAGCCACTACAGAGAGAATTGGAGATCTTAAGAGAAGAAACTGTTTTGATGTCAAATAATCTAAAGACAAAGAGTTCAGAAGTTGAAGTCTGGAAGAGAAAATTCGAGGAAATGGAAAACAAACAAAAACAAACAGCAAGTGAGATTCAGATGAGTTTTGCAAGTGAAAAGCAAGGAATGCAGATTCATTACGAAAAAGGAGTGGAAGAAGTGCAGACATTGCAAGGGAAGTTAAATTTGATGCTCGCTGAAATCCATTAGTTGTCGAATATCAACATATCGAAGAACAGGGAGATGTAGCAGTAGTTGAATGTTTTAGCAAGGGATAATAGATAACTAGAGAACGTTTTAGTAGCATAGACTCCACCTCCAATTTATCAGTATCATAAGTAGCTTTGAATTTGGTTATTTAGTTGTTGTTTTAGCCAAGAGAAATAAATATTTTTTTCCCCATGGCATAATTTTTTAGGCGTTGTGAATTGTTTTTGTTGTTATGCTGGATTATGATAGACGATAATGATATGAGATTATTTAGATTTGAGAAAAATGGATTTGCGAAATTGAAAAGAAACAAATTGAATTTGAAAACCCCCTTGCTAAGCTAATTGAAGCAAATTAGATTCACCTTTTTTAGTTGCTCAAAGTTGTCCAGAAAATTAACAATAAATGCGTGTTTTTTAATACTACGATTTCGAATTTCCTTTTTTTCTTTTCATGAGTTGATTCCAATCAATTCTTTGCAATGAAATGGCTCAAATGAAGATGATTATCTTGTAATAATTTCAAAGTTTATATTAGTTTCTAACAGATTACTTCTAAGCGCTCTTAATCAGGAGATCTTTCTTATTTTTGTTCATCACATTCAGATTTAAATCCAAAAAAAGTGCTTAATCTCATTGTAAATAAAGAGTCAGAATTAATCTAATACATTCTGAGTGCGTGTAAAGGCGGGGGATGTGCGCACTAAGCAAGATAAAGGTTCAAAAGAGAAAGAATCAAGTCGAAAGTTTCTGAGAAAAGTGTTAATTCAAGAAACATTATAAAGAAACTTGCAAAAAACAATCAAACATATAGAGAACAGAATATCCTAGCTTTCTCTCATTTTACTTGGAAAACTCGTCATCATCTGATAATCTCTCAATGAAAAAAAGCCTTACATTCTCCTAGTCCCTCTTACCTGCTGCTGTTGTCTGTGCTGGACTTTACTTAACCCGCCATAATATATTGGATTGCTTGAAAACTAAAGTTGGTTAGATTGCTTGCTGGATCTAGCAATAAGCTGAAACTTGCAGACGAGAAAAACGACCAGATATGATTATCATTCTCCGACACGGGTAGTCCGCTGCTAACATCAACGATTAGATCTATGCGCAGCTACCAGATAACTAGATTCCTCTTACTGACCTAGGGCTATCTTAAGCAAACCAAATTGGTGCTAAACTCAAAGATCTAATTGGAGAAGATAAAGAAGTTGTATTTTACGTCTCATCCTTCAATCGAGCACAAGAAACTGCTAAATAAATCAGCTAACATTTCCCTGGATCTTCTAAATTCTACACTGAACCAAGACTGCGAGAACAAGAATGGGGAAATCTCCAGAAGTTTCAGAAACATCCTGAAAAATGCGAACAAGTGTTCTTTGAAAGAAATCTTGTGGGCAGGTTTTACTTTAGATTTGAAACCGGTGAATCCGCTGCAGATGTGTATGATCGTGTGGGTATGTTTACAGACAGTTTGTTCTATGAAACAGACCATAGTACCAGCTCAACTTCGGGGAAAAGAAAAGTCTTTATTATTGTCGCCCATGGTATGGTTATGAGATTGTTCATGATGAGATATTTTAGAAAATCTGTGGAAGAATTTGATAAAATGCCCAACCCAAAGAACTGCGAAGCTTGGGTGCTCAAGAAAAATCAATGTGGAGATGGATCCTTTAGATATGATTCTAAGATCTCCCTTTCGCAGGAGACAGAATGAAAACCATCTCAAGAATAATTAAACTAATACCTCCTTTCCTTTTATCTCATAGATCTGAATTGAGATTTCATCTCCTCCCCTCCAAAAAATACTAAGAAGAAACTAAGCTTAGCGCTTTCAGATCTATGTCTCTCCCAGGAACCTTTTATCCGCAATCCAACTCCCTCACTCATACAAAGATTGCTGAAGAATATCCACTAAAACATACAAAATAGAGATATTTTCAGCTAATTTCTTGTATATTTCATTTATTTCTTTTAATTCTCATTTACTTATTTGTTGCCTAATGTCGCATTTTATATTATTTTCTTTCAATCTACTTTCAATCCTCTCTCTTTCTCTCTCTTTCATTGATCTGAATACAAACAATTTTAAGAATTATGTTCATGACTAAACACAACTCGATAGCATTTCCAAATAATTCAATTTATGCAGTCGATCTTATCTGCTTGTATCTCTTGGAATTATTGAAGAAGGGGATAAAATACCAACAGAAAGCAATTTTAGCTGTTTATATTAGCTAATTCAGTAGATAAATATCTAAATACCTTTTTAATTCGTATTCCCCACTTACAATCTTTCTTTATTTACAAGAAGTTCAGAAAAGAAGAAGAAGAAGAAGAAGAAGAACAAAAAGACAATAAAAACACTACTGGAGAAATCAACCAACCAGTCAATAGAACCACTCAATAAACTCCTAAAAAAATGAAATAAACTGAAGATATCCACTCAAAAGATAAATAAAAGATTCCTACAGACAAACCAACAAGATAACTTCTAGTCGTTCCTTTGAAATTACACTAGCTCTCTACACCATCTGCTAGATAACCTACTCTCCCTGAGCAGCAGTAGTAACATAATCTCTCCGCTACTTCTCAGCAACTCATGATATTACCTATCTAAAATTATGAATAAAAAACAAATCAAAACATAAAATCTTCTTTAGCGAGTTTACCTGTGGACACATTTGCTGCGTTGTCTCCATTCCCTCCTTCGAAGATTAAAACATAATCAGCTACTTCTTCCTTGTATTTTTAATATCACAGCCCTTAGGATCATAATAACAATAACAATTCTGCGCCTTCGATGGCTAAATATAATTTAGCGTACAATTCGAAACGAGCGCATTCTCGCTCCTAAGTGCTGCACACCTAATCCTAGAGACTAGCAGCGATCTCATCAAATAGTCAAGTCTCAGGATTAGTGAATTTCTCATCAGCGAATACTTTGACACAGCAGAACGAGCAAGAATCCCTAGATATAAAAGTCCCATTGTAAAAGAATAAATCAGCTATTAATTTCCCTTCTTCTTCAACGAATCTTTCGTATTTGCAATAGCGACCCTAGCAATCGAGACTTTAACCTTCCTCTAAGTAATCTAATCCTGCACAAGCTCTTCAACAAGGGAAAGTATCCTCATTTTAATAATAGTAATAATAACAAATTAAAACTCAAGAATTATTTTTCATCTCTGCAAAGTCTTCCCATTTATCCCAGAATGCAAAACAGCATATTCATCCATATGCTCCAACACAAAGCTAACGATAATCGACTGAGACACAGCAATCTAAAAAACTCTCATTGAAACTCTTTGATTCCTCCCATTAGAATAAGACTCTGCAAGATGATTTCTTTTCGAAGCGTCCTTCTGGTGGTGTTTCACAAAAACTCCCCAAACATTTCGAGTAACCAATTGCTTCGTTGAAGAATTTGGAGACTAACCATCATGCAGTTTCTCTGGGAAGTTAAGAGATTCAGTTATTCCATCCATATCTGACAATGTAGACAGCTGCTTCGCTGAGTCCGTTTAAGGAAAGAAAGAAAACAAAAAGAGATTTTTTTTTCCATTCCGTTTAACAACAATCCTCGTAAATACAAATAAAGCCTAACTACAACGACAAACAACTGTCATCGCCCTCGGAAGCTACTCGATTTTCATTGAAACCTATCAAAAACAGAACGGAATCTGTCAGCTGTTTTAATCTCATGGATGAGCATCCTGAATCAGCTGTTTAATCTAATCATCCGGAGCTAACTAAAGCTGCAAAAAGTGCATATCACAATGGATTTGCTGTCTCAGAAGAAACCCTAGAATCCTGGATGCAGCAGTCATCTCAAAAAGACAATAATATTCGTAAAAAGAATTTTAATTCTGGTGAAGAAGATATTATATAAAATCACAATTATTATTATAATTCCACTCATGCGAATAACACGGAATAAAGTAGAAAGACAATCACAAGCATATCGGGTGATGCTGATACGCAATTCTTACCCAAGAGCTAGTTTATACTGCATAGAAAATCAGTGAATCATGATTTTTATTCGCAATTAAATAAATTGCAGTAGCAAAAAGAATAAGAAGAATATATCTCCGAAGAGGTATCCAAAGTACGGTCGACTTGGTGGTAATATGAACAAACGTAAGGTCATATGTTTTCGCCACTGAAATGGTAATTGAGAGAGCAAGCTTTGCAGGAAAAAGCAAAATACAATGAAGCGAGAAAAGAAGAAATTTTCTCTGGGTTGATGTCGAGCGCAAAGCATGTTCGCACATTCGACACAGAAGGAAATGAAACCTAAGGAGGCATCAACGTGAATTCATCGATTGCTTAGCTAAATCTTCCTGCTAAACAAGATACCTTTTCAGGTTAAAATTCTTCTATCAAAGCTATTTTCTCCGGATAAAAAGTTTCTTCAGAACAACAATCTCCACCCTAACCTCTCCTCTAGCATGCTACTAGCATCGTTTCAACTTTACTACCATTTAACCAAGCTAGAGAGCAATCAAACAATTATACATCCTCATAAGGTTAGACTCTTAGTATGTCTTCCATCAGCATTCCTCCAGGCTCAACGATTAACAACTACTCAGCTAATCTCCCTCCTTAATCTAGTGAGAAATACTGGCAAGAAAGCCAAGTCTGGGAGAGCATCGTACGAGACAGCCATCAAGAGATACTGCATGGAAAAATCCTTGATGGAAACGATCTAACCTACGAAATGCTGCTAGATTTTCTAAATTTGATCGTTGGAAGATAATTCTAAAACAACCAAGAATACCTCCATGCAAGCTTGAAACTCGTCGGGTTAACCCCTGATATCAGTGAATTCATATGCGATAAGGTATCTCGAATGATGTATGAGAAATACTCCATCCCAATGGAATACATTCAGAAATTCCAGAGACTCTACAGGGCATACGAAAAGCGACATTTAAATTGGGATTTAGTTGATCGGATAGGAGGGAGAGCGAAAATCGAAGAAATCCTTTAAGTTTTTTGTTCCTTCATGCGGAGAGATCATCTGATGTCTGGAGTCATGCGTTCGCTTAATATCACGAACGACTAAGTCAGAGAAGCAGCTTGGGATCTTCTCCGAGAAGAATCCCTAAAGCACAAGTAATATTTTGGGGTAGTTGAAGAGTTTTTCAAATAACCTCTCAGCAGGTTGTCGCATACGAAATTCTTCTTAACATTTCAAGTCTGCTTAAAAACTGCTTTAGATAAGCATAAAGTCCCCGTGACATTTCGTACTAGATTATTCTTGTTAATCGAATAAATGCGGTATTTAGTAACTGCGCATAATCCATCAGATCTTGGGTTATTTTCATTGGGAGCAACAACACCATAATAGTCTGTTAATGCTCCTAAAAATGACCAAACTACTAACGAAGAAAGATTATCTGGATCGTAGAAAGACATTAATTTGCAGGGTAATTTAATAAAAGGGGAGGTCTAGTCAAATAGCTAAATGATACAAGCAATTTGCTTGGAATTCGGATGTTCCTTACGAGAGAAAATGCTTCCGATATTAAAATACAAGCAAGGTATAAACAAATTAACTGGTAGTCTATCAACTAAAGAAGGTATTGAATCAGTAATTGGTTAGCTAGCTTAAGTGTTTATCTTCAATACACACTCTTCTTTGTCATTTCTGGATATCGCAGCAGCTGAGAAATATATTCCTTTGCTGACGTTAGGGTCAGATTTCTTTCAATTCTTTAGAAGACGTTTACTGGAATTTGTTAAACCAATTTGTTCAGTGTATTGCTTCAAAGATACTGTTAAGAGATTGAATTACACGAGTATTTTGCTTCAGAGAATGATACCATCATCTACGTCCACTGCAACAACAACAGCTTAAGCCGCATAACAATTTAGACTCCCAAACGATAGGATGGCAGCATATTTCAACAGCAGCATATTCTTCAACGAACTAGTTAACCATCCTTCAACGCTAGAGTTCGTTCTGGATAAGATAGTTGAAGTCTATCTTGGTTCTACGCTGAACAAACTCACTCCTATATCTCGTCCAGCTCGTGCTCGCTCGCATTGTCGGTACATTCTGACATATTTCTACGCCTTCAATGACTAATATTCTTAAGCAGAATTTGTCTCTGCTTATGATTTTCAATGCTACATTAAGCAGAGGAAACTTAAGATGGTGTTCTTTTAAGATTTCAAGAAAATTCTCAAGGACGTGTTCTCGCATAGTCTGGAGTTTCCTTAGGATCTAGTCGGCTATCTGCTAGAAGAATACAACAACGGGATAAGTTTAATGTAATTTTATGACTCAGCAGATCAAACGAGAGCTTAGTTTTAGGAGAACTCACTTCCAAATGGATAACCAAATTAATAAGAATTCTGAGGAAAAAAATAGAAGAAATCATTCCAATATGCTCAAATAAGCAAAATAAATTTCGTTTTTATTGAATATGCCTTCAAAAAGATAAAAATAGAATGGAATCGACTCACAATCAAACATGATAACATTGAAAACACTAAAAGAAGAGAAAATCGAATTTTTATATTGACTTATATTTTTTTTTGTTGAGATGTCTGCTTGCAAGAGTACGTCTAAGTTAATTCTTATGATAGAGTTTAAGTATCCGTTTTACTTATCTATTTTTCATTTGTTATGAATACAAATATGTCTTTCAGGATTAATCAAGAATATTATTATTATCTCTCTCATTGTTGTTGGTTCTCTTATTCTTTCTTCTGAGCATCATTCTCTTGTAAGGTCTTTTCGAATTCCTTGAGTTAATTTAGGAATCCTTGATTTGGTTGTATTTACGGTCTTTTTTCTTTGACTTTTCCTATGGCTGTTTCGAAATTCATTTTACATCTTTTCATTAAATAAGCTATGATTATTGTAGCACTGCGCGATCTCCCTGCAAAGCAATGGACGAGTACATTTGTATGCTCGAGATGCTCATCGAGGAATCTAAATGCTTAATCGAAACAAGGGTTTATCTTCGTATTTGGATGATCATGTATGGGTAAGACTAAATGTGCAAATTTATTTGGATCTAATTTGACTTAAACTTCTGCTTCTAACCCAACAGTGAGCACTGCTTAGATCATAGAATGGTTCCCTTGAGTGACTAATTCATCAGCGTCGTAGACATTTCCTAGAAATAAGCGTCCTCGATTAAGTTTCTCAGGGTTGAAACAACAAATTAAATTCATAACAGGAGAATTATTTTAAGGTTTTTTTAGTGTAATTAGTATTTTTTTGGTGTAAAATTCTTTATTTCCTTTTCAATTCAAAGGAATAAAACGGAAGTATGCCAATATTCAAAAGTTGAATATAGAAAAATAAGATAATAATAGCCTAACTTCTAAAAATCGAAATGATTTCACAACATAGAGCATATCTTATGTGTTATAGAAATTGAAAAAGGAAGAAGAATAGACATGAAGAAAAAGTGTCTCGAAATTTAAAAACAGTTTTTATCAAGAGATTTTGAGAGTAGGAAAATCAGAAACTGAGTGCAGTCCAGTCAATGCTGTTCTTTTTTGGTTGTAGTTTCAGTTATTGAATCGAAATTTAAGTGAAGTTTAAACTATTCTACTCATTATTTGCATCCAATTTCAATCAAGAAGCAAAAAGCAAATTAAATCCTATGGAAATAATAAAAAGGAGAAAGGATATTTGAGTTCATTGCTTCTCTATTCTTTTGAGATCGGCTGAAGCTTATTTATTTGCATTAAAAGCGATGAGAATTGGGACTTTAACAAAAGCATTCTTTATTCAATTTGGCATGTTTTATTTATTCTTAATTTGCATAATGCACCAGATTGAAAAAAGGACTACCGTTTAAATGGCTTAGTTGGTTGACTTTATTATGGTTTGAATCTTTGTTCAAGATATTTCTGACGATTTCTTTCTTTATCGTTTCTAGTTGTTTTGAATGAAGATATCTCAATAGTTTATCTTTTTTTTTTTAGGTTAAAAATCGAAAATAATTTATTTATCAGCCTGCTTAAATCAAGCATCATGGTTGATTTTAGGAGTTTAAGCTTATAATAAATCAATATCAATCAAGTTATCAACTTAACTCTCCTTTATTTTAGATTTCACACTCTGTTCCTCATTGAATACTTCAGCAAAAAGTGATAACAATACCCAACACATCTTCCCTTTCTTTTCTTTCTTTGTTCTTCCCTTTTATAGTTCTCAAATCCTACACATTAAATATTAATGATCCATCCCAACACACATAATTTCTGTTTGTTTCTTATTTCGCTCTTTATCTTATCTTCTCTCATCCTCTAGGATAACTTAATTTGAGTTACTTTCCCCAGTTTGATTTTGTTTCTTTCTTTTTTGTCACAATAATAAAACTTCTTGAAACATACTCCGCCTCTTCAATTATCTCCAAAAGAGTAGCACATACACACCGAAAACAAGGAGAATACAAAAAACTACAAAAAACAAAGCAAAGCAGATGTAGTTTCAAAGGGTAAACTACTCTCCGAATGTCTAGGCAGCATTCCAATACAGCAATCCGGCGTTATAATATTCTAGGAACTCTCAAGTTGGTGGATTCAACCCACCCGCTGGGATTCCAGTGAATTATCACACACTGCGATAATAACAGTAGCAGTAGCAGTAGATGTAACCATCGCTGATGAAATAAACATTTTCTTAGCAAGTGCGAGATATTGAATTGAATTAAAACAACTATCGGGGGTAGAATGAGTTTGGATTCAACAGTAGCAAGTCAAGAGTAGCGATGCAAGCGCTAGATCCATTATCGTAGAATTAAGGTAAACTCTAAAATAGAGCATACAAAATTGTAAATTTTCATTGAAGGAAGAAATTAGAAAGGAATGCTAGCTCTTAAATGGGTATGGAAGATAATGAAAACTCAAAAGGGGATAAGATTATTGTAAAGCACATATGGATTTTGTTCATTTAGGAGGGTGGAATTATGGAAATATCTATTGGAATTTTTGTAATAATTTTGGAATTTTTGTTTTGAAGGGCTCACTCCCAAGCAGATAGGCTTATTAGACAAGATAGAAAACATCAAGAGGTAACACATAAACAAGCTGTTTACTAACATTTTGCAGTGATTAATCGCAGTCTAATTAGCAAACGGGACGAATACCATTTAATATATATATTCAACAGGAAAGGCAGTAACTTTGCTGACGAAAAAGGGTAGAAGTTTCCACCTTTGCAGCAGCAGATACCATTCCCTAATCTTCAAGTTTATGCTGAATAAAAACCTAGTTCGCAAGGAGGAAAATAACAACAACAGCAACAGCAGCAGCAATAATCGGCTTTGAATAACCCAGGATTCAACTAGAAAAGCATGATAAACACATTCAACGGTAATTATCGTGAACAGGCAAGAAGCCCTTACTCTTAGAATCCTTATGTCAAATGTACAACAAAAATATTTCCATTTTTTGTGTATGGCTAATTCATATTCAATCATTAGAACAAGCTTACGATGGGTTTAATCGAGGGGCTAAGCTACCTCGCTTGGATCAAGGAGGTATTGATAGAAACGCAGCACAGAGCCCAAATGACCCAAATATGTATCCAGCTATGTAAGAAAATGACTAAAATCAAACAAATAATAGCAACATCATCATCACATATTTAGTCTAATTTGTGTAATTTGTGTTGTCATTGTTGAGCAGTGAAACGACAGGTGGTGATAAGAGGAAGAAATACACTTCGTATGACATAAATATCCATAATTCCTAGTTGCTGAATAGAATGATGGACAACAACAACAGCAATAATACCAACAGTATTAATAATAACAATAGCGCTTTCAATCCTAACTAATAGAATGGTCTCTACAATAATAGCTCTCTCAAACAACCATACTAAAACCCACTTTCGCCAATTAAAAAATATACCAACAATAGCAGCAGTAACAACGGTGTCAATATTCCAGCAGTTAGGTAGACTCCGGAGAAAGTTATGGGCTAATCGAATTCGTTCTCGTAGTATAAGAACAGCGGGAACAAAGAAGAATAGAATAATGGTAATAACGCAGCGAATACGAATGCTTAGTTCAAAGTTGCGATGAAAACGAAAGCTGGATGCAATGTCTAAAAAGTTACCAAAACAAACTAAGATTCGGCGATTGTTTGCCCCAAAGTTCTCGCGGATATTGGAATCAATTAGTTCTCTGTTGCAGATGGTCATGGTAAGATACAAAGTCATAATGAACTTAGATTGATGATTGACACATGGGTTCTTGTCTATTTTGATAGGTTTAAATGGTCATTTAGTGTCATAGCTGATCAAGCGAAGTCTACCGAAGAATATTGGGAAATTCTTGAAACCAGATGATTATTCGCCAGATAGCTTCAGGAATGCCATAACAAGAGGGTTTTATGCTACGAACTAAGAGATTTTTACAGCAGATTTTGACTGCAATTTAAGTGGATCAACATTGATTTCTGTGTTTATCCATGAGAATAAATTATACTGTGGTAATGTTGGGGATTCACGTGCGATTATTGGGAAATAGAAGCCAAATTAATCAGGATTCAGAGCACATCCTTTGTCGGAGGATTAGAAGCCAAGTTTAGAACGAGAACGTGTGAGAATACTCAAAGCAGGAGGCAGAGTGGATTGCTAAAGAGATTATACTGGATAGCCACTGGGACCGCTAAGAGTATGGCTTTCTTCAATGGATATGCCTGGATTAGCGATGACAAGGAGTATGGGAGATAAAGTAGGTGTATAAGCAGGAGTCATTGCTGAACCAGGTAAAAAGAAAAAGAAGAGGGGAGATAAGAGGGGGTGGAGGGGCTGAATAAATTACTGAGTTTCAGAGGAGGAGCCTTTTAACAAAGTGATTTTGTTTGGATGTGATTTGTAGGGATTGTAACAAACTTTTTGATTTTGTTTTTTTAGAAATCGAGGAAATGGAGTTGTCTGAAGAAGACAAGTTCATGGTGGTAGCCTCCGATGGAGTCTGGGAGTATCTTTCAGATTAAGAGGTAAGCTAAACTTATCCTTGTAGAATTTTAAGTTTGTTTGGTAATAATTTCTTGTTTTTTTGGCAACAAAACTACTTTCAAGGTGATTAAGATTGTAGCTCCATTCTACGATAGAGGTTTACCAGAGCAAGCAGCTGAGAAGCTCATCAACGAATCTACCAACGCATGGAGAAGAGTAAAATATCCACTAACCACTAACTTAGTTTTTAAAATAAAACAATACAAGATTTTTCTACCCTTTTAGATTCCTGAAAAAAATAAACTAATTATCTCTTTCTAGGAAAGCATGGTGAGAGATGACATAACAGCGATTGTAGTGTTCTTCAATCACGGGTATTAACGATAAGGTCTACAGAGACCATACTGAAAGATTAGATTTCTAGCGAAAAATCCACTGAACATTTTTTATGATTTTTTCCTCAAAAACTCAAATTCTAGGAAGGATCAGATTCATTCTTGAGGAGTTTCCAAATCATTTCAACTAATCTTTGGCATTTCCTTTCAATCAATATCAACCAAGGTGTAGATACTCTTCGTGCTCTCTCTCTCTTTTCTTGATTATCTTCATTTTTGTGAGAGGATGTATTTTATTTATTTCTCCATTAATTTTGGATTCTCAAAAAATGAAACTCCCCTGCATGCATGGTGCTTGCTGGGCACAAAATAAATGCATTTTGAATGCAAACTATTTATTATATTTTATTATTTTTTCTCATTTCTAACCTTGAAACTTACCAAAAACCTTTTAAAAATGTAAGCATAATTAATGCCACTGTAGCCATCCATATGAGGGTAATGAAGAATTATTATTTGTTTTGAAGCTCAAGACTTCTTGCAAGCTGAAGTGGCTATGGTTTTTATTATTCTTTATGATTTTATTAAGACGGTTTTACAAACCAACCTAGAAAAGGATAATCTAATTAAACAAAAAAAGATTATTTAAATTGAAAGCTGCTGCAGGAAGCGCAAAGACAAATGAGCAAAAAGTTGAAAAAGGAGATAACGACGACTATTACAAGTGAAGAACACTTCATGACTTTCTACACAGAGAATAACAAGAAACTCATTGGTAATGAATGGCGAAAATGATAATTTTTTGGGAAGAGCATTTCAAAACAGCTAAATAAATTCATTTTGAATTGATAATTAATGCTTTCTTCGATTGTAACCACATTCTAAACAGTTGTCGACATCTTCCCTAATTGGTCAGGACCTTGTACTGCTATGTTCCCCACTTACAATCAGCTCATGCTTAGCATCGACGAATTCGAAAAGCGCATTGATATTCTTCTTGTAAAATTCCCTTAAATTAAATTCTTTCAAATAGTTACATCGATATCCACAATCCATTTCTAATTTCCCTCTCTGAATATCCCTTTGTTTTTCTTTAATTTCTAGCTCGATCAAGACAAGCTAATCACCTATAAAAGTGATAAATTTCGTAAGAAGAAGCACTATTATTTTTTGCACATTTCAGTTCTTGAAGTTGTTTCTTAATGCAAATTTTCAATTTTTATAACAACAGACGCCAGTTGCAGACCAAAATTCTTATTCATTTCAGTAATCCCAAATTCAATAATTATGATCACTAGATGCATTTATTAATCTTGCCATTTTAACAAAATAACACAGGAAGGGAAGATCATCGATGAAGTATCTGGCACGAATATCCCTGTTTTTATTGAGAAAGTCAACAAATACATCCCTCTTGCTTATTGAGTTTTTTGTGTTGTAGGTTCGTAAAAATGACAGATGTATTCCTGCAAATTTCACAATTTTTTATGTTTAGAAAAATGGGACAACAGATAATGATTTTTTTTACTTTCTGGAAAGGAAAAGCGTTAAATAAAGCAATTTACCTCTTGGATTATTATCTCTCTTTATGTGTTTGTTTTGGTAAAGATCAATCAATGCCAAGTGGAAGATGTCTGTTAGAGTTATGCATCGCATAGTGGATTGCTTTGTAGTAGTAGCAATAGCAATTCCTTTCAATTACAGCAATCATGCAAAGAAATATCTGACTTAAGCCATATCAAAATATTTGGATGAGATGATGTGCTTTGAAATGCAGTGGTCTTATGCTTTAT
>Ga0302271_10002607_pt1 | contig 16031 bp, 13 predicted proteins | sample III_Bog_N1_1_FD_198767 | JGI IMG/M metagenome (GOLD analysis project Ga0302271, IMG submission 198767) | Peat permafrost microbial communities from Stordalen Mire near Abisko, Sweden - III_Bog_N1_1 | ecosystem: Environmental > Terrestrial > Soil > Wetlands > Peat | place: Sweden: Abisko...
ACAAGACAAGCAGAATATATAAATTGACCCAGAGAGAGAAAAGAAGAGAAAGAGAATCAGTGGAAGAAGAAAACGAAAATGCTGATCGTATTTTTACAAGGAATCAAATAAAAAATAGTTCACATTTCGAGAGCCATTTAGTTTTTAATTTTAAAATCTATCACTGCATCTTTTATTTCTTTGAAGTACGAGATCCATTATGTTTATCACTGAATGAAAAATCTTCTTCCACTACTTGCTGCTGATTTTGATGTGATTGTTTAACAACTTAATGAGCTTAAACTAAATGTTAATTTGCACTATCTTCTTCGTTATTTGCAATCGGTGTAGTGTTCACTGAGTTATCAGTTGTTGAGATTTAATTCTTTCTTTTTTTGTTAAGTTTTTTAGATTCTTTAGATTGAGCAGCTTTTATTTGACTTTCTAAGGAGTCATGCTGTTCATTTTCCTCTTATTATTAGTTCTCAGTTATCTCTTCAACGGGTAAATTCTTTTTCGATTTATGTTTCTCTTTGATTTTGATATTAGAAGCATTAACCTTTTCTTCTTCGTAATCTTGAATCATATTATCTTTATCATATTCGAATTCATTAATATTGTTTAGTTTATCGATTGTGAATCCATAGTTTTCTTTTGAAAGACGGCTATTATTGCAGATATTAGCACTGATTCCTTCTAGATTTGGAGTTTGATTCAAAATGAAACTAGTGTTTAAGTTATTCCCAGATGGTTTAATTTAAGTCTGTTGGATTGCTAACTTGGAGTCATCGCTTTTTCTGATCGAAGAATCAAGACTCTCGAAGTCTCCAAAATTGAAATCTTACCAGTTTTGATATATTTCACATATGTATTTATCACTGTACTGTAGACAATACGGATCAAATGGGAAATATGTATCGATAATTTATGTCCTGCTTTTTAAATCAGATTATGGAACACCTTGCTAGCTGGATTCAAATAACTCAATGAATTCAGTAGCTCCGAATGATTCGCAGACATCAAGGAATACACTTTGGATACTCGGGGAGATAAAATACAACGCATTAAAATCTGAACAGGCTTTGCTCAGGACAAAATGAAATTTCTAGAGAATATCTTTATCTGACACTGCACTGAAACGAAAGCACATTACATACAGCATGGCTTAGAGGAGATGATAAAGGTTCTAATGGATTTTATGTAGGCCTTCATTGTAGGTATCTTCTTTCGTTTGTTCGTCGAATTTAGCGAGATAACTTGTGAGATGATCAAGAAGATAATTGAAAATAGTTGAAATTGATTTTTTATCAACGTACTTAGCTCTAGCGAGATAACTACCTAGATAATAAATCGAATTAATTTAGGTGGACTTATACAAAAGTGGATTCTTCTTGGTGATGTTGTTCATAAGTTGATTAAGGAATGCCTTCTAGAAGGGTATTCTCAGCGAGCAAAGATAGAAGATGATAAATTACACATATTTGCTCTGATGTGTGATGAGGACTTATTCACAGAAAAGATTCAAGAAAACCTTGAAAAACTTCCCTTATTCTTGAGTTTATTCGTTTTCGGATGTTGGGTTGTTTTAGATTTCACCGAAACAAGTGTCTTCTCCAACTTTGTCTTTCATTTGGAAGTCGATGAATTCGAAGAAGATAAGCATCAACCAGTCTAGCTTCTCCGCCATGGTTTAACTGGTCTTTCCGCTGTCTATTCCCTGTGAAAAGAAAGAGGAGAAGCACAGTGAATAACCAATCAAAAGGAGAAGTTTGAAAAAGTTGTCTGTCAAATTGACATATTCTTTAGGAAATAAACTGTTATATTTACCTCCATAATGTCTAATTTAATCTCTGAGTCGATTTCGAGGAGTTTCTAGAAGACTATCACAAGTATTTTAGGTAGAATCGATGGGTTTTTGATTGCCAGTTGCAATGTGTTCGTTAAGAAGATCTTGTGGAATGATTCTCCTTGAACTCTGTGAGGATAACTCTCAGATATGATTCTGCACAGGTCAACTTAATACAAAGGATATATTTTAGTGATTTTTGCTATCAAATCTGTGATTTGTATCATCATTTATTTCTGATTTGGTGATCCTTATTTAAGACCTTTCTTGTAGAACTACTCATCTACCATATTTTAAACACTTTTTACATAGGAAATATCTACTTTTTATTCGTCTTTTGTCATGATGTACAAGCAGCGAGATATGGTATCATCAAATTATGCTTAGCCGATGAGCAGCTTCTTGAATTTGGATAATTTTTCTTTGGCATTTGGATGATATCTTAACACGGCGAGCAGAAATGTTGAATCTTCTTTGCTTAACTCTCGAACATCACTTATGCTGTTTAGTTCGTATTTATTCAAGCTGTCGCGGATGAACATGATTAATTTCTTTTAGTTTTCGAATGTTTAGCCATCAACGCTTACTTCAATCTCAGATTTCTTGCAACCATCGATTTCCTTGATCTCACTAAAAATACATGAAAAAACAATAAAATTTTTGTTAGGTAAATTCAACGAAGTCACATAATAATGCATTGTAAACTAAGAATCTATGAATAAATTGAGAAATAGGGTCAGGGGGAGGTGAGAAGAGAAGAGAATTGGGGGTTATTTTAGGAGCTTAACACGAATCCGTTGATTCTAGGTAAGCATTTTCTAAACCTAAAAACGTTGGTTCATTTGATTTTGTTCACTTTGTAAAATCTTTTCCACTTGAAATGGTTGAATAAAAGGTGATTTGAGTTTTCACTTATTTCTCATTACACCCTATTTCCATAAATAATGTCCCTTTCAAAATGATCAGGGATCTTGGAGAGAGTGAAATTGTTACTTCACGTGTTGGTTTGCATCTGCTCGCCTGGCCGGAAGGATAAAGTGAGCAGAGGGATGACTGCTCCACTCGATCCTCAAGACGCCCACAGAACCTCTCGTCTTTGCCTGCCCTCAGTCTTTGATTTGATATTTTAAGGACAATTTATTAGACAGAGGTACAGCCACGGTCATGATTGTCGAGATGATGTGTTGGGCCAACCAAAATAGTAAAGGTGAAAGAGAAGAATGATATTGAAAGTTGGATGTTTAATGGGGTGGAAACTGAAAGAATGAAAGAGGGAGAAGAAGAAGATTATTAATTAATAGATGATAATATGTTGTGTGTGTGTGTACATTGGGACAATATTGGAAACAAGGAACTTGATAATCTGTGGAGCAAAGGCATTATTGAAAGAGAGAACAGTCATTGCGAATTTAGAGAACTCGCTGAATAGCTCAAAATGTGGAGAGGATTTCTTCAATATTATTTTCCCACCTTAGGAGATTGCCCTTTTTTATGTATTATTATTTGGCAATGATGCACCGTCTTGTTCTCCTTTTTATTTGAGTTTCTCTATCTGCTATTTTTTACTATCTTATTCTTGTAGTGCAATTTCGAACTCATTTCCAGCTTCAAACCAAGGCATCTAATACAGAATCACTTCTACAAGATAACTTGGATCTTAGCGATTTTTACAAATCTCAATTAGCTTTCTAGATGAAACCTTTAGCCATGACCTTATCAACTCCTTCTCCTTTTATCTATTTGTCATCTCCCCTACAATCTTCCCCATCAACGTTTTGTTTCCCTAAGATAAAAAGAAGAAGGATTTTACATCTTGAACAATGAAAGGAAACATTTTTAAAAAGATTTTTATCAAGTGATTGTTATGGAAAAAAGGTAATTATTTCCCTCTATTTTATTCTCATTTTCAATATTTGGCATCTTTCATTTTATTATTAATCGTTTAGCATCTCAATCTTTTCTCACCTTGAGATAATCATCATAGCAAGCACTCAATGCTCTAAACATCTTTTCCTCTTCTTCTTATGCCAAATTCTACCCTTATTTTCCTCCAACTCCTTGACCATCCAACAATACATTTCTCTTAATTTCTTAATTCATTTGTTGCATCCTCCCTCTTCAAATTTTCGCAGCAGTTGTACAGCAGCAATCAACACGCTAGAAGCTCTTATTATTTTCTAAATTTATTCTTCTTCTCTTTTTAATTTGTATTTCCTTCTTTTAACACTCTCCTTCTCCTCAAAAAACCAAATCTTCTCCTTGCATTTCTAATAGCAGAATCATTTTGCTCCTTCTACTTTCTGATTCTTTCGCATGATCCCATAAACAGCGGAAACAAATACACCATAAATCTTTTTGTTTTTGTTTCTCATCTGCTATTTTCTTAAAACAACAAAAATTTTCAAATCGCCTTGGATATTTAATACCTAAAAAGATAACTAATTTATCATTTTTAAGAGAGAATCTCTATCAAAGCTATAATATAATTAAGTTACGATAATAACTGACTTGAACAGAATTTTCAACAAATTTGAAAAAACACCCTGAAAGTGTTTAAAATAAATATTTAATAGAAATTATTGTATTAATTCACATGAATACAAATTTTAAACACAAATTAGATTTAATTTCCATAGAGAATTTTATGATTTATTGTATCTCCTCCACTAGAGTCTGCTGAACTATTTTTCTCTCCTTCAATTCTTATTTTTTGGCTTGTATCCTTTGATTTTTCTATCTTCCTTATTATAATTCTTTTCTTTTGGTTAATATATTGGAGCTACTGTTGCAACTAAACCTTTCGAAAAGACTACTCCTCTCGAAATCATTTCCTATGCAATTCTAGCGATATTTCTAGAGTCATCAATCCCAGAATGATGTGTTCCTTGTAACTTCAGACCCAAGACATTCAACATCCCTGCCATACCCAGTGTTCTTTCCTTTTGTTTTCTGTAAAATTACTACACTATTTTCTCTTCATCTTTTGGTTTCGTTGGAGCATACCATTCCTTCGGGAACGCTTTCTTAATATTAATGTAGCTTTTGAAATAATCAGCATAGTTAATATTCTTAAATTTCGCCTCTAAGTACAGACATTTCCCTAGATCGAAATCTCCGCATGTCACAAAAATAAACGATTTATCCTTGAGTTTTTGTTTAACTAAAAAGTCCTCAACTTGGGTTATTGCTTCTTCAATATAAATACCTGAATCTACTTATTCTTATGTAATTTTAGTTAGATCTTTGCAGAATTCACTGAGCTTCTGATTAACTGATGGTTTGATGTATGTATGAAACTCTTCCTTTAGAATTGTATTTGTCTTCACATCAAGGATAACGATTGGAAACTCAATGATCTCTTAGACAGTGTATCTCTCAGTATTACTGCAAGTAGCCTCGAAATCTAGAATGAGTAGATAATCGAAATCATGTTTGTTTGAGATGATTTCAGAGTCTTTCAGTGAAATGTCAGTTTGCTTTGTCTCTTCAAAGGGTTGTTGTTCTTTTTTTAGAGTATCCATTGTGAAATAGTTGTTATTGTTATTTATGTTTATTTAGTTTGTTACTTTAGATTATTTTTTGTAATATTTTTCTTTTCAAAATAATTTAATAAGTACATACAAGACCTAACAAGGAAGATTTTCTTAACGTAGCGAGGTAGATGCTATAAAAAATTAGATAGAAGAAAATATGATAATTAGTGTCACTTTCTGATTAAATGATCTTTTTCTATATAATCTGTAAAAGCATTGTAATTTATAATGTGTGATAGAGTAGAAGAAATAATTACAGAATGTAATTGAAAATTTTATTATCTCTGGTAGATTTTACTTTTCTATGGTTTGGGTGATTTAGATAGAAATAGATAAAACTTACAGATGAAAAAGAATGAACTACTAGTAGAAACTCTAAGCAATAATAAGATTAAAATAGATTGATGAAAGAGGGTAATTTGTTGAAAAGAAAAAATATATATTAAGTATTTGGTTTATCTCCTCCAAAAACAATAATACCAAGATATAATTAGATATATATTAATACATTGCTGATTATTTAGTATTCATGGTAAGTATGAGACACAGAAGTAAATCTCAATATTGTTCGTCATTTCCTGTTATTAAGGAACGACCTGTAAACATCTTTAATTGCCCTACAAATCATATCACACAATCATTACATTTATTGAATTTATTGATAAAATAATATTCTTTTTTTGAAATACTTCGAATTTTTCGATCCAGGTGCTGTTGAATTCTTCGTGCTTTGAATACTGCTGAATGAGTGCGGCTTCAAGCTAGCCGCTAGTGGAGATGTACTCGATCTCCTTTTCCCTGTTGAGGACTAGCCTGTTCCAGTAGAATTACACATTTCAGTTTGAATCATTGGTTTTCTTCTAGAATTATCAATTTTCTAACTCTCCTTCATTGAGACGAATTCTTATTTAGCACCGCTACCGCCACAGCTAGTCTCTTAGGGCTATGTAAGGATTCTTAGAAATGATGCTTCAGAGGATACTTACTCGTTGTAGTCATTATAAGTATTGTAATTATTATTATGGTGGTGAGTAGTTTCGAGCGAAAACCCTCCATTTCCTCTGTAACTGTTGCAGTTATTTCCTGGAATGTTTGAAAAGATGTGAGCAATAGCAGATGCTTAAGCCTAATCTTTTTCGCTGATTAATGCCTCCAATACTTACATCACAGTTAATCTAATTGTTGGATTAAAAAGTTATAATATTGAGGAAAAAATGAGAAATATTATTATCTTCCCAATTAAATATTTCACTTTAAACTAGATGTCATTTATGCTGAAGACTGCTGGTATGATTATACATGTAAGCCTAATCTCCTGAGACTCTCTCCAATCGATCGAGTAGCTGCTTCTTTAGATCTACTCTCCTCTGTCTTAGCTCTCAGCATTTCACTGAAATTTCTCTATGAAATGTTTAACCAAAACAATTCATTCTTGTGAATAAATAATCCATAATTTATTCTATTCTTCATCTTTTTGACTTTTACATTCATTTTCTTAGCTTCATCTAGTGAATGTTTCAGCTCCTTTTCCAACTCCCTCATCTTTTATAACTCCCGTTGAATATAATCCTATGAATTTTTTACAAAAAATATCAAAAATTAACAATTTCATCAAAAAGCAAGATAAAAAGCATAAACGATCATATTGATTCTCCACTCAATCCTTTTCTATTTTCTAATTCATACATATTCTCCAAGGATTTGATTGTTTTGCTGTTAGAGCTATGCGATCTATTGCTTGGAGAACTTCTGAGTCTTAACCAGCAGATCATTTTGATATTCCAAATGACTGAGCTTCTCTTCTGCTTTTCTTCTCCCTAACTCCTCATAACCTTGCTTGAAACAACACCATCAGATATTCAATAACATAATAGTATTTGTATGTTTTTAAAGAGATAAAATCCTATTTTTCTTCATGCTTACTTACTTGAATAGACTTGAAGTTATCTAAAACACATTTGAGTTTACTTTCATTCTTAATTTCTTCTTTAATTAACTGCACTGTAGTCTCAATAAGCTATGCTTAATCCCTTTATGTCCACGATCCTTCAATCTCTTGCATTCCATTGTGGGATTCACTCTTTGTATCTTTTTGATTTCCAATAACATTTTGATTTGCACTCACTGCAGATTTATTACTAATTCGATCAGCATTTGAAAATGTTCTTTAAATCTACTATTGAGGTTTTAAAAACTACTATTAATGCTACTGTTATTGCTACTATTATTCATTCTATTATTAGCTACCATTCGTCTTAATGTTCTTATTGTTATTATTGCTACTGTAATTCTCTTCTTCATCTTATATTTTATGTTCTTATGTACTTCTAGATAAATTATGTTAATCATATTCCTCATATGAAATAAGTTACTACAAATCATCCATTGAATGACTACTCTGAAAATGGTTATTACCTCCTACTTCATTCAGCCCTTTATCTCTTGCTTCAGGACTCCATGCGGAACATATGCTGTCATCACTTGGTTTTCTAACATATTTCTATTGTTCATGAGTAACTTATTCGATATGAGCAGTTACAATATCTGCAATATCCTCAGTCTTTTCTGGTTATCTCTGAGGTTGGTTGGGATAATATGTAACAATATTTGATTCTTTGGTTTAGTGTTGTCCTAAATCAGATTGGTTTATTGAGATTTTTTGTGAATTGGTGTCTTAATCTAAAATAGCAATGTCTTCCTTGGTCTCCTTTTCATTAATGTCTTTACTGCTCCGATTTCTTTCATTTTTGTCAATATGTTCTTCTGGTTTAGGAAGTGAATTTGAATCATTTTGAACTTCCACTGGAGTTACGAATTTATCGCTTTAATTTTCAAAATTATTTCGAGCATTTTATGAGCTTTCTGCACTGTTACCTTTGTTGAATGCCACTTATTCTTATTTTAAATCATTTCCTTATGAATTCTTCCTTTTTTCAACTTCATGAACACTCTCTTCTTTGACTAAAAGTTAACCTATTTTATTCGCATTAGCATGCACATCTGAATCTGTTTTTTAATGTTTATTTCTGATTTTATTTATCTTGAAGTCATCTTCACTATTTCCTTTATCGCCTTCTGATTCTTCCTCTAGAATCACCTTCTAATATTACTTTTACTGATTGACCTACTCAGGAGATTTAGCAATTTGTTCCTTTCTAACTTTAGCTTCCTCAACCTTTTTTAGCAGTGATAAGAAATTCAACATCTCATTTTTTATTTTTTTAGGTGGTTTTTCTGCGTGAGGTTGTTCTTCTGTAAGGTCATTTTGAGTCACATTTTGCTTATCTTTTTTAAGTTTAACAGATTAATGATATTCAATTTCTTGCCTTCTTAAAATGAATCTTTACTCTCTTAATCTTCATGATTTTCTTAGTCAACATGTGGATGCTATTCTTGTAAAGTATCCTGCTACTAAACATCTGCTGTGCTCTGTGTTATCTCTTTAAATATTCATTAAAAACCATCATTTTAATTATGCACATGCAGATCCTAAATTCATCTAAGATATCTTTTGTACTCCCTTTTTCTTACCTTTTTCTTGAGTTGCCATTTTTTTATGAAGATCAAACGCGAAATATTTTTCTAAAACTTTTCTTGGGGGGAGATATTTTCGAGCAGAATTAACAAACAGTTAAACCAGCCCCCCTAATTTACTAACCTTGCAACTAAAAATTGATTTTTTAATTTTCACAGAAAAAAATATCTGTCTTCTCCTCTTCCTCTGAAGTCATGTTAAATTTTTTGTTTTTATCTAGATTAAATTTCCTTTACTTTCCATAAAAAACTAATAGTTTAATAAGTCAACCCGATTTATTTTCTTTTTACTATCAAAAACCTTCAATACTATCTGGAATAACCTTCTATTACAAAACAAATCAATAAATATCTTTCATATTTCAAATTACAAAGGTTCTTATTTTTATCTTTTTAAACTTCACAATTAAGAATACTGATATTTAAATCAACGGGCAAAATAGCTTAATTATTCTTAATTACTTAATCTGGTTTTACTTTAATGTACTCTTCTGCTCATCGTTCTCTGAGAAATCAATAAGTTCTCGTCAAATAACTAGTTCAAGTAAAAAAATAAAGATAATTCCAAAAAAAGAAAATTAGTTTATCTCTTTTCTTCTTCTTTCTCATTTTGGAAATGTTAGAAAAAGAGAACAGTCTCAATGATTCCAATTCAGAAGAAACTATCTGCAAAACCAAGAACTTCTTCCCAATCTCTAGAGGATTCCCTTCTCAACCATATTTTCTGCAATAAATCCAATAGACGGAGAGCTAATTGCTCCGAGCACCATCGATAGGAGATTTCTCCTCTAAATCAATTGATATCATTGACAACAAGAGAGAACGATCAAAGAGAAACATAACCGAAGAACAAACTAACCAGAACCATGTTAACAAAGGAAATATCTGGAAACGACCATTGAATTTATTCTAAGATAAAGTTCGAATGCTAGCTATGAGAAACCCTACAGGATCTATGATAAAACAAAGGCTAAATTATAACGGAGAAGATTCTTAAATAACGCCTTCTTTACATGCTTAGTCGATGATGAGAAAGGTTTATAACAAAATCAGAATTTAAGTGCTCAGTAAACTATTTATGGACAATATGCTTTCGCTTCTTCATAAACTAGATGGATTTAATTCTCACAAAATAAGGAATTATTCTAGCTTCTCAATGATAAAACTGCTTTTTTCTCAAATAAAGAGGATCATTACGGAACAAATTCTACTTAAAAAAATTTAATGTCATAAAAATCATATCTTTCTACATAATCCTCTGGACATCTTTTGAGTTCTTTGCAGTCTATCGCGTTATGTGCTAAATTGAGAAGCATACATATGGATTTCTTGAGATTAGTTGAATAAATCCCTCTAATCTCACCTTTTTTCTTCATTTTTAATGATATGGGACTATCTCTAATTGATATGTCTAGCGTTCATTTTTATAGTGATTCCTATCCACATATCCTTCAGCAAATCAATCTCAGATCTCGAAGGATCTATTAGTATTTTCATAATTCTCATAGGAATTCTATTTTTAGATATTGCTTTTAAATTCAATACAAGTCTATTTTCGCAAGGCAAAGAGATCAAACATCGTCCGCTTATTGCAGCCGCGTATGGAAAAGACGGTAAAACAATCATAACAAAACACCTTTGTGTTGACATTTATTCCAATTAGTTGATTTAATTGGCCTTTTTTTATTGCAAATAAACAAATTTCTCTTTGTAGCTTTTTCACTACCTTTTTTAATTAAAAGTAGTTAATCTGGTACTTTTTTCAATTAATTGCAGGTTTGATTGGAGATGTAATAACCCTATTGAGCATAATATTATTCATTTCGATGGACTCATTGAATTCTCATATACTAGTGAAATCATTTCGGAATATTATCATCTTAGTTTTCTTGAAGAGATATCAATAATTTGGCAAGGTGCTCAGAAAAATTGAAATATAATATCATTTTTCACCCTAAATCAGCTAGGTTCTGCGACTTGCTATTCTCTTTCTTATGAATATCTACATTATTCATCTGCTTGCTTGTTTTTGGATCTACATTGCTCGAGCCTAAGGAGATACATCTGAATAATCACATCAAACTTGGTTATAAAAATACAATTTGGAAGATGAAAAATGGTAGATTTAATTCTTGAATTCATTCTATTTTAACACTGTAACGATGGTCACAGTTGGATATGGTGATATCTCACCATAAACAACGATCGAGCGGTTTTGTAGTATCCTAACTGTACTTTCAGCATGCGGTGTCTTCGCATATTCCATCAGCGAAGTAACTGATAATACTTATCCACATATTTAACCTAAGGAAACTGTGTATTTTTGTTAGGTGGGAAGTATATTTCAGGAGATGAATGAAGAACAGAAGAGATTAAAAGCGAATATTTTTGTGATAAATAACTACATGAAAAAAAAGAAAATCACTTCTGATCTGCAATACCAAGTGAGACATTACCTAGAGTACTACTGGCATGAGAGTCTCTCGGAGAATACTGCCATCGAGCAGAATATCCTCAATTAACTTTCTAATAATCTCAAGGAGAATCTCCTCATCGAAGCAAATAGACTTCTAGTCTTGGAATCACCATTTTTCAGAGATAATTTTTCACTGAAGACCATTCTAAAAACTGTATCGATTGTAACAGAGTAGCGATGTACTCCAGAGGAGATCATATATCTCGAAGGAGACACTGATGATTCGTCGATTTACTTCATCGAAAAAGGATCTGTTTTATTTTTCCATTCGACTTCTGTAAACAATCGAGAGACACTTTCCTTGAATTCGCTCAAACAAGGAGATTATTTTGGTAAAACAAATACAACATAAATCATAACCTTCATGCCATATTTTGTTTTAACCAAAAACTATTGTGTTCTTATTCAGGTGAGATGGAGTTTTTAACTGGGCAATAGAGACTTCAGAGCTTAAGAAGCATAGAGTTTACGACACTAATAAAAATCGAAAGGGGAAAATTTCTAGATGTGATTGCAGAGTGTCCATCAGACTATGAGAAATTCTGTAGCATACGAGATGAGATCATAATTAATTATAATATAAATTATATCAAGAGAAAATGTAGGTATTGTAGCCATGTTCAGAATCGTGCTGATTCAACACATTTTGAAGATAACTGTCCTCTTGTGAGATTCATACCGAATAAATAGAAAGTAAGAAACAAAAAATTGTTTGTTCTTGTGAATTTTACTGCTTTTGTCAGCACAAATATTTATTGAAATTTAACTAATAACTTTCCCCTTTATTTTAGTTAGAAGACTAATTTAGATTCTAGCCATCAGTCCAAGACAGGGGATAACGAGAAAGAGATTAAACTAAATTTAACAGTATTGGTCGGATAGAGTAAGTTCAAGGAGATTAAGATCAGTTAAACTTTAACCTAAAACAGATTATCAGAGCGTACATCAATTAAAACGGACTAATTGGTTTATCTCCAACAGAAAAACAATAAAGTTCAGAATTCCAAAATAATTTAAATTCATATAGGGAATCAAAACTAATATTCTTCTTCTTCTTCTTCTTCTTCTTCTTCTTCTTCTTCGAACACTGATTCTTCGTCATCACCATAATCTTCATCCTTATCATCAGAAGTAATAAGTACTGACAAACGAACAAAAGAATCAACTTGGTTACCATTAGCAAATGACAAAAGAAGAACAAGCTAACGATCTTAATCAAAAAAGTTAAAGAAGATTTCGATTAGAAAAAGTTCTAGCAAAATAGACATATTCGAGAACAAACCAGATATTTATATAAATCTAAACTCCCCAATTGATGAAGAATTTACTCAATAAGACTCAACAACAAGGTCATTTACACCCCACGTTGAAACAAACACTGCAAAGAAATTAATTTCAGAGAAAAATAAATAACAATTTACTTTTCTTCCTTCACAAAAAATCAATTCTGAAATCAATGAAAAATATATTAAACTTGAATTTAACGATTTTATTGAGAAATAAGAAGAACCATTGGAGCAGCCACCATCACTGCATGAATAACCAACAACTTTTAAATCATCATATAAAGAAACTGATACTGAATAAATCGACAAAAAGGATCTCTTTATTGAATCTTCCACATCTCTTTCCTCCAATGAAGGAAATGATAAATAAGAATCAAACTTTCAAGATGATAGAAAACCTAATGAAATTTGGTAATTTGGGAGTACTTTTAGCAATGGTAATATATCTTCAACTAATTTAGTGAAATTGAAAAGTAATATCGAAAGAAGAGAACTTACATCTTTTTGATAAGCAGAAAGTCATTAAAATAGCAGTAATACCAAGAATAATGCAGCTAATTTAGGAAATAATAATTAATTATTGTAAGTTCTAGATGAAAAAAGATGCTTTTATTAACAAAAAAGTAAAAATAAGTTAGATGAGACATCAAATTTAGCAAGCAATATCACTAGCGATGGGCATACATTTGTTGGGTTCTAAGACAAAAATGGTCACAATAAAGTGAATTTTCAAGAGAATAACTCACTTGGGTAAGTTCTGTTAACTGGTGTAAAGGAAAATGCTTAAAGAAAAGCTCAAAAGAATAATTTTTTAAAGAAACAAAAGAGTCTTCCTTTGGAGCAATAAAATTTCAATTTTTTAACTAATAATAATTATTAACACCAAGCTCGGAAGAGTGTTATGAATACCAATCCAACAAGAAAAAATATGTTAACTTCAACTCCTTCGTTAAACAAATTCAGTAGCAATTTAAGTCGAAATTCTATGAGATTTTCTAATGAAAAAAGATCGAATCGAGGATCATTTATGACAACTTCTTCTTCAAAGAAAAATTAATAAACCAAAGATGAAGAAGATAAACACCGTTCTTCTTATGCCTTAGCTAGTCATTTTGAGAATATCATACAGAACTTCTAGAAAGTCTCTGAGAATTTCCTCAACCAAAGTAGAGATCACAGTAAAATCGGCGAGAAATTCTCACAATATAAATACAAAGAAGACACAAGTCAAAGTGTGTTTGATGAATTTGAGAGAATGAAATGCTATGAAATATACTTCCCGCATAACAATTACACAAATGTACTTGTAGGATCTTCGAGGGCAACGAATAATCACTAGAATCCTAGGTGTAAATGGAAAATCAAAAGGGAAATCAACAGTAAAATAAAAAAATCAATAACTTTGCAGTAATAACAATAATTAATTTCATAACAAAATGACAATACCAACAATGTTGGTGGATTGAGTGAGATACTCTAATAAAACTCCTTGAATCGCTTAAAATATTTAAGGAATTCTAAAGTCCGTGAGAGTACCTTCTCAGATTAGTTAATCACTGAAAATTCTGAATATCCTTTTATCAAGAAAGATAGTTTCAGTGAAAAAGTTTTAAACAAAAAACCCAGTTAAAGTGATAATAGTAGTCCATAATCAAGGATATTTGACACTGAAGAAACTACTAAGAATGGGAATAAACTCACTAGACAAAATTCGACTTCGATTAATAAATTTTATTCGCCTAATCGAAGTATTGTACATTAGCTCCTTATCCCCAATTATTTTGGCGTAGAAGATAATAATCATAAAAGCGAAAATCAAGTGATTCCTCCTCAGAGCACCAAGAGCAAATTCTTTAGTCGATTTTCAAAATAAGCAACGTAAACACAATCGAATCAAGAAGAAGACGATGGAGGATAAGAATAATAATAATCTTCATCGAAAAGTTCCTCCCCATTGCAGTCAGATAAAACAAATTAACAGTCAGATTCAAATAGCTGAAAAAATAGCATAGAAGTTAAGTCTTTTGTATTATTTTTTCTGTTTTCAAGAGCCAATCCATCAATCTGGTTATGGATATGCTATCTAATGTGTGTAATTGTTACATCAGACAATTTAAAAATACATGTTTTGTTTATTTGTTGATAAAATCTACATTTCCGTTATTCTACGATTTTCCTTTACAGTGAAAACAAATAAACTCACACAGAAGAAAGCAGCTAGCATTCTTTGATTTTACAGTCTGGGCAACGTAATTTAAGATTTGGAGATTTATACTCATTATTTTTCATATTTTTAGCAACAATATCAGCTAGAGAATCACAGAATTCTTTATCATCGTTGAGACTTCTTGCTCGAATAATCTTTTTGTATTTGAATTTATCTTTATGAGCACCAACATATTCATGGTCTAATTCGTAGAGAGTCTCAAGATGATCACTTGTAAACCCTAAAGGAACAACAATTACGTTCTTCCAACCTTATTCAGAATATTATGTAAGAGCGTGAAGCGTATTAGGTGCAAGCCATTATTGGAATCCAACTCTGCTCTGCCAGACTAATCTATGAGGATTTTTGAGTCCTGCTTTTTGAATTACAAGATTGGAAGTTGTCCCAATTTCAAAAGGATACACATCACCTTCTTTCACGAAATCAAAAGGAAGACTATGAGCTGAAAACAACACTAACACGTTATCTCTTTCTTCCTAAATTTGCAAAAATTAAATAATTTTTAAAACAAAGCCAAAAAGATATCTTTTGAGCTTAAAATATGAAATATGAATCTTAATCTCTAACCTCAGGGAAATGCGTATTGATATCTTCTTTGAGTAATCTTGCAAGTGTTGAAATATATCCTGGATGATTGTACCATCTATCAATAACATGAAGTTGTTTCCCATGATCTTTGTATGATTCTTAGAGAAATTTAAGTGATTCTCTAATGTTATTTCCCGCTGTTGTGCATGAATACTAAGGGTATTATGAAAACAAAACTATTCTTTCGATTGATTTGTGTTGCTCAAAGCATTCTTGGATTGCTTCAGTGTAAAGCGGCAACCCATATCTAAATGCTGGGAAGTATATGTGAGGGCCAGTTTCAGGGGAGATTTGATTTAGTTTCTCAACCATTTTTGTTCCTTGCTTTCTTGTCCAATCTTGAATTGGACTCTTACCTCCAATTGCTTCGTATTGCTTAGTAACCTTAGCTGGACCTCTCCATTTTCCTATCTTTGGGCCTAAATTAATTGTAAAAGTTCAGATCATTTTAGTAAATTTATCATGAGATATTTGTGTTTTAAATACCAAGGCCAAAAGGGATTCTGATGACTGTTGAATCAGCGAAGAACCTTTCCAAAAAAGGAGAAACTTCTTAAAGATT
>Ga0302271_10002609_pt1 | contig 16025 bp, 9 predicted proteins | sample III_Bog_N1_1_FD_198767 | JGI IMG/M metagenome (GOLD analysis project Ga0302271, IMG submission 198767) | Peat permafrost microbial communities from Stordalen Mire near Abisko, Sweden - III_Bog_N1_1 | ecosystem: Environmental > Terrestrial > Soil > Wetlands > Peat | place: Sweden: Abisko...
TTGGGTTTAATATTCACTTTGAAAACAACTTCAATGTGATACTGTGCGTGAATGCTAATCATGTAGATAAAACCATATTCAAATATAACTGCTTCTATCAGATTTTTAATGCTGATATTGACTGAACAAACTAACTAAAATCGCTAATCAACATTGTATTTTTTATCTTGTAAAATGGAAATGCTTTAACGATTAAATACTTTTCTTTTTATGAAATGTTTTTTGCGATTATTTAAGATGAAAGACATGTTAAAAAAGAGGAACCTTCACCTCACAACTTATTGGGAGGTAAAATGTTCTTTAACATCAAAAGGAATAAATAAATAACTTGAGATGGATTTTTTCATTAATTGACTTCATGTGTTTGTTTCTTGATTATTTTAAGTGACCTTTCTTTTAGCTTAGTGTTCGCACTCATTAACTTGGGATTTTCTTCTTTAAATCGCAACGAATACAATTTTGATTTACAAAAAAAAAAGGAGAGACAACGAATTTAATTAACTGAATAAATGAGGTGAAGGGTTGGGGGATTTAATAAAAAAGGACTAGTATGAATTAATAAGTTTTGAAATATTCGTTATTATCATTCTTATTAGAGATATTCTTCCTACGACATGCAAATGTTTATCTTCATGTTTGATCTCTTCTAAAGATTATTAATTATCATCAGATTCTTCTGTCTTTGGATTTTTTAGTTGTCTTTTTCTTCTCTTAATCTGACAACTAATTACTTTTAAATTAAACAAACCCTAATAATTCTAATCTTTATTTAAAGCGAGATTGAGAGATGCTTGTTTTATTATTTTGGAGTTGAAAAATTTGAATAAAATTAAGTCAAAATTTGAGATTATTTTTCTCATGCAATTTAACGGGTTTTCTTTTTGAATTATCGAATACTTCATATGCAGTTATTTCAAGTACTAATTTTTGGCATTTCCTTTCAAAGATTGAATGTGAATGAAGTTCGCTGATAATTATGAGGTTAAGCATGAAGAGATGTCGTCTAATCAGCTGAAGCGGGTGCAGAATAGTATTTCAGCAACGACCTGCTTCTTCTAAATTAATCTAAGGAACAGTCAGAATGCAGAACAGAAATGACTTCTGCTAAGAGCTTCGCAATTGATAAATATCTGATTTTAGGGTTCTACGGTTTGACTTCCTCAACCGTATTGGTAACAATGCATTCCTCGATATATGAATTTTTTATCAGTTTCTGAGAATGATCAGTGAACAATCCATGAGGACTAAACCAAAATATCCTTCTAGCACCGTCGTTATGCAGCTTCAATGCCATCTCAGAGAGAGATTTCCCGCTGTCAATCATATTCTCAAACAACACACAATCTCTATCTTTAACAGAGTCCCCAATGAATTCGTAGGTACTATCTTATCCTTTGATCATGAAGCCTAAACTAGGTACTTAATCGAAGAATCCAAATAGCTTTTGCAAACCAACTAGTCTCTTCACGTTTCTTGCTCGTAAATGAGCTGAAATCAACACAGGATTCTCCACTTATTTTGATAGTAAATATGGAACAACCATTTCTCCAACGTCGATGTTTATTAGAGGAACACGAGGACTGAAGAAACCTTTGACTTCTTGCTATCCATAGTTGATTGTAACGACCTCATCACATCCCATGGCCTACAGCATTAAGCAGACATCACTTCCAGCAAGTGATCTTCTAGCTTTTTCTTTATCCTAGGAAGTTTACCTGGAATATGCGAAATATGGAATTATGCAGATTACCTTCTATGCGCCTGCTCTTTTCAGAGCACTGCACATCAAATATAACTCCATGATGTTGTCGTTGACGTTCGGGATACTCATGGATTGAATCACAAACACATGCTACCCACGAACTGTGTCAAGAATTTATACTTCTGTTTCGGTTTCAGGATTTTTATGGATTGACACTCGATTTAAAGGCACGTCCAAATGAGCTACAACTTCCTTAGCTAGCTCTCTATTTCCAGAACCTGAAAACACAAACAGTTTAGTCTATCTACTGGATTCTTGCGAGATAAACAACTGAGATGTTGGTGTGATTAAATCGTTTTCACTGAATTATTCGTTTCCAGTTTTTTCCTCTTCTTTAATGGTTTGAGGATCTTCATTTATCTTTTATGAATTTTTTGACACAACCTCATCAGCTTTTGCTCTATTCGAGTATTAGGAGAATCCTAAACATATGGAAGCAGCAAAAATTCCAGTTGCAACTCTTTTACTGCTGACCCATTGCTTTTGTTTCCACATGCATTGCATGGATAAGAAGATTCTACGCATTGGTAGTTTTTTAAGACAACAATCTGAGTCTACTTATTTTATTTATTGTTTTTCTGAATTACATCGATTCTCCAAACTTAAACATACCGAAACCAAATCGATGTTGCATTAACTACTCAAATAAAAAGATTCAAACAGGGCAACAATATTATTAAATTTTCTCTTAATTCAACATCATTTTTATCTGCTTTTTCCTTGATCTTTTGTTACTTTTTGCTGCTCAGAATGGGATTTTTTTGGATTATTCTCTGAATGAGGTTATTTTTTGTTTAGAAAACTACCTTTGAATAATAAATAGCCTAGTGAACAAATAAATCAGGTTCTAATTCAAATCTTAAATCATCATGCTAAAAGCTCTTTCTTTGAATGAGAATCTCTAAATAACACCACCATAAAAGCTAAGCTAGCTCATATTTTGGAATAATTAACATGGTTAACCGAATCCCCCCTCCTTTTTAATGGAATATTTGAAAATCTCAAGGAAGAATATTTTTTTAATGTTACTGAAGCTAAAATAGCATACTGATTTCATCAGCATTCCAATCTATTAAGGTCTTGTTGACAAACAGAAAAAGAGTATCAGTAAAAATATAGTATGGCTTCAGTAGCCTCTTCACATCAAATTTAAAAAATAAAGTTGCTCAATTCTTGAAGACCCATTTTTTTCTGCATAGCGGGCAATTCAGTGAGCCTTCTTCAGTCCAACGTATGATGCAGTGCATATGGAAATGATGGTTGCATTCTCCAGCAACTTAGTTCATAAACGAATAAAAAGATATTGTTATTTTTTAGAAGAGTTTTTAAATGACAGATTAGATCTTACTAGGCACACAGTCATCACCAGGCATTTTGCATTTCGGACAAGGCAATTCAAAAGGCTATCTGCAGATTGCACAGGTATCTTCATTTTCGATATCCCAGACCCATGTGGCTAGCGCATTCCATTGCTAAATTTTGACTCTCATATTGTGTTTTTAATTTTTTTCTAAAGAAAATTTCAAAAAATCAAAAAGAATAAAAACATTATGTATTTGTTTGCTTGTTTCCAGAGTTAATTTATCAAACACACAAACAGCACAACCATGCTATCAAATTGAATAAGTGAACTCAATTCTTTTTTAAAAGGATAAACTAACATGTTGGAAGTACTAAATATTATTTTTTCTTTTTCTTATTTGCTTTCTGATTTTCAAAAAATCCTTTTAATGTGAAAGTGAACAAAAAAGAAATGAGTTAGAAACTACTTTGGTTATGTCAGTCCCAATCGAAGGTTGAGAAAATAAGAACTGACAATATAAATATCTTCTCATTTAATTGGTTGACCAAGGGAAGCCAGTTTGCTCAGCAATTAATTTGAGAAAAGTTATGAAGCCAACGTATTTTATTGTGGATCAATATTTCTGTTTATTTTGTTATTCTTTCTGCTCTTTCCGTTGTTGTTGTTGTTGCTAGATCTATTTAATTGATTCAATTAAGTTTACCTCTATCCTTGTTCCATCAGATATGGCGTATTTTACAATGATCTAAACCACAACATTTCATCTAATAATGATGTGCTGGGAGATAATGATGTCTACTATAAACTCTCGCTGCTTTTCCGAAAACCATGATGCAGATAATCAGGAGAAGAAGATAAATTTTAGAAGGATGTTGTGTTGCCTTCAGAAGAGTCTAATTGCATTGAATTTTGGAAAAATTACAAATGCTATGTTGTCTGTTTGTTTGAAAGAGATGCACGAGGGTGATGGAGAAAATGTTGTGGAGGACGCTGCTGTCTGGCTGACATGGCATCTCTCGTGTTATTACTATGACCATTGCTATACTTGATATGTTCACTGGTGAATTGATATGCTTTTTTAGAGCTAATGAAGAAAGGTTGCTGCTATTGTTGTAGCTGCTCGTCAAGAGAAAGAAGAATAGGAGAGAATTAAGAGTTCAATATTTACTGGTTCTCATGGAATTTGAACTCTTGAAATGTTTCAAACTCGTTTGATGATGGAGAGGGGTACAGATGAAACGTATTTGGATGAAGTTGAGAGACATAATGGCTTTCTGCATCAGAAAGTGTTGCCGATTAACACCGATTTCTGAGATTTGCCGCATTCAAACTAGAATTCTCTGAGAGCTAAAATGGAGATTGAGTGTAGCTTTGAAATTAAGGTGAACTACAATGCTAATAATTTTAATTGTCCGCTGTTGCCTAAGATGATTATTATTAGATTATTCTTCCCTCATCACTGAAGAAAGCTCTTTCAAAATCTGATAAATCTTGAGAGCCCATAGTTGTTGATGCAATTTCAAGGGCATATTTTGCTGAAATATCCGTTTAGATTTCTTAAAGTTAACCAGCTAGCTAATATTACAATGACATAGTTGCCTGATCTATTAGACATGCCAAAACTAGCAGCTTTGTCTCTAATATCTCAGTTGAGTCTACGATTTAAAGAGATTCGCAGAGTGTTTCAAACAAGCAGTGAAAATGCAGTGCATTGGTTACATTAATGTTACCAACCATTCCTAGCTTTCCTTTAATCTCCAGTTCTACTCCGAAACATTCTATTTATTATGAAATACAGCTATCTTCACTTTTCTTCCCTAACATCCTAGTAATTACATCTTTTTTCTCAATTTCTTCTTCTTGCTCTCCCTTTTGTTTAATTGTTTTGTAACTCATTTAGCAAATATTCTCACAATCTACGGGTTTCTCAATCTACTCAATATCAGTACAACTTCTTCGTTTTTCATTTGATTCTTCTTTATCTTATACTTCCTTTCCTATTTTTACTTCATCCTAGCTGATCTTCTGATCTCCTTTCTGAAACCCTGTTTATCCTTATTTTTCAAGATTAGATCTATTCTCTCTAGAATCGATGCTTATTGCGTTGTGCTTTTCAGAAAGTATAAAATGATGAATGGGTACAGATGATTATTCAAGAATATGATTGTTTTAATAACCAGCATTAAGTCCAACTGAAGGGTCTTAGCAAGTATTGTTAACATTCTGTTCTTTAATAATAATTTCTTTGTCTTTCTGAGCTTGAATAGTTGTTATTTTATGCTGTTGGTTAGTTTCTTTTATTTTAGATACTTGTTATGCTATTATTCCTCCTCCATGGCTCTTTCTTGCAGACTACTCATCTTCAGCTTTAATCTAATTCTCCTTAGGCTACAACCTATTATTTTTTTTCGTTTAGAAGTCTTCATTTTTTTAATAACAACTCTCAGTTTCCTTTAATTATTCTTGTTTTTATCTCCTTTAAAACCAAGTTCTCGCTTCCGCTGAAGTACCATTTGATCCATGTAAGCTCTTCTTAGGGATATATTAAATGATTTCTGTTTTTACATAACTTGATTTGTTTTTCTGTATCTTGTGTGAAGACATATTGACATCTCTATTATCAGTGAACCTTTCGTTTGATTAGGAAAAATTCTTAGCCAAATCAATGTTCGCAGAACTGAATGAGTTTCGTGATGAGATCAATGAATTACCTGAAATATTATTGTGACTAACTTCCTGTGATTTATGGATATTCCTCCAACCTAAATTCTTTTATAAATTAATCTCATTCTACAAGGATGTATTCTTGTTTTTCTTCTCATTTTGCTATCCAAATTATTGCTAAGATATTTGTTATTTTGATGAAATGCCTTCTTCATTGAGCACCTAATAACATTCTGAAGATTCTTTAATACTTTTGTTTTCTTAAATTTGCATTTCCCTTGTGTTGGCTGTGACATTTCCAGGCAAATCTCTTTAGCTTTTTGCTGTAAATTCAGTTGGATTATGGACAAGACTTCGAGAATGCTATTACTTTGAAATAGTGCAAGCAATAGGTTCTTCTACTTCTTCTTTTTATCTTGCTGAACAATTCATATCTTTTGAATCTCTTTCTTGAAGTACAATATCCTAGCCCTTCTTTTCAGCCAATAAATCTTTATCTAATCCTATGAATTGCCTATTTTTCTTCTTCTTTTTTGCATTGTTGAGAACTTATGCTATTTTTAGATTTGGAGACTTCTCTCTATTATTTTATTCCGCTTCTTGTCTAATACCTTCGCGAAGAAATCTCAAGACAGCTTCCCTATGCTAGTGAGGATGATGGCTACATTCAAGCTACGCTGATTCAATCTTTTTATTATCTTCTTCGGTGTCATAATATGAGGTGACTTGAACTGGTTCTTTCCAGAGTGAAAATATCTCCTTCACAGAAAAACACAGCATAAACGAGTGAAATATCAACAAAAGTGTTGATAAGGTAACAGACGAGAAGGATTCAAACTACGAGTTGGGATTGGTATTACTATGGTTTGCCGAATTTGTAAGATATTTCAAAGGAAACAGAGCTTAAACGAAGAATTCAAGCTAGATACCAGAAGTAGAATTGAGGCAATTATTCAAAGTAATTACATCGATCAGAACAGTCGCAGCATAGAAAAAATGTAGATAAGTTTGCTTACTTGTCCAATGATTCGTTTTTAAAACATGTCGGAGCAGATTAACTAATAGACAAACTGAGATTATCGTTCGCAGATTCTGAGAGATTGACAAAGGATACATTTGAAGATCACCTAGAAATTAATTGGACGAAGACTTCATGGGATTTTAGTCTCTAGGGTGGTTATTGGCCAATCTGCTAGGTGCTGATTGAGATATTTGTCTGAGCTAATGAGATAGAAGATACGCATTTGCAAGAACCTCTAGGCTAAGGGTGAACAACTGAAGGATTCTATGAGAAGAAGGAGAATTCCATGTGATTGCGATTCATAGCTTCTTAAAGATTTCTCCCTTATTAGAGCAGCAGTGTTTGAATGATTACAGCCATTTTCTGAAATAATTAGTTCCACGAATTCTTCTTAGCTTAGCTATTTCTGCAGTAGCCAAATCATCCTTTTTATTGGGTTTTGTCTTAATCTCATGGTTCTAAATACTCGTAGTAGGAGTAGCTACAAGATTAATGGGCTTTTTACACTTTCTATATTATCCATGATTTAAAACTTCAGGAGGATTTCTTGTGCGTTTTCCTATCATTTCAGCGTTCATCGAAGCTGGAATTCAAAAATACAAGGAGTTTGCTTTTTTGCTGTTGTGGAATTTTGTTGAACTTGTTGTTTAGTTTTGGTTTTTTTCTTCTAACACAATGAAAATGCAATACGGCGTGTTTATTCGGAATTGTTTTCCCAACTTTGGAAGATAATTTGATAAAAAATATGCGCAGGTGTCATTCTGTTTCCGTTTCTGGCAGACCTAATTAAATAATCCCACACAAAGAAGCAAAGAAGAAGAACTTTCTTGTGTTTTATTTTAAATAATATTTCTCATCTGATATTCTTTTACTTTTTTTACACTGAACTGTTTGGTACTTTGATTTAATATGTTCTCTTCGCTTGAAAAGTAATTCAAGAGTCAAAACGATATTTTGTTTGTTTTTGGAATGCGTTTATCATTTCTTGGTTTGATTTGATTTTGTTTTCTTTTTTTCATTTTTTGAAATTCTTTTATGAAGCAAGGTTTGGTCATATTAACTCAATAGATCTAGCTAGATTAAGAATATTTTTTATTTTTTAGATTCTGATGAGGATGCTCAAAGATTTGTGAATTTCTCCGCAGCTTGCAAACCGAGCTTTCTATGAAAAATAGAAAACAAAAAACAAACTCTTTGTTTTAAAATGGATTTTTTGTATTAGCTAATGTATTTCTTTGATTTTTGTACCTCAAACAAGATCAGGAAGGACTTGTTTTCAGAAAAGAGAATTTATTGTTTCTTAGTCTTAAATGATGACTCAATTATAATCTCTCATTCATTATCGCATCCAAGCCTTCCAATGTCTTAAAAAGATCTTTTTAAACAAATCAGATAAACAAATGCCAAATAATAACATTTTTGAATATTAGAACTAAATTGTTCAAATTAAAATCTGTAAATGTTATTATATTCTTATTCTCGCTGATAGTGAAATAATAGCAAATTAATCATATTGTCTGAACAGGTAAGTCATACAAAAAAAAAGGAGACTTAGATTGTATTATAAATCGAGGGAGAAGGTATTACATGAGACAAACAAAATATTTTTTGATCAACTATTAAAATATATTTGAGATATTTTGAGCTGTCTCTATCAAAAAAAAAGGACATTCACAATAGCAGCAAGCATCACCTTAAATACAAGCTAAGCTATCAAACAAAATACCCTTCAATAAATGAAAAAAAATCGCAAACAAATAAAGTAAAGAAAGGAGACTAAAAGCGCTCTAGAATTCGAAGAATTGGAGAAGAACAAAAAGGTTCTTTGTAATAAGAAAAAGAATTAAAATAATTCCAAGAAGAATCGAGTTAGCAAGAACAATATCAGCAAGGAAAAGAATAAAATAAGACAAAGAACTAACAGACAAATTCAAGAACTTCTTTTGTGCAGGGGATGTCGACTGAAGAGAAAGAAGAATTTAAAGATCAGCAGATAAATGAAGATCAAAATGATTCTAATAAATCTGAGCAACAACAGTTAAATAACTCAGACAACAGATCATCAGATAGTTAACAATAATAATCATTGAAGGAAATTTTACAATAAGTAAATCAGAACAAAGATAATACCAAAATCAAGCCAACTCTCGAATAATTGAAAGAAGAGGCATCCATGATAATCGCGCCGTATTCGTTTTACATTTTTGGCAAGTTATTTGAGTTATATTCCCTGACGCATTAATGTTTACTTTCAAGAGATATTTAAGAGGAAATATATTTAGCTAATGATAAATGCTTTGAGATCGTTTAAGCACAACATGAACTATCTAATAGTAATGACAATAATAATGGGTAAACACGTGCAGACTATGAAAAACTAATTCTCTCTAGTGTAAAGAGTTTGCTAGAGAAGATGAAATATTAAGAAATTAATGTAGATAAAAGTCAATCAGAGCAGTAAAAATAGGATTACCCTTCAAGTATTGGCGGTAATGGTGCTGTATTTCAATAGACAAGCGAATTTGTTCAAGGTCCTTAGGGTTAGATTTGCAATTCACAATTACAAACACTTTCATCTGGTTTAGAGATATCTCTTTCGTTTTCTAATGAACCTTAAGCAATTCAGAAAAAACAAGATTAAAAAAATATTAGTGTAGACGGAAATGATAGAGAATTTACAGAGAAAAGAGAGAAAATGAATGATAAGACTAGCTAAGAGCGATAAGACGAGTTCTTGAAGTAATTCAGTGAGGATCATCCCTTTGATGAATCATAGTATTTGAAGGTCTAGGTGAGTCTGGCGGACCTTAGTTTAAATATTACTCAAGAAGAAGGTATTTATCCGTATTTCAATATCTTGAACTTTGAATCCAGAGACATACAGTATTTATTCAATGCAGAAACGAAAAGAGTAGCGTTTTCAGGGATCGTTTATGTTGAAGAAGAATTCATAATTGCACGGATACTCATTTAAATCGATAAACTCATCGCGTCTATGCTGCAAATGCTGGATTACTTTCACTTTCTTTTGAGACGAAGGACCAACAAAAACTAAATTGTCTTGGAACCAATCCGTCTAGGCTTTGGATTGGATAGAACTTTTCAAGCTATCGAAGAACAATCGAGGATACTCCTAGCATGATTAAGTATTTCCAACAGAAATTTGTATTTATTAATAGAAAGAAAGAGAGAACACATCAAATGGAAAGAGTTAAGAATTTGTTTTTGTTTTTTTTTTGTTGAATTCGTTGTTATTTATCATTCTGTTTTATGGCTTGATTATGATTGGAAGAGCAAAAGATAATTTAGTAATTGTTTTTAAGTTTTTACATAGAAAAATCAAAATCGAACCTATTCATTGATTAAATTCAAAAAGAAGATTGCAAAGGTTATTCCTATTTGTTAATTCTGAAACTACAAAAATGAATTAACGATCTGTTCCGTGGGTTTCTAAGATTCCGAGTGGATTTGCGGAGCTAATCGAAGCGAGCAAGGAATTAAAGTTGTTTCTCGTTGGACAGATTGGTCCAACAATATTTACGTTTAAAGATGAAAATGGCGATAGGTTTAAGATTCAAATTGGGTTTGAAGTTAGTTGTTCATGCAATCTACTAAAAATCAACTAACACTGTATGCATACTCTGTTTGTTCTGCTTAAGAAATTCAGAGTCAGTCCTGAGGTGCCGATTATATGGCAAGGAAGCTACACTGGATAAGAAACGGAAGACATCATCAATATGAAATTTAGCACTGATAGAAGAGCATAACAAGTGAATCAAAGAACTAATTTTCTGCATGCTCGATAAGGAACTAAGAAAATCACAAATTCAATGAAAAATGCGCAAAAACAGAATAGATAACCTATTGAATCAGATGCAGTGTGCCCCATATGCTAAGAAGATGTAAGAATTCCATTAAACAAATGATTTATGTAGAAAGAAGAAATTTAGGTTCTTGAGTGAAAATAATAGAAAATATTTTGTGTTTTTTTCAAAATAACAGATGCATCCTGAGGAAGCTCTGACATACTGCCGACGTAAATGTGGCAATAACTTCCATATTAAGTGCTTGCGAGTATGGATAGAACACAAGTAAATCAGTAACGATGAAAAAATGAGTTGTCCAATGTGTCGGACCGACATGACACGAAGCATAATTGAAGAAATGCGGAGAGACGAAGATGAGTATAATATTAAATATGTCAGTCATGTAGGGCATAACTGCAGTGGGTGCAACAAGAAAAACATAGTTGGAAACCTTTATCATTGCTTGCTGTGTGAGAACTACGATCTCTGCCATCGCTGCTACTATGATATGAACCTGTCTCATATTCATGGATAATTTTTGCTGAAGAAGCTCAAAAGTTCGTCTTGGTAGCAACCACCTTGCAGACCTTAGTTTATTAATGTTAGCTTACCTGGAATTCAGCTGCCTTCGTTAAGGACTCGCGTTATTTTTAATTCAAAAGAGTAGTAACCGCAGGAATATTTAGGTGGTGAAAAGGATATTGTAGAACATTTAGTTAGTTGTTTTCCATTTATTAAAGATGCATAATAGGAGAAGTAACTATTCAATGGGCTGTCTATTATAGGCTAAGAAATGAATAAGAGTCGTGCAGTCTGCGTGACATGCGGTGTGAATGATGTCTGTGGGAAGATGCGAAAGTTGTACTGTACCCATGCAGTGGATACTTTATGCTTGAGAAGAATGTTTAAAGAAGATGATGGACGAGGATAAGTGTAATGTCCTGCATGTCAAGTACCTCTGCTTAAAGGATATGGTAGTTCTGTGTCCAGTGAAGAATCAGAATAAACGTTAAAAAATACAAATAAATTATCGAAAAACGTATTAACTCTTTCAAAATAGACCAAAGGGAAAGCATCTACAACTACTACAAAAGCAGGAGGAACATTTGCACAAGGTAACTAAAACAATAATAATACAATCCCTGAAGACATGACTCTAACTGGAAATCTACTTCTCCGTCCTGTATTTTAGCCTCTGCAACTTCAAGGAGAATAGGTTATCCAACCACCCGACAGCAAAAAGAATTTCCGAATTAAGAAGGGAATTCCTTCTAAGAACTAAAAGATTCAATTATCGAAGGAGATCAATTAAAGAGTGCTAGAGTAGAAGGAGAATCTTTAGTCACTGTTGTAGATTTAGCAACAACAACAATTTCTACAGCTAGCGGGAAGAGAAATATTGAAAAGACAGCAAAATGATGGAAATAAGAGAGGAAAAGATAAAACTGGACGAGGAGGAGTGTCAGAAGTTATGGAGGAGGAAGAAGAAGAGGAAAAAGAAGGATTTATGAAAAATGAAGAAATGTTTGATTATGAGGAGAATTACAGGGAAATTCAAGATGAAGAGTTTGCTATGAGGGCTCAAAGAAATAGTGGAGGTGATGAGAGTTCGTCATTAAACTAATTAGTTGAGGAAGGCAGGTAATAGCAGGAATATTAGATCCCTGAAGAGGTCAGAAGAATAGAATCATAAACGGATAGGTATTTCGATAACCACAATAACCTCAACAGTGATTATCAAACAAAATCAGAGCAACTTGTAAAAGAAGAAGATACAGGAGATTAAGAAGATGTGGAGGATACTCATTCTGCAAACAATTTCTACAACAATAATGATCGATAAAACTCAGAAGAATATAATTTAAATCCTTAATCCAAGTTCAAGGAAGAAGAGGAGGAGGAGGAGGAGCATAAGTAGTTGTTTGATAATGATTCACAATCTCCTTATGACCTTTAGGATCAATAATAAGCCTAATACTATTAGCAAATTGAGAATCAGGCATGGTAAAACTCCAACTAAACAAAAATATTTCAAGATTTAGTTTAATAATAGTAAGAGCACAATCAACTCCCAAATGAAGAGCTTTACAACTTCATGTCTTCTTCTGAGAACACTTTAGCTGAAGAGTAGTAAATCAATAAGAAAAAATCTAATATTCCAAGAAAGAATCTTGCTCTTCCAAGCCCAGCACTCAAAAAAGTCGAGAGCTAAAAATTAGAAAAGAAATAATCAACATCTTCAAAATACTAAAAACACCCATCCTAATAAACTTCTTCTTCATCTAGCAATCGTAATATGCCTTCTTCAGCTGTTGAAGTATCTTTTACAGAGTGCATTTCTCTTCAAGAAACTATCCGAGGTACTTCAATTTCGACAACCTCCTCGCTGAGATCCTCAACTTAAAGCTACCGAGCTAGTTCCAGTGATGCAAGGAACAAAATATCAAGCAGCAAATAGCAATAGAATTATCATGCTGGTGTTCCAAAGCCACCAATGGTTCCATAATAGAATTAACCCGTCAGATAGTAAGCTCGTAACAGCGTCATTAACAAGTAAAAAAATTATGGAACAGCAGTCTAAGGATAAACTCTTAGACTCGAAGTGTGAAAATTGTCAATTTGTTGAAAGATCTTCTCAGAATCATCAGAATCCCAGAATATCTAACGATCGTTAGAATCTTGAATTCATTGTGATTGCATAAGTATCATAAAAGTTGTATTTTTCAAGTTTTTTCCTCAATAAGTCTTCTAAAAAGGTAGTATTTAATGATTATTTAGTTGTTTGTTCCTTAGGTATTTTCATAGCAAACGGGTTAAGCTTTCAGCATAATAAACCCCCACAAATTATTCTAAAGGAGAATCTATTCATTTTCATGGCTAGGGATTCAATTAATCTCTCAATATTGGTTGAGAAAAGTGAAAAAACAATAACAAATTAAACTGTTTGTCAATAGCAATAGTGGAGCTTGTCATGAAAAGAAGGCTCCATCTAGTCTTCATCTTCATGATTCTCTTGTTCCTCCCCTCCTTATCAGCCCATGTATTTATAATTGTATTCGATGTGCGGCAGTTTTCTTTCCTTGAAGAGAAGAGTGTCTCTGTGGAATGGTACTTGCTTATTGTAGTGAATCCTGTATTCTGAGAGAGTTCTGTTGGCTTTTAGGATGTTTTAGCATCAAATAAAAGGATGATCAAAGTGAATCAAAATCAATTTTGAAATTATTGATTGATAAATATAGGTTTTAGATTTTAATATTTTCACTTACCATTGAGAACTTTATCAGGCACCCAACCAGTTCTATCGAAAGTTGTGTGATTCTACTGGAATCCTGAAGTTAGAGTCATGTACTTCTGTGTTTGAAGGTCCTTGTCAGTTTCTCTGAATGTTGGATTTAGTCTCTTCTGAGGATCTCTAAAGGTGTCTTTGGTTTGAGAACACCACTTGTCGCTTTTTTCCTGTGGGGAAAACAAGGAATTAATCAAAGAAATCAAATCAATTATGTGGTTAAATAAACCTATTTGAACATTATTATTACATCGATACTTGGGTGATTATGAAGAAGAGTCTAAGATCCGTATTTATGCGAGTAAGCAGTGAGAGAAGGATCTTTGAAGTCATGTTTTCTGAAGTTTGAACCAGTGGAAGAGAGCTTGAAAGGATTGTGTGAGACACTCGAGGAAGCAAGGCAATCCTTAGAAATCACACCATATGATGCTCCGTATTTATTATCTGGCTTCAAAGCTGGAATGTATCCTTCGTAGCCAGGGGGAACATGGTTCTTAGGTTCTTGAGGTTTCTGTGATTAGCAAAAAATAGCGAAAAGAGTTATTCGTAATAGTCAAATGATTAAAATGAGATTGGAAGGAAGATATTGGATTGTATCTTGTGATTCATGGGGTTTTTGTAGGTTTATTTACTCATGGAAAATAAGAAAAAGCAGCAATAAGCAATGGCCCTCTCATTTTCTTTGTAAAAATATTACTTTTTTTCATATCTACTATGCTCTAATTGCGTTATGCCATAAGTTAAAATCATTATTTGTTTTGAGCTACTCCTTTCTCAATACTATTCTTTTTGAAATAACATTTTGTTTTTATCGATCTTTACATCTGTCCAAGTTGAGCCATACGATGTCCGATAGAGATTGTTTTTGTCCCATTAAGAGAACTTACTGGAGCTGATGGATTGTGTCTGCACAGGCTAAGTCTTAGCAGGATTGTAATCATAAGCGTACTAGCTCATTGAATATGATAAATGAACGAACCTTTTTCGCTATTAGTTTATTTTTTTCAGTTGTATTTTAATTGTATTTTGTTTGTGTTGTTTTTCTTGTGTTCTTTTGATTGCTACTCTTAATTTCCAGGAGTTTTTATTTTGCTTACCCCAAAATAAACAAACAAACACAATTACAGAAACATAGATGTGCACATGAATATGCTCAAAAAGATAATGATGAAAAAAATAACTATTGTCTCATGAATGCGCTTTTATTTGCTGAAACCCCTTGAAGAAGAGGGAATACATTTTCGAATAAAAGATTGAAATCTTGACAAGTATGGATAATTTGCTTAATTAAGCATAGTAATATAAAATCCAGCATAGAATTTGAAATGCAACAACTCATCTATTTTTGCTATTTCAAAGCCAGCAAAAATCCTTACTGTTCTTTTTAAATTGAAAATCTTGAAGAAGTGTGAATTATTAATTATTTTGTATTATTGGGAGAAAGCGAACTAAGGAATTCGTTTAAAATTTTCCATCAAATTTAATTAACAAAAAACAAAGTGTTTTACAAAAAACAAACGAATCTATTGAAATCTAAGCTCTCCTTTGCTTTTAATCAACTGACATACAATCTCCCTAAACAAAACTAGTTATGGATGCGGTTCATAACGAACAGAAAATAATAAAAAATGAAAGGTTTTATAAGTTAAAATTAACAAAAATGCTGCGCTTTTCGAAGTATGCCTCTATGGGATAATCAATTCAAGTCTTTTTTGAATTAGGATATCTTTTTTCCCTTAGCTCTAATAGATAATAAGAATGGATATATTAATATTTTTATAATATCGCATTAGAATGCGATGGATAACCTAGTCTCTCTGGATAAATAGTAAAAATGGAAGGGGCTCTCCTCTAAAATTATAAAAATAAAAGAACCAGGGGATTCTTTGGGGAACAAATCTAAGCTTCTAAGATTTGTATGGCTCGTCTGTTTTGCGTGGAGATGCCACCCAAAATGAAAGTTTTTTTCTCAATTTTTTATCTAAAAAAATCGAGTTGTGCCCTCCCTGCAGAAAATTTTAGGGAAGAAGAAAACTCCCAGATTAAGCCTCCTCTTCTAGTCTTCCATTCTTTCAGGAAGCAGCTGCCCTCTGAATCTTTGATCCTGTGAGCCTTCTCCACTTTTCTCTAGAGTCCCTTAATAATAAATAGTAGCAGGAGGCCTTCTAATTTTCTTAGCGTCG
>Ga0302271_10002610_pt1 | contig 16024 bp, 12 predicted proteins | sample III_Bog_N1_1_FD_198767 | JGI IMG/M metagenome (GOLD analysis project Ga0302271, IMG submission 198767) | Peat permafrost microbial communities from Stordalen Mire near Abisko, Sweden - III_Bog_N1_1 | ecosystem: Environmental > Terrestrial > Soil > Wetlands > Peat | place: Sweden: Abisko...
TACTCAAATACTTTACCAAAAAACCAATCAATATAAAGAACCCCCCCCCCCCCCCCCTCTTCTTCCCCTTTTATGAGCTAGGATTGATCTCAACTTTCCTATTTTAAAATTAATAAGTTAATTCTTTGTTTTTCTTGAAGATTCCATACTTTTCGAACTATTTGTTCTCTTGTTTTGTGTTCTTATTTTTTATTATCATTTTGCCTGCTTAATTTAATAAAATATGCTGTTTACTCCAGCAAACAATAAAGGAAAGTGAGTCATATCATGTCATGAAATTAAACAATTAAACTCTCTTTTATTCATTTTCATTTGAATTTTTACAATCCCTCAATCAGCATAAGCGTCGTCTTCAAGAGCGAATCCTTCAAGTTAATCAATAAGACCAAAGAGATTCGTGGAGAGCTGCTGATTTCTAATTATTTCCTTGAATTTATATGATTGTTTATTTCTTTCTTCAGCTTCTTAAAGTTGCATGTTTTCCACTTCGTTAAAATATTCCACCTAGTTCAAACATAAACAGGGTGCTAAATTCAAGAAATTGAAACAATAAACTAACTATTAATGACTCATTTATATTATTCCTCCTTATTGTTACCTCTTCTATCAACAAATCATCCATCAAGGCAGCGAATATTTCATCAAAATAAATATGGTACTATGTGAACAACGATGGAGCTAATTTCGTTACGATATCCATATTCCTGCAGATAGGTTGCTTGCTCGTTTACTTCTTGAGTCGTTTGTTCTAATCCTGAATTTATTACATTTCAACATTCAGCTCCTTCAGCCATTCTTTCTTAAGAGTCAGCATTTCTTTAACTTCTGAGTCCTTTTTCTTGAAATTCTCCACAATTGAGTAGACTATTTAGTCCCCTTTTTTGACTTCCCTTCCAAAAATAGTCCCAATAATCTCCTCACCATCAACTTCATTCCCCTCCACATATGTCTTGTAAAACTGTTAGCGTAGACGTTCATTCTGTTAAACATAAGAAAATTCAAAAAATTCAAAAAATAGTGACAAATTGATAAATCAATCCCTTTATCTGTTGATTACCTCTTCCATCTGAACAGAATACTACTCAGGATCCTCCTCTTCATCTGCTTGCTCAGATGCTATGATCTCTTCCACATCGAATATCGACTTTCCTTTGATAGTTGGGTATTTGTTCTTCTTCTGATCTTACAGAATTGTATCGAAATGCTGTGGATCCAGATTTTTTAGCGATTCTATTCTTCTTTGTTGAATATTTTCGTGTTTTCTCTTGTATTGACCAAATAATGTACTTAAGTATGCGCTTTCAATGCCTTGATTCTGCTGGAAGCTATGCTAAACGGTAAGGTTCTTCTGAATGGTTTCAAATTGATAATTTCGAGCATGCACGTATTCCAGAGGATGTGCTTCTTCGACAACTAATCCACCGCGCAGTTCTTCTTCAGTAAAAAGGATAGTGTTCATGTGATTAATATGGTAATTTCTTAGTAAAATGGCTTTTTTTAGCAGAGAGTTTGAATTTAGAAGTCAATAGAGAAAGCAATATTTGGCAGTCAATCAATCCACCAAGAAAAAAAAGATTAGTTTTTAGGAAGAAAAAGAAACAAAAAATATCTTGAATTTGCTTGTGTTTTTCAATGTGTATTGTCTCTAATACATTAAAATCAATAAAAAAAGTGATTTTTCTGTGATTTCAATTTCCGTCAAAGCGCAGAACAATTTCAGATAAAAAAGTCAAGGATAGTGATATTATTATCTTCTTTTTTGTAAATTCAAAAATCATTTTAAGTTTTTCCATTAAAAATACAATTGAAACTCCTTGAAATGCATGTTATTTTAATTATCCTCAAGAATACCTTATTTAACATCGCCTTTACTGAATTATCTCGATGGTTACATGCCATTTTTATCTTCTTTGTTATCATCAGAAAAGAATAATATTTTCCAAAAATCAACTTAAATTCCTTATCAATAATCCTTTATTATTTTTCAAAATTTCATCTTGATTAATAAGGATTTTATCTCTTCTAAATGAGCCTCTTTAGGAAAACATGTAGCTCATTAAACTTCAATTCTCCCAAGAATCAAGACAAATATTTAAATTTCCTGTTTTGGGAAATTTCATTTGAATAAAACGAAACTATCTTGTTATCAACCATTCAGATTCTTATTCAATTCAGCTTCTTTTTTCAAATGAATAATAGATTCTACTTTGATGTCTCAATCGCTATTACTTCCCCTCAAAATTTTGTTGATTAAGAACCTCCAAATAAAAAGAGATAGTAAAGCAAATCTTCTTCTTTTTTTTGGTTCTACTTCTCTCCAGAACTCCATCTTCACTCTCAGCTATGTCCAGAACACAATTATCTCTCACTCAGAAAGAAGATGTCTCTGCTGAAAGATGCATCTCCAACGTCTTCTTGTTTATCTACGAGCGTGAATACTAAAACAGAAAAAGCCAATTCTGGCGTGGTATCATCACCTACGCATGGTACTTCATTTAAATGACTGGGCTTTGTGTTCTATGCTCCAATCTCTCAGCCAAAGCCTTTACTAGTAGCATCATCACCTCTGAATCATCTACATCTTCTTCCGTGAAGATATTCCAATTATGGATGAAAGCAACAGTTTATTCGAGATTCAACCCAATAATTTCACAATTCACTAACACCCCAGCGGCTGTTCTCTTCTACTTAACATTTCTTTTGTCCCTTGATGTAATGTTCATCGTATGCTTCATCAGGCTATCGAGAAAATCAACTAAAGTATAAGAGAACAATTTCAAGAAAGAGGAGAATTCGATATTGTTTGTGAGCCTTTTCGTGGACTATTTCAAATGGTTCTACTTGTCACTGAAGATTGAAATCATCTTCTCCAGATTCATGTGCACCTACCCGATTGACACTACCAGGTACAAAAATAATCAGATTACTTTTCCTTTAAAAATTATTAAAAAAAAAAGTAAAAAATTTAAAGTTTTTAATACTTTCCTAATATTTTTCCATTGAATATTTTTCATTTTGAGCAGCGCCAACACTCATTTTATTTGCGACTATCTACCACATTTACCTGGAAATTCTAGCTCCTTCTTCTCGACTCTTTCGTATCTGCTGAGCATCTTCAATATTATTACTCTACTTGTCTGCATCGGTTTAGTTTTTATTGTGAACCATTCTGCTGAATTCAACCCTTCCAATCCTCTGAAATCAACTTATTCTTCCCTTAAACTCCTTGAATATGGGCTTATTATAATCACTTAATACCTAGCATTTCTGAAGGATAACACTTATACTTTCTTAGCGATAAATGCGAAAGTTATCTACTATTTCTTCGAGTATGGCTCATTTTTCCCTCTATTTCGATCTGATCTCTCACCATACTATCTTCGGATTCTCAGCATTTTTGGGTTCTGTGTAACCCTTTTGACATTGCGAGAGTTCACAACGATTCTAGATGAATCATATATCTTAGAGGTGTTCTTCGTGGGTTCGTCGTTTTTAGCTGGTACTGTATCTGCATTGTTCGCTTAAATTCGTTCGTAAGTTCGGTATCTAAAACTCTCAGATGAATCTGTGTAATATCCTAATTTCATCTGCCAGCATTTCTCAGAGATGATCTCATTGTATACTGAGATGCGAGAAGATAACCATGAATCGAAACTCATCTTACATGGTAAAAAAAACAAATTGATTTTTTAGGAATATTTTGCTGAAATATCTTTAATTATTGTAATAATAGGATTACTGACAACTCACTAAAGTGAATGTTATGACTTAAAATGCCCTTGCTAAAGTGGTGGAGAAGACAACAGCAAAGATAAACAAACCCTCGAAGTTATCGAGAGTGATGCCGAACTTAGCAGCAAAAAACTTCTCAATAAAGAAAACCAAGAAAAGGAATAACAAAGTCTAGCTGAAATCAACAAACAGGACCTACCAGTCTCCTAAGAGATTTTTGTAAAATTATCTAACGTCCCAGTCTATATGACACAGCTGATGAACTAGCAGGAAGAGTTCCATCGATGGATTTTTGAATTCATAAACTACCATTTCCGCTAGCTACTTTTGAGCATGAAGAAAAACAGAAATTCAGATATTTCCGAAATCAGTATGAAATTCTGGTTTTTTCTGATAAATGAGCGACACAATATCATTAATGCACTGTACACAATAAAATCTCAAATTCACGAGCAAAACAACAAACGCAGAAGATCAAATGAGAGCAATAATAATGGGAAAAGAAACAGAAACACTAGTAGTACAGGTGCGAGTTCAAGTAATTCAAACGGTGCTTCATTTTTCTTGAATGTCATAGACGTGACGGTCACTCGACTTGTGGAGAATAGCATTAAGTAGAAAGATCGATCGCTGAAATATTCCTTCCTCAAGAAGGACATGGAAGAAGCTGTTTAATTTGAGCTTTTTGAGTAATTTGTGCTAAGTGAAGATATCAAAGATGAGTTTAAAACTTAGCTGGTGAAGTTACTGGAGATGAAATAGCAGCTGATGTAAGCTATGATAGCTGGGTTTGAGGAGTTAGAAGAGATGCAGAATTAAATGATTTAGTTAATCGATGAGTCGATGGATTTGGAGAATCAAGTGAAGAACGAGTTGAGATTTAATGGGTAGAATTTGCATTATTTAAAGATGCTTTCGATTCTAAGGATCAGGATACAGAACGATCCAGTGTTCGCAAGTAAAATTGAGAAGCGAATTGATGATGTGCACCAGAAAAGTTTGGCATAAGATGTTAATTTGATACATTCTAGGACAGTACTCAATGGAAATGTCATTTCGATTATTGCTTCGTTCAAAAAAGAAAAAGGAAGAATACTCAAATATTCTGAAAGGACACCACAGTTCTTTGGGTAAATATAAACATATCCAAACGAAAAGAGAGAGAGCGATGATGATACCTTATGCGGTTTTTATTTGATTTTTAAGAAAGTTAGATAGCAAAAAATTTACTCATTTTTTTAATTTTTTCAGTTACAAGAAAGCTCAATTCGACTCAAGTGTAAAGAGTGTATTACAGCTTATGCCTAGCTGCATTGCAATGAACCACGATTAGATCATAGAGAGACTGATTGTAGATGGTACACCGAAGATCATGCGAAACTACCGTGGTTCCATAGCAAAGGAAAAAGATGGTTTTTTATTCCCGATGAAAATCTACGTGAACTATTTCTTTTAGCTTAATGACGACTTTGTTTTCTCTGCGTTGCTCCTCAAACTCACTTCGAATTCTTCGTTTCTTCTTCTGAATTCTCAATTGATCATTCAAGGCATGACAGAGAACTTCTTGGATGTTTTCAAATCTGTTGATGAGACTATCACGAAGGAGTAAATTGAGTAGATTCCTGTATCCCTGTTTGTGCCTGATTTACCAGAGGTTATCGATTAGCATTTCGCGAATCATCATAAAGTTGAAATACTCAAAATACCTATGATCTTACCATCAAGTAAGATGAATTATTGATTTTCCATTGTAAAAAGGGATTATAATTTCCTCTATTTTTAACTTTGCTTAGATTGTGGTAAATACTTCACGGGATATAAATAATGGATGAAAAAAAACTCTGGATCTAAAAAAAGCCCCGAGAAACTCTTGAGTTAGTTTATGAGTCACAGCAAGAAGTACTTTAAGAATGACTTGTATGTCTTCGAATGGGAATTCCATATTGTGAAGGAACAATTTGATCTGCTGAATAACTTTGAATTCACTGTTTTTCAAGTAGAAATTGTAACAATCTTACCGATTCAGATTATCTAAAATGGTTTCCAGACAACGGTTGCTTTACGTTCAAACAATGATCAAGAATCAGATTCATTCAATTTTATCAAGAAAAACAAAAATAATAAAAATAATAATAACAATAACAGAAATTCTCTTTTCGAAAACGAATCAATGATGTTCACTCAGTAGTATTCCCAAAATGGCTTGAAGAAAAAATACAATTTCGTATCAGGTGGAACAACAACGACGATGCTCACAAGTGCGAATTAGTAGAACAGTTTTAACGTAAACGAAGAAGAATTAGGTATTCTGCCGAGTAACAGAAGCAGCTAATTTTCAGCTCTCAACAACTCTAATGTGTATTCCAAGAATAACTCAAATGGCATATAAAATTTGAATAATTTTATGAAAAAAACAGAATAAGGATCAAAAACACCTGATAAAAAAGCACCTCGATTCACATAATCAACGTTTGAGATAAATTCCAAAAATGAAAGTGAATTGTCACCTTCTGCTCTTTAGACGCTTATGATTGATTCTCCTTTGCTTTACACTTAAACTGTTGAAGGAGATGAGAATGCTAAGAGTAATGAAGGTGATATTCTGCAGAATACCAATAACGATGATAGCATTTAGTTTGATAGAAGAAATAATAATTCTCACAGCTTGTAGAATCCCTAAAATGTTCGGGATGTTCTTCTTTCAAACCGTTCATTGACTTCGATAGCCCCAACATATGATGATCTTGATGGAGATGCAGCTGGAGGGATTGCTAAAAATAATCCGAATAATTTTCCATAAAAATATCAAAAATAGTACTTAAGTCAAGGAAAAATAATGTCTCAAAGTTAAACTAATACGATGGAGGCAAACTATGGAGGGAAAACTGATCCAAGTAGGCAAGATTAATTGTAGAAATCAAAGACATTACATCAAAAAACCGATGTATCAAATAGTAAATCTTAGTATAAACCTAACTGCATTGAAGAATAGCAGCAAGCACTCTTGAATTCGATTTCGAATCACCAGCAGAATTACAACAACAACAGTAATTTCTCCAAAAACAAACCCAAACTAAGTAATAACCCTCCCGATACTTCAGCATATGCCTCACAACTATCAATTACTCAGAAACCCAGTTATATTTCTGCACTCGAACCACACTCAGAAGTGCCTGTTGTGGGTAATCCCAAGAAAAGAATGACAGTGATTCACGAGCAAAACAGTGATGGAGATCATGATTATAATCAAACGTAAATTGCTTTTACGGAGTAAAACTTGCTGACAACTCAAACTGCAGATGCTTCATTGAACTTCGGAAGGAATTAAAACAATCATTTTAACACACTTTATGACTAAACTGACCCAGCGAATACATCTAATTTCATCAGCAATGACATGGTTCAAATTACTTCAAAAGATGATGGTAATAATAACTCCCGATTCAATGAAGATGATCCGGAATGTTAAGATGAAATACAGAATAAGCGAGGATACCATGAGAAACTTGATTATGTATAGTAAGAATCAGGACGACTAGATGTATCACGTATCAATGGGCGTAACTAGAAAATGATGAAAAGCACAACTTCAAATTTGTTTGAGAATTCATAATTGATTTACTCCAAAGAACCAACAATCGACAAAGATAATCCAGCTGCTTCCACACTGCATATGCTCAAAGAATCCACGAAATATTCCAAACATAATGAAGATCAGCAGGATGCCTCAGTAAGAACAATACAAATCAAGCAAGAAGAAAACATTGAAAAAGTTCTGGGGAGCAGTTTCAATTTCAAATAAGTTGTTTTCAAACAGTTAGCTGATTGTTTTTGATGATATTTTGCATTTCAGGAAGGTGAAACAGAAGAGCGTAAAGACGACTAGAGTCTTGATGAGGAGAACTAAGCATCTGAAAAAGTAAATATCAAATTACGTCCAGCAGAAGGAGGCTAAAATTAACAACGTGGATGCAGTGTAACATCAAGTTAGAATAGCTAAGTCAGCACAAGCATCCAAAGAATCTACTATTCCGCTAGCAGCCGTCGTCTTCCATTTTTCTTAGGACTATTCTTCCAGGTTATATTCTTTTAATTAGTATTTTTCGGGAGTATCTGCAGTATCGTAGCACTTATTTTCTCAAATAACTACACCCATCTCAAAGATCTTTCACTTGGAATGAACTTCAACACCCATTTTCTCGTACCATACGCTGACTATACTCTTTTCAGCAATGCAAATCGATTGCAGAACATAGGGTACATTAGCTACTCTAGTATGTACTTATAATTATGTAAAGAAATCGCAAATACAATGTTTATCTCCTTGGAAGTAGACACAAAAGAATTAATGAATTAACAGATCTCTTACCAATATTAATCAGAGTATTTATCACTAGCAATGTAGTTCTTTTACTCCAGTGAAGGAATCAAATCATAAGGCAATATCTATTTCTTCGAAGCCTTCAAGATAATCTTCTCCAATGTGTACCATACTAGCGCATTACCATCAGTAAGAAATTACAAAAAAAAATTCATAAATTTTGATTATTTTTGTTTCAATTTCTAAGACATAATTACTGCTCTCTGACGATTCTACATATGTCTTACAGAGAAACTACTATTAGCTTGAAACTGTGATATCGGATAAAGTCACAGTCGGTGTAAATCGCGCTGTACAAGAAATCTAAAATCTAATCAAATCCATCAACTAAGACGTAATAATCTACTCAAGCACATTACTTTTCCTATGCTTTGTGTTACTGTTCTATCCATTCTGGAGATACTCACAATATGTCAAATAAGTTCTTTTAAGTGTATCTCGCATGACGGAGAAAGAAGCTGAATAAGAAATCATGCTGTGTCGATTTATCTAATCACTTCTAAGATCTTCAGATGAAAAGTATCTGTAGATTAAATATACTTCTTTAGATTTAGCATCGCTGCTGTCTGAAGATTTTGCTGGAATGTCAAATTAGCATTTTGTATCGACTAACAATTATAGCAGTAAATCAAGCAAAAACAACTAACGGAAGGGATTGAATTCAGGGTAGAAAAAAAATTACATGCTATCTTAGAGGATCAACAATCCAAGGATTAGGCTTTATCATTTCGCAGCGTATTTTACAGCGTTATTGATATTCTCAGTGGTTATCTTTGCAACAGTAAGAGACAAAAGATACATTTACAATTATTATTGCCCCGGTCATTTTTTTTTCATCCAAATCTTTGTTGTTTTTCCTTCTTTTTTGTGAACTGCTTTTTCACAATTATTTTTTCATTTTCCAATAGGCCTTTACGATTATCGAGAAGTTTTAGAATTCGCTAGCTCCATGCTTGGAGACTTATCAGAATTACCTAGTTGCTGTATAGAAGTTTGGATCGTTTGTCTACGCGACTGATTTAATATTTATCCAGAGAATCATAGCTATCAATGATCCTCAGAGCAGCTCGTATTTAGGATCGATTTTCATCTCTACACTAAATGAGCATCGTTAAAAGGATCTAAAGGTATTTCAGGAATTCTTTGAAGCAGATTTCTTGCTGATTTCATCGAAAAATATCTTTACTTCATCTATGAACGATCTCATTGACAGCTTCCAAACAACAAATTTATGTGGTAGGACCGAAGTATTTAGCACACTTTAGCAATCAGTTTGCTTGGAAGTTTTAGATTCAATCATGCAGTAAGGACTTAAACCACTCATAACGAGGATATCTGATGAAGTTGGTATGAAGAATATTGATTTATGGAGTGATTCTCTTGTGATGAGTCACATTGCATCGTAGGAATACGAGCAACAACTTCAAGCAATCTAGCTGACACTAGTTACTCTGGTTTACTTGTAATCTAGTATTTTAGCTGACATTTAGAGCTCAATTTAATCATATTCCTAGCAGATTACGTTGATTTATTCAATGGGTGGTGTGCTCTATTGCGTTGCATTCTTAAGTGTGTGCAACTCAGTGTATAGGAATATTTACAGGAGGTTCTTTTTGATTAAAAAAACTGTACATCTTGTACCATACAAGAGGCTACAAGAAGATCAAACAACTATTAATCTTATCAAGAATGCACTGGAAGTATGAGCTAATAGAGAGAGTATTTGACTTTCTCAAAAGAGAAATGAAGATCTTCTACAAATAAGTTATTTTTTGTTGCTGTTATTATCATTTTTTTTCAAATAAATCAATATTCCTCTAAACATATTGAGAGAATAACTAATTCTCACAAAATGTGATAAGATTTTCTGTTAAAGCAAACTAAATGTTCACACACACAATGTTATTGAGAAGAAATCCTTTTTTTTTGTTTATTTTAAGAATTGAATTCGAAACAACAAACACAATCAATTTAGAATAAACTTTAATCGAAAAAAATAAGCAAAAAGCGAATCCTTAATCCTAGAACTAAGCAATCTACAATTTCGAAGTAAATATTTTTATTATAGAAGCAAGAGTTCTTTCAAACACTTGTGATGATAGAACTTTAGAATAAAAAGTATGATTAAATTATTCTTTTAAATAACTCTCACTTTCAAGTAAAGTTGATGATATTAAGGAAGTATTCTGCCTTGAGAGGATTGTGAAGGGAGAGTGATAAAATCTGAGAAAGAAACAGGATTCTAAATTTCAAAGGAATAGAATAACTGAAGAACAAACTGAGAAGAATATCAATTTGACTTTTAATAAAAGAAATATCAAAAATGTATTTAGTCTCTCTCTTTCTTTCTCTCAGCTATTTAAAACCACTTATTTTGAAATCAGTTTTTCTCCTGATGTTCAAGAAAAATAAGAAATATTTATTCCTTCTCTCTTACGCTAATTACCATCAAGTGGGGAGTATTAGATTACCCTTGAACTCTCCTTGACTCTGGTCTTAAAAAGGGAAGTGCCCAATACTACAAAACAGTAATTTCAACAATAAAAAGAAAAAGATAAACATCGAAAATAGTGAATAAATGAACAAATTGGTTCTTATCACCCTTATCGCTATTCTTTCAGGAGCCTTCGCTGCAAACTACGCAGTGCTTGTTGCTGGTTCCAAAGGATTCAGCAATTACAGACATTAATCTGATGTCTGTCATGCTTATTAAACCCTTCTCTAAAAGGGATACGAAGCAAATAATATCATTGTTTTCTCATACAATGATGTTGCCAAGAGTTCTTCAAATCCTTTCAAAGGCAAACTCTTCAACAAACCTTCTGGCAGTGATGCTGGTGTTGATGTCAATGCTGGTTGTGTCATCGATTATGAAGGATCCCATGTTACTCCTGCTAACTATCTTGCTGTTATCACTGGTGATAAGAAGAAAGTTACCGGAGGAACCAAGAGAGTTCTAGAATCTGGACCTGAAGATCACGTAAATCAGGATTTAAATTAATGCTGTTTTCATATAAAAAATGTTCTTTTTTTTGTTTTTGCTTCCCGAAGGTCTTCTTGACTTTCTTCGATCATGGTGCTCCAGGACTCATTGCTTTCCCTAGCAAATACCTTTACGCCTCTGATCTCCTCTCTGCATTCAAGACTATGTATGCTAACAAGCAGTATTCGTAGCTTGTCTACTATCTTGAGGCTTGTGAGTCAGGTTCTATGTTCTTGGATCTCCCCTCAGACTTGAATATCTACGCAGTTTCTGCTGCCAACGCCACTGAATCTTCTTGGGCTGCTTACTGGTAAGTATTATTAGTTCCTCTCTCCCCAATTTCAGATATTTTATTTTATTTTTTTGTTAAAACTCAGTGGATCTAGTGCTGTCATTTAGGGAAAGACTATTGGTTCTTGCCTTGGTGATTTGTTCTCTGTGAACTGGCTTGAAAACACTGATGCTCTTCCTAACCTTGAGACTTTCTCTTTGCAAGAACAATACGATGTTGTTGCTTAACTCACAACAGCCTCATAAGTTCTCCAATGGGGTGATTTGTCATACACCAGTGAGCCAGTCGGTGATTTCCTCAGTGGAGCCACTTCTCCATCTTGGATCAGCTAACATTTGAAGAATCTCTTCAAGTTCAATTCCAACATGGTTATCTTCCCTAAGCCATAAGTCGTCCCTTCTGGTCTCATGAACTCCAGAACAGTTGGAATCTAATATTTAGTTGATAAATTCACTGCTGATCCAACTTCTGAAAACTACACTGAACTCAACAACATGCTCGCACAAATCGCTAAATTCGAGAGAAAGTTCCTTGAGATTGCTGCTCACTACGCTTCTAACGGCTACGCCAATTCCCTGACCACTAACTTCGACTGCTACTCGAACGCCATCGACTCATTCGAGGAATCATGCGGAAAGATCCCTGAAGCCTTGTACGGAAATCTCAAGTATCTCTATCAAATCTGCGGAAGATAGACATTCGCTTCATTGAATTTCGATAAATTCTTCAAGTCAATTTGCTGAAATGAGTTTTATATTTGCATGCATTTTTGCAAAATTACAAATACTTCTTTATCAAACGATCAATTTCATTTTACTACTTGAATTTGTTGGAGAAGTATCCTCATTTTATCTTCCTTTTTTCTTAAAATCATATTATTTTCTAGTTTCATAAAAATAATACAAAATCAATAAAAGAAATCTCAAAAACGACCTAAGAAACAAATAATCATGCTGCCTCTATTACCTGCGAATATTCCACTTGATACTAATATTTTAAACTTTTCTAGATCATAACAAAAAAAATACTATTTTTTACAGTACACTTCAGATAATTAGCTATCAAAAAAGTTAGAATCTGCAATTTATGTAACATCATATGGATGAACCAACATAAAATCTCAATCAGAGAGAGATATTCCAACTAAAATAGCCACTGAGTTGGATAACTATCCTTATCTCGCAAAACAAATATTCACGATTAATTAATTATCTAAGACAAAAAAGTAAAATATTTAAACACAACCGAAACCAATTTTTTATTTCAGAACTCTTATATCTCCTTTCATTATATCTTCATCTTCATCCCAGTAGTGAATTGCAATAGCCCCATAAGATTCCATCTAAACAAGTGTAGAAACAATTCACAATTATGGGTTCTAAGACATCCAAATCTCCTAAGAAAATTACAATGGAAGCAATACGAGTGCAAACACTTTGCATTCAAGTCAAAGTTTTTCTTCAAGGGTACAGACGAGATATCTAAACTCAAACAGAAAACAAAGAAAGAGAGTTTCTGAAACAAATAGCATCTCAAAATACTATTCCTCGACATGACTAATGTGAAATCATGCAGTTATCTAAAATCATTGAGTTGATGATTTTCAATGTAGCCTTAGATGTTGTAATCAGAAAAGCAGAGGTACTTAAAGATTAAGCTACAAGAATTGAATAAGCTAAAGGATCGCTTGCTGACATCAAAGATCTTGAGCCATTTATTTAGAACATCTGCTGGGCGAATTTAGCTTTTAAGGTATCTTGTTTGGAGTAATTCTAAAATGAATTTCTTGTATATTTTGGAGAATCTCTTGCAGAAAGTCTGCAGTCATTTGAGAATTTAGATAATAGAATTAAAATGGCACTTGCTCCAGCGATAGTAGCTTCTTTTGAGGACTTGAATGGGTATGTTAATTCGTTCTGTAGGAAGTATTCCGTTTCAATTGAAGAATTCAATGGGACTATCCATCGATTTACAGTTGAAAACATTCGGATGCAATCAGCTATTGGCTCCTCAAACTTTACTACAACCCCTCCAACATCTGAAAGATTTTAAAAACAATAACTGGAAAAATAAGAATTTGTACCTTCAAACCATTATGCAAATGCGTATTTACTAGCATCTAGGTTAGGATAACCACAGACTAAAGGTAAAAATGAAACTGCAAATGAAGAAGAACCAAGGTAAAAGTGTGGTTTTTGCTGTTGAAAAAAATGAAATATTATAATCACCAAATAATCAAGGTTTTAGCTGATTAGTCAGAACAATCTTTCTGATCTTTCATAATTCCTCACAAGATTAGAAATAACAAAAACTTTCTCTAATTCCAATCACTAACAGTAATTTTATGTATTAGACTATAATAAATATCCAGTACTATTTGTATGTTTGTCAAAATCACTTGTTAAATGCTTAATTAAAGTAAGAGTATTTGAAAGTATTAATAATAATTGGACTCATTAAAGGAAATTCCTTATTTTCTTTTATTTAATTAACTGTTTCTTACAATTGGGTTAGTAATAATTCAGTTGAGCCTGTTGAATCAGATAGGGAAATACAAAATTTTAGGGTAATACTTTTTTTCTTTTACTGATACGTAATTCACAGTGGTGATTTGGAGATTAAAATCCTTTTTCGGAGGCATTCATCTTAAATCACTTGAGCTTCATTAGGTCAGTTTTCTAATTGAGTGAAAAATTTAGCTGCTCTTATTCAATAATTTAGTCATTTTCCATTAGATTTCTTGATTTAAAAGGGTTCTTTCAGTTATTCATGTTTTGTGCTATCGTTTCATCTTATTTTTCTTTTTCTTCAGTTGCCTAATTGCTAATAATCTCAGATTTTTGTTGAATTTTCATTGGCTTTTCTTCTATTTAAAAAAATATGTTATCAATAACTAATTTAGTAGCGATTTTGATAATATTTATGCTTTATGATCTCAATGTAATAGCTTACCGTTGTTGTAGAACAGAAATCCACTGAAAATATCTGGATCAACACCAAGGAATTGAAGATACTTGAGTGTTTATTTGTTAACTTCTACTTTCTAAGGGGCCAAGCCTAGATTACAAAAGTAGGTTAAGATTTAGTTTTGCTGAATTTTTGTAAATTTTTAGTTACGTGTTGTTTTAAATATTTAAAATAATAACTTAAATTACTTGATTCATGAGGGCCTGAATAAGGCAGAGCAGACATGTAGAAGTTGTTAGGCAATCTAAGATCTTTGTCTTTGAAGAAATCTTGATTTTTATGGATCTATTCTGCTATTTTTGTTAATACTTCTTTGTCTTTCAAGACTAATGACCTGAAAAATTAAGGCAATAATCATTTTTGAAAAGAAATCATAAATGCTAGAAATAATATTTCAGTTTTTGATATCCACTTTAGAAAACTGCTAAGTATCATATTTCAAAAGAATGGTATTTTACTTATTTTTTTTCAGCTCGAAGAAATCTTATCCAAGCCTATGATCGATGATTTCAATTGAGCTTTTCTATAAAATTAGCCATTCGAGATCATAAAACAACTCAACGTCTTAAGACTCTTCTCCTTCTTCTTCTTTTTTAGTTTCTTCCCATGTATGCTCTCTTCCAAATGGGATCACTTACAAAAATTCTCTGTGAGGCAAACACTTATCTAACGCTAAAAACATCGTTTTATCATTTGAGCCTTCATTCCTTGAGGGGTCTTTCTTATGTGGATAAACAGCTGTGAACTTCACATGGAAATGACCACTTACCCAATGAGTAGGACGAACAGAATCCAAAATGTAATTCAAAGGAGAAAAACTTGCTCTAAAAGTTTAAACTTCCTTTTCAAAATTTTTTTTGTTCTTCAAAAGACCTTCCACATCACCATGCTTAACAACTGCAGATGGCCAATCGTGACTAATAATTACATCTAATTTGGAGTTTTGGTCTAACATTGATAGCTTTAAGACATCGATTTGCTTCTGATGATAACAAGAAATTACACTACTTTTGTTGAATGGAAACGATTCCAGCTGACTGTTGACAAAATCGAGTGGATAATAAATGCCAGAGATGCCTCCAAGACGAATATGAGTGGACCCTTTTTTGAGAATTATTATATTTGAAGCACCTAAATAGTAGATATTTGGAGCAACCCAACCTCCAAAGTATCTAAAATAATAAGCAGAAACAAATAATAATTGAATCTCCCAACATCTTTTATAAAAATGTTCAAGAAAATAATGAATTACAGCTCCCTGCTATGATTTGATGCTTCATGATTGCCTCCAACAAAAATAGTCAAATAAGGTGCTTTCTTAGCTCCAGAATAATATTCATGGAAGGTCCCAATCTCAAGATATTTTTCAGGACATTTCATTGAGCACATATCAGGTTTATTTCGGATGGCTTAAAAATCACCACAACTAACAAGCGCATCAATCTTTATGCCTTGCTATTCTTCGATCTTTTTCATTGCACTGTAAACTTCTTCAAGACAGCCATGAAAGCAGCCTTCAAATGCTATCTATTCAAATATTCATTTTAGTTTCAAACATATCAAGATCAAAGAAATACTTAATTAAGATTTCTTACATTCATTGTTGATGATTGGTATTATTTAGATACTTGAGAGAGAAGGAAAAATATTGAAAGCGCAGCACTATTAA
>Ga0302271_10002612_pt1 | contig 16013 bp, 4 predicted proteins | sample III_Bog_N1_1_FD_198767 | JGI IMG/M metagenome (GOLD analysis project Ga0302271, IMG submission 198767) | Peat permafrost microbial communities from Stordalen Mire near Abisko, Sweden - III_Bog_N1_1 | ecosystem: Environmental > Terrestrial > Soil > Wetlands > Peat | place: Sweden: Abisko...
TACTAGGAGAATATGGATTATTCTGTTTGATTCCCAGCTTTTTTATTATTATCATTCAAAAATTCTTCACTGAAATCATTCTCCACAACATTGCTAATGTTAGGTTTAAAACGCCTATTGATCGATCCATTCTTTCCTATTTCTTCCATAGTGAAGCTAGCATCTTTAGATTCATTCTGCTGTCGAGTAGCAACGAATTCCATCATATCGCTGTCGGATTGGAGCACTCTTCGTTTATTTGTTCCACTCTCCTACATGCAATGAAAAAATTGTGTTTTAATTTCTTGATTTTTGCGTTTACTCTACAATCCAATTCTATTGAATACATATAGGCTTGGTAATTAATAATACAAACACAATTTAAGTTCATTTCGCTTTAGTCATTGACTCACGGATTACCACATACCCACCCAGGCTTTTAATTTCTCTTCTCGCCTCGCACAAAACTTTTAATATATTCAAAATGCTTTTTAATTAAATTTAGAGCTTATTCTTCTTTTATAAGTAATTCCACTAAAATAACGGATTTATTACTACTCCTGCAAGCTCAAGTATGCACTTTTAAAGTGAAATGAGACTTAAAGTCAAATAAAGAATATTTATGTTCATTTCTTTGCAAAGAGAAATGATAAAGAGTTTCTATCTACCTGGTAATAACAAAAACAAACAATTTCTTTTCCCCTTTATTCATTTCAATTATGTGGCTACAGAAAAAACTTTAGAAGTATTAATTATGCCATCTCTTTTCCTTCTTTTTTTGAGGTTATATTAAAAGAATAGAAAGATTTAATTATCTTCTATTGAAGTGCTTATTGGTTGCATATGGTTTTTATGTTGAAGAAAGTAAGTGTGGAATGTATTTTGAACAAAAAAGATCCATAGTAAATGATAAAGAAGACCGAAATAAATATTAAATTCCACTGAATTCACAGGGTATTCTGAGAACAATTTAACAAATTCTTATTTCAATTTAGAATATTTACAAATCTTAACAACACTTGAAAAATAACATTTGCAATTGATAATATTACAATTTTTGTTTTGCATTTTTCAGTCTAACAGTCTAGATTTTTATCTGTTCACTTCAATTCATGACAAACTTCCTTGAGCTATCTAGTCTTTTCGATCTTAGAGGGCTGTGAATATTTCCTCCATTTTTATTCTTTCGCAGTCTCTTTGCTTGTTTGATATAAATGTTTTTCAATTTCTAGACAATAACATCAAGGTTATTATGAGGAAAGTAAATGGAGTAGTTCTTTGCAATTTCAAAATTGGAGAACCACAAAGTTGTTGCTTTACTCGATCCTCGATGTACACTTGTATTATTATTGCCTTCCATCTAATCTGGGAATTGACTTTCACTTCCTTAATAATGATTATTAATTTTAGAATTGAAAGGAGGAACAGCAGAAGGCATTGTAGATTTATGTTCATAGACCCTCTAAAAAATTGACCCATCGAAATCCGAAGCAGCTCGAGTTATTTTTTAACCAAAACTAAGTTCAGATTTTAGATTTCCTAAACTTTTAATATTCGTTTAATGCGATAGTTTGAACGCTTGTGGTTCTGGTGGTTGAAGCTGCAAACTTGAGATTTAAGGTGCAGCTTGCATTTGTAAATTAATAGTAGGAGGCTAATTCCTTGGAGAACTTATTTGAGTTAGACTCTTAATGTTCGAACTAGATTGAAAGTTCGAATGTTCGTTTAGTTATTCACCAGATAAATGATATCTTTGTGATTCAGTTATAATTCCACTTGGATTGGGTTTCTATTACTCTTGCGGCTGTTACTCACTATTTTCTTTCTCAATAGTTGAAACTGAGGTTACGTCAGAGTTATCTTATATTTAAATATCGAATTTGATAGTTGGTTTTTTTGTCCTCTATTACATGCTACGACTCTTGAATGACATTTCCCTATCTCTTTCGCGATCATAAATCGATGATCTAGATTATTAACGCTTAATGTGTGAAGATTAGCTCATTTGATCTCGTCTGTCATCTCTTTAAAAAAATATTTTTATTAAATAATTCAAGATAAATAAAGAGTAATAATAAATTGATAATTCGACATAATAAAAGTAATAAATAAAATAATTTGCTTATTTGTTTGAAATATTGTTATTACGTAGCTGGATCAGAGATATCTTGTGAATTTGGAATATACCCAACTGAAGAAGTGGAAGTATTAAGAATCTCTTAGCCAATCACAAACGTTGTTAGCTAGTTGAAATATTCATGTACAGGAAGGGAATTTTATTAAAAATTTGCCAAGGGATTATTTTCTTTGTGCTTTGAACGTCTACAATTCTCATCTCTTTATTAGTCAACACGAAGATTAGCTTTGTAAATTAGTTTGTCTGTGTTAGGTAGATATTGAAGCCGATTGCAGTCGAAAAACAGATGGTTAAAACTCCCACAGCTCTCACATTTTCTATCCAATGGCTTCAGGTTACCTTCAAACCAAATCTTGTCTTTCATCATATTGTAGCTTTCCTGTGAAAAATATGGCAACAAATCTTTGTTTTTGGAGATTGTTTGAAGCTAAAAACAATAATCTTTACGAAATCATCCGAGAACTACTTCAGGCAAGTGTAAAAATCTTCGAATTCTATGAACGAGAGATTCACCACTGACACAGAACGAGCTCCAAATTTTCTTTTACATTGGCTGAAAAACTCTATTTCCCCAGCCATATCTCCTTTCTGTTTTCATAAGAAATTTTTAAGAAAACAAAATGAGATTTTTTACAAAAAAAACAGATTTGTTTGTTAAATTTAAAATCAAATCATACCTTGAGTGTTGAACAAATCTTTTCTTTTTCGTTCTATTTAAAGTAAAGAGTCAAGCTGCCCCGATTTACAAAATACAATTTATTGTCGATTTCTCCTTGCTGGAATAAGTCCGTCTCAGGGCCTAGTTTCATGTGTTTAACTTTGATAGCTAACTTATCTAAAAATGGTTTAGAGTAGTTGAGAGTGAAAATTTTCTAATTATAGAATAATTTGTAGTTCATTTCGTAGGTGATCGTTTCTTTCATTGATCGAGGCAAATTATCGATCATGGATCTCCCAAGTTCCTCAATTGCAGAGTCATCTTCAAGATGAAGGTACTCATGATATTTGATAACCTTATAAATTGATTTCTTACTGATTTATCTTGAATTCATTAAGCGATTTAATGCCTTTGTCAAAACAAAATGATTAATAGTATTTTTTATGTAAATTTTTATTATTACCTACATTTTTTAGTCGAATACTTCCGAATTCCTTTAAAGTTCTGAGACTATTTCTCCAATTTAGCTGATCGAATAACCAAAAATACCACATGAAATCAGACTCACAATTGATACATAGATTCTCTCAATCGAAGATTAAGGATAAAGGTCTCCATAGCCAATAGTTGTCATTGTTATCGCTGACCAGTATAATCCAGCAACATATGTATCAAAATGACTATCATCGTTGGAAGATAATATCGGTTTGTGGTTCTGCTGAATTCCCAATTTTACAAATACTGAACCTTGCAAGTTGATAAAAGCTAACACAGTGATAAAGAGGAGAGATACCCTTCGAAAGATATTGTGTCGAGCTCCTTAGTCAAACTTTTAAAAAGTTTCTTTGTACGTTTTGATTACCCTTAAGAGACGAAGTTCAAGAACATATTCAAGATACCCATAATGTTGAATGCGATGAGAGCATGAGAATACAGCAAACATAAAAAAGTCTAAGCTGATTAAATTTTGTAGAAAAAAAAGATGAAAAAAGTATAAAAAATAACTTCTAAATCAAATTATATTTGTACTAAGCATCTGTTTTGAGATAATCTCTGATGATTTATTCTCTGTTGGTGATGATTAAACCTCTTCGGAATACTGCCTAATAATAAAAATTCAGTATTTTTATGAAAATAATATGAAAAAATGGTTGAACCTTATTTAGTTTAATGAGAGTTTCAAAGATAAAGACGAGCAAGATAAACAGTTGAAATCCATCGAAGTGATGTTAACTCTCATTAAGATAGCTGAAATTAACTCTTACAGGTGTATAGAAGATTATTCCAATCCACAGAATCATCGTCAAAAACTCCCACATTATGCTAATCATAGAATCCTATGGATATTCAAAGTAAGAAACATTACATTTGAGAGGATAGGATGAATCTATTTTAGGTTACATTAATTGTGTTAAGCTAAAAAATATGAATTACAGGTAAGATAATAAAGAAGTCATTACTCAGCATCTTGGAGACTACCTCTTTAAGTTTAAAAAAAATAAAAAGAAATAATCTTAATTCAAGAATATTTGTTCAAATTGAGATTAATGATGGTTGTATTAAACAGCTCAGAGAATTTAAAAAATTTCTTAAGAAAATATAACCAAAATTGACCCTTTAAATTACTCAAGGATCTTTAATCTGAAAAATACACTCAAGCGAAGGTTTATGTAATTAATCTTAAATTTAGGTAATTTTTTGTGGGAGAAATCAAAAGAATACATAATCTAGAGTGTAAGAGATTTCAGAAATCTTTAGGATAAGAGTAATTACATGCTTTGAATATGTGATAAAGAGAGGAGAGATTTCGTATCTATTTTTCGATAAGTAATCAATAATTAAAAAGATGTTAGAAAAAAATAGCATTAACCATTCAAGAAGAAAAATACTTTTTTATGAATTGTTTTTTACTCGTTTGATGACGAAACCTGAGCTGATGAGAGCATCAAAATCACTTGCAGCATCGCCATACATATTAAATTGCTGCTCTGAAAAATGTTTAAGGGAGTGTGTTGAAGAACGAGAGAGAATATTCCTAACAAATTTCCTGATTATCTTAACTCTTCTAAAAGCTAACCAAGGCTTGGAACCTTTCTTCTTTTAGCCTGAAGTTATCCTGCATAATCCGTTTAAATATTAATTACTTTCATTATTCTTGTTGTTATAATTATTATTTTCCAGATTAGAGACACTATTCAAATTGAAGTTGCTTCCCCCACAATCGTTGGTTGATTTTTTATTTAGGTTTTCACAATTAACAGGTCTGTGCTTTGGAGCGTTAATATTCGATGGCATATGTTTGATAGAATCTTCGCAAGAAGAAGAAGGTAGTATCAATACAGTTTCCTTAGAATATCCTATTTACTAACTTTCATCCAGTGTCTCTGAAGGATTAGAAAATTTAGGGAAAAATCGTTTTTGTTTTTAAGTTAACCTATCGAGTTCTTGATCCAAAGGAGAGATTATCCTATTCAAGGTGAAAGGCAACATGATCTAGCAATCTTAAGGAGATAAAACGAGTGCATTTTCTTAAAAGCTACCATAATTTCGAGATTCTTCCTTTAAATTCTAGTTCCTTGGTTCTTGATCTTCAAAATTATTGAATTCTTGATTCTCTTATAATTTCGTTTATTCTTATATTTCTCTGAAAATGCTATCCTTAGAAGGAAATTGAAGTCCCTCAAATGGAGCATGAACATGTAGAGGATAGGAATGAACACCTTGAGTTTGGGATAGCTCAAGTGGTTGAGTTGTTCTTCCTGAAGTACTATCTTGGAGATTTTAGGTATTGTTGCTCTTTTGAACGACCTAACTTGATTTAGTGGCTCGTTTAGATGTAGTCATGTCAAAAATATTTGACTGATGAGAATGGCTGAAGAAACTCATATCATCTGAATTCATAGGAAGCAGCTGATTGAGTGACACATCGACTTAAGCAGCTGAAAAATTGTTTTGAGGAAAGCATTCAGCTCTATTTGCCGTTATTTCTGTTGGAAATACAGTTGGCTTAGGTTCAAGTTTATTCTAGTCGAAACTGGCATCTTTTCCTTCTGATATTTCTCCTTCTAAGGGTCTAATAGTATTTCCATCTAGGAGGATTCTTCTTTTGGCCATTCCTTATCTGCTCATTTGGTTACTTTATCTGATTAATTAACTTTGATTCTTTTTTCTTAAGTTTTCTTTTGTGTTTAAATACCAAAATATATACCCCTCACTAGAAAGTTTTTAAGTTTTCTAGATTACTTAAACAAAAGTAAGTAATTTTTTCCATTTAGTTTATCATTGACGCACTGTTCGTCTACCTACTTAAACCAAAATTAGTATGATAACTTAAGCATGAAACTGTATTTGCTACATTTTTTTAAATTTACGCATGAAAAATATTAGTTTTAATGTTCCTTCATAGTTATTTTATTAAGAATTTAGTTTTATTAGAGAATTTTGTAAAATTAAAAAACACAAAAACTTTCAGATCTTTGGATAAAAACATTAATAAATGCAACTTAATTTACAGGGTGAACCTAAGAAAATTTCGTTTTTTATTAACAATCAAAACAATAATTCCTACCTAATGAATAAGGGGTATTAGATAAGAAGCAACGATTGGAGTGATCATTAAAAAAAAGACTAAAGTAACAAAGTGATTAAAAAAATAAATAATTAATGTAATCATAAATGCATATTATCGCATCAACATCCTTATCAGCAAAAGCACTCGCGTGTAATAAAATTGACGATAAAAGTATTTGACATTTTACAATTAGATTCAATATTATCGGACAACTTTAAGCAAAAATAAGAGTTTCCAATGCTTACAGTCATTAACGAATATAACAGCTAACTAAGAACTCTTTTTTAAAACTCCAGTTATTATCTTTCTGTAAACCTAACACCTTTTTTCTTCTTCTCGAAATCAATTTTTGTCTACATGAAAGTAGTCCCCTCCCCAAAAATCAAAATAATTAATAAATTAACCAAACTATTTTAAATCGTTTACAAAGAAAAAGACTCTAGGAGAAAGAATTCATATCAACTGATTATTTAAACTACTAAAAGTCATTTTAGCTTTAAGAAGTAAAAATATCAAGATAATTACAATTGAATTAGCTTTTCGTTGAAGAAAACAACATATTGCTTTTGAAATTTAAGGAAAACAATTACTTCATTCTTCAACTTCTTATCCTCAGCCAAAATTTTAAATTCCTTTCTCCATAAAACAGAGGAAGCTACTGAATTTCAGTTATTCAAATTAGGTATCTAATCGGTTAAAAAAAAGCAAAACAGCAAGAAATTCATATTTCTTCTCAAGCAAGATAATATGCATCCCGTTTTTTGTCTTTGTTAATAAAATACTAAGCAAGAGAAATGAATAAATCTGCTTTTCTGCTCCTTTCCTATTTTTTTTGAAAATCATTGTAATATCTATTTCACTTTCTTCTTTTCAATTATTGAATTCTATTCAAGGTAAAGTTATTCTAGCAAACTTTTCTTAGTTTATTAATTACAAAAATTCAGTTAGTTCTTCATTTCACAATTTTGGTATGAAACATGCAATTAAAGAAAACTAAATATCTAATTAATTCAGCTTATCTGTGGAGTTATACGAATACATAATGTGAAAAACTTCTGAAAATAGCAAGTTTATGTAAACTTTGAGCTGATTTTTTTATTCTTCAGAAAAAATTAAATAAACAGTAAAGAAGAAGAAGTATTATCGATGACGATGGTTGAAACTGCTATAAAGATTGTTTTGTACTCATTTGGCTCTTTGTAGTTTTTTTTTATCTGAATGGATGCAGCTGAGAAGGAAAGAATAAACTGAAGATTTTTCTTTGAAAAATTAATCTATTTTCACAGCGGATCAAAGTTAAAATTATTTGTCAAAAGTTCCATAGCAGTTTATAAGTAACTAATCGTTTCATCTTCATTAGCGTTTACTTAATATATCTCTCTCTTTCCGCTAAATTTACATGATTTGCTCTAAAATTCAATCAATAAATAATATGATTTATTATTGTATTTTCATGGAATACTCTCATTTTATTGTGTTACGTGACATCAATGAGTAGGTATGAAATCATTTGCTACTTCGAAAATGTTCTTATGAAGTTAATCAACCCATCAGCATTGATAGTATTGTTCCTGTTTAACAAAATCAAGGAAAGAATTTGTGTCTGGCACGATATTAAAAATTGTAAATAAAATTTCTTACTAAATTCTAAGAGTAAGCTGTCTTAGCGCATTAAGAGCAACGAAATTCTTTCCGAATGACTCCATTGCCTGTGATTGAAGAATTATTGCCCTTGAAATTGTTCAAAACAAAAAGGATTGTATTATGAATTTTTGGATGAGTTTTCTGGCAAAATGTTTCGAATGACAGATCATTTTCGGTATTATTAATTCAGTTTTTGAAACAAAATTTACTTGAGTTTAAGAACAAGAGAAAAAAGACTCACACAAGCTGATAATTTATCGATCAAATACATTGCTCCTTCCGATCCAATTGGGTTATCTCTAATAATAAAACAGGCAGCAAATTATTGAAATAAGTTGTTATTTTTTATGAATAAATCAGAAAAAAGACTTACGATAAATCTATTTCGAGAGCTTGAAGAACTAAACTCTATGAGAGGCCATCTGCAATTGGTTTGAGGTTCTCAAAGTCAAAGCTGTTACCTCTAAAAGTAATAAGAATAGTTATCTTTTTTTGGTGATTACAAAAATGAACTGTTTTAGTCCATTTGAGTTTATTTCTTTTATGTTTATGTTTTGGTTAATTTTCTTACTAAAGATCAAGATGTAGCGATTTTAGATTAGGTGATGATCCCAGTTTATTTCCCATTTATTTTAAATGAACATAATCAAGCGAGTGCATCATTCTAGTTTTTCAAAAGATTAAAAAAGGTCATTTAGAAAGACTTGTTTGCTTATTTCAAACACAACCCCTATCATATCTTAATAGAAATATGTAGCCTTCTTGCTTGCATTACCTTAAAATGAATTAGAAATGTGTAATAGTTTAATTCTCCATCACGCCTTCAGATATCAACAAGATTGCACTATCTTTTAAGCTGCAAGTACTAAAAAATAACAAAGATGATCAGAATAACATAATTAAATAAACTAGTAGAATTACCTCAGATCAAGAGAGAAATGGGTGAGTTCTCGATAAGCTTTGAGAGATTCTTTAATCGAAATACCTGCTTTCTCTGTTATAAAGCATTCTCTTTAGGATAAACAATAATTGGAATAAGGAATTGCTTTTTTTTGTTTAATTAGAGATATTCTTAACTTATGTATTTATTTTTTACTTAAAAGATAGAGTTAATTATGTTAGATTTTGAATTTCCGAAAGATATTCAAAGAATTCTTCAATGGCACTGCTGCTGATCTAGCTATTTCTAAAAATATTTCAATAAAGATAAATAGATAAAAAAGTAGCATCAGGTGATATATTCAAATCCATCTTACATGAAACTGATTTTAAGGACTTCAAGACTTTCTGATAATTTGAGGGCACCGCAAAAGTGTTAGACTGATTCTAGAGGAAAGCTATTGCTTCCTCTTTTGATGAATTAATAGAAAAACAAATAAAAATAAGTAAATTGGAATAATAAAAGTTTTTCAGTATTATTTGTTTGTTTGATTTGTTATTGGTATTACTGATTGAAATAGAACACAGCAGATTCGATGCTCTGAGCAATTTTAAAGCAATTCTCCAAATCCTTAAACTACTTGTTTGTTAGTTATTCTTCTCTTTTTTGAAGAAAAAATCAATAAATTATTAGGTTTTTAAATTGATAGTGATGAAATAACTTACATTCTTAGCTCAATAAAGTGAAGATATTCTTTGTCAACAAACGTTGTGAGTTCATTCACTGTATTGAACTTCTTGCTGCTTGAAGAATCATGGTAATTGCTTAAGGAAATCAACGGGCGATCGAGCTTGAATAAGATAACAGGCCCAGATCGAGGTAGCTATTTTTCAGCAGTTAAGAATTGTTTCAGGATTGTTTTTATTTGAGTCAGAAATCGAAGTTATGTTGTTATCGAACAATTTATCATTGGGATCAGCACTTATGTATTGAAATCTTCAAAACCACTTTTGAATTTTCTTTAACGAGCTTATGGGCCTATAGCTTTAAGTTCTGAAAAATTGTCCTCCACGTTGATTAAGTTCAGTAGAACTAACCCAATATTCACGATTTCCTGCTGCATGTTCTGTGGGGAGAGGAGAGGAGAAAATTAATTAAATTTTGGTAAAGAAGAGGGTGATTATGAGAAGAAAAAATTGACTAGTTTACTTTGAGCACCAATTTGAAGTCTCTATTAGACTGTGTGAGTCTTGTAATTGAGGCTAGAGTCTAAGGGTTGGAAATATTCCAAAATCAAACATTTATTCAATTCCTTTTTTATTTTTGTATCTAAATATTTTACACTTTAATTAGTAGACATTGAAGAGCAAGTTATCAACTTTTAATGAGCCATTTACTAAACTGAAAATCAAAAAAAAAATTATTAACATTTGCTATTTATTAATCTTGAATTGGTTTAAATCATCAAGCAAATCTTGAGAATTATCATTTTGGCATCTTAAATAACTTCATCAAAAATTAAATAAATATGAAGAAAAAAATACCTAATTTTATCTACTGAAAGTAACGATCGATGAAGACAGTTTCTGTGGAGATGCTAGGTAATTCTAAATTCAGCTCGATAGTATTTAATAGCCCAGTTAACAGCTGGATTGCAATCCAATAGATTTCACATTTAGAAAATACTTCCTCTTTTCTCCTTCTCTCTCTAATCAACTGTGCTAAAGTACCTAATTAAACAAATTATTAAACAAAATAAAGGTTATTATGAAATATTAAGTTGTGTAAATAAGTATCAACCCACCCATTTTGGTCTATTTTTAGAATTATTTTAGATATCATAATTTTGTCATTTTTCCTCTTATTTGCGAAAAACAAAGGGAATGTAGGAAAATTCTCATATTTCTAAGATTTTTGCAGTGAAAATCTAAGAAACTAAATGGAACTTAAGTAACCAACCCAGTCTCTCACAGAATTAACCCATCTTCGCTTACCTTAGCAAACTTCCATGACAAGAAACGTAGCTTGGAGCTTGGAGGAATAAAGATGATGGTAGATTTTGAGGATGTTTCTTTTTTGGATATTCTCAAACACATCCATACCAGAAGGTGCCGAGCTAATATTCTCATAGATATTCAACACCGCAAAGCTCTATATTAGCTCATCAAACACCACAAAGCAGATCTCGTATATTGAGTATTTCTGGATACAAGATACCAAATGAATTCGCTTCTTGAACAAGTAATCAGCGTAAAGTTCTAATTGTTTTGATTCAATTTTAGAATTTGAGCTTAAACTAGCGAGCTACTCATTCGTTATCCTACTGATCTATACAGCCTTCAAGTGCTGCCTCAATTTCTTAGGGTGTTTGCTTGATGTTGTGCAGCCCATAGAGTTAATATTTTGGTTTAATTTCCACAGGATATGAAAGATGTTTGTTTATCTCCTGATTAACAATTACCTTCCCTCCCACAGAAAGTTGTCATCATTTTCAGATTTTTTTTTGGTACTATAAATAACTTTCTTACGAAGGAGAAATAGTCTCACTTTCTCCGAGTATCATCATAAATCTTCCTTAAGATAATAAAAAATATCGAATATTCCATAGCATATAATTAGGTTATTCCTAATGGGTACAGTTTTTTACCTTTCTTCCATATTGATTTTGGAAAATATTAAAAAAATTAGTTTTCTTAGTTTTTTAAGCAATTCAGTAGAAAAGCAAAAATACGTCATAATAATAAATTAATAAATTAGGAAAATATCAGTTTTAGCTATTTAAATATGAAGATAAAAAAAGGATGTAAATAGGAGTAAAAACAGTAATTAATCAATTTATTTATTAATGTTCTTGGTATCTGCTGTTGAATAATGGAATTAAGTGACTTTAGATATTCTCATCGATTAATCAATTGAATATCCATAGTTTGTTTTTGTTATTCACATTTTATTTTTGCTATATTTTCTTATTTTCAAAAAGTATTTTTTATTGATATTATTATTATTATTATTATTAATTATTAAAAATACTCCAAGTAAATATGAATTACCATATTAACTATTTCATATTTGACTGTCAAATCTATTTAATTTAAAAATATGTTTGATTTATATTTTATTTTTTTATTTGAGAAATGTAAATCCTCGATTATTCATCCAAAACGCAATAAAAAAAACGGAGCATTCTGTTGACAGATCTCCAGGAAAGTAATTAACTCAAATAATTAAAAGTAAGCTAATATTAAAAAAATAAATATTTAAAATCTATGGTTAATGTTATCCCGAAATCAAAACAAAAAAGTCTCCTCCCGAAATGAAGTGCCCCCCTCGAAATGATTGGATTTTGGAGCTATGCCGTACGTTTATTAAGTAGAACGAATCTAAGTAATAAACAAGTTAATCAATGATATTTCTTTTGAGTATTTTGACTGTGAGAACAAAAACACCAATAATTAAACAATATATTCAGGCGAAGAAAGCTCTAATCAAAAAATACAATTTAATACCATAAAAATATATATTCTTATTAGCATCATTAAGCTGTTATCCTCTGTCAAAGGCAGATGCAGAAAAATAGACTGTCTCCAGTGGAATGCGATGATAATCCTGTAGCTCATACAGACTTGCAAACAATCTTAAATTCTAAGAAATATATTAAACCAAATATCATTCATAGGCATTCCTCTTCACTTTATACAAAAACCTCACCTTCATCATCTTTATCAACAAGTGGAACTTCATCTAATACTCCTATTGCTCTCATCGCTTCAAACAAATCAGCTATTAGTGCTTCAACAGGATAGAGCCCTCTGAAAAATGACTGTCGGGCATAATCTACAGCTGTGGAAATATTGCCTTAACGTCTTCCGTTGATTTGTTCTCCTTAACGCTCGAGTCAATTTAATGTTAAGGACAGTAAAAATGCACTTCTGTTGTCCCATAATAGGCCACAACTCATGCTTGATATTTAAAATAAACCTCAAGACTATCAGGAAACCACATAAGAGATAACTTAAACATAAATGAACTCCCCTAATCGAAGAGTGACTCATAGTTTAAAGTAGGATATCATTAATTGGGTTTGCGGTGATTCGAAATTGGATTTCGATTAAATCAATCAGCAACCGCAGATTGAAAAGAATAAGAATAGAAATGCAAGTTTACCAATAGAAATAGGTAAAATAGCTCCAGAACCAACGATTTCACAGGCTAGAATTCCAAAGACTATTCTGAGACAACCACATAACGGAGAGACAGTTGATATAGCAACTTCAAACAGTGGTAGAATAAGGAGATCAAGGAGAGGTCTTGAAAATGAATCTTAAGATGGAGGAGATAAAGAAAAACAACTTGCTCAGTTTGCAGAATCCAAACAAGAAAAAACTGAAACTAAGGATAGTTAATCTTAGACTGCGTTTGGTACTTAAAATATTTTGAATAAAAAACCAGGGTTGTTTGAGAGACTCCCATACATTTCTACGGCTACAAAAACATCAGAGAAATAGCCCTAATTTTAATAATTACTGATTTTAAACAAATCTTCACTTCATTCGAAAATCTCAGCTGTTCATGATAAAATAACATTTGAAGACAACAACAACAACAACAACAACAACAACAACAACAACAACAACAACAACAACAAAAATTAGATTCTTTAACCTTAATAACCAACCTTCAGTAGTGGATAAACAGACAAGGAGGTAAAAACGAAGTAAGATATTCTTGGAAAGTTTGAAACCTTCAGGATTACTAAAAATATTATCAAAGAAACTAACAATGAAATTAATAATAATACAGAAAATACTAATAACGATATTATGAAGAAGATCAATTTAATTGGACGAAGAAGCAGCGATGGATACTAGATAGTATAAAACAGTTTCTAAACCCCTTCAGTAGAGAATTCTAGCAACATCAAAACCAAAGAAAAAGCAAGTTCAATGCATATCAGAAACGCCAGCTTGTAAGACGAAGCTACTAATGATGGTGCTTCTTTTTCCCTGCAAATCTCAAACTAGCTGCTAGGCGAGAATGGAATACGAGCTGAATTAAACAAGAAAAGAAATTACAGCAGCTACTCTTATCTTCCTTTGCCAGCATAGATTTAATAAACTCAGGGTTTAAATTCTAAAACTGAATCATAATCCCCTGTACTTATCAAAAACAGTCCATAATTCAACTACTCTCCATTTAAAAGAATTGAAAAATCTACTAACCCTCAACCAAACGATATGATCTTTACCAATCCATAAAATGCTAGCTATTAGTTGAATAGCAGTAGTAATAATAATCCGGCAAATGCGTTTTTCAACTTCCAGCTCCCTAATTCTCCCAGCCCTAACCGAAGAAATAGAGAGATTTTACCTAGCATCCGTATTCCAGATAAGCAAGAAACTTCTTAGAATGATCCAAAAGATAGTTTATCACTATTTAAGTCTCTCAAAAAGGATAATCCTGGATATTTATCTCCTAACAAACCTATTCCTTTAATTCCAATGATAACATCTACTTAATCTGCTTAACTAAATACACCAGACAACTAAAAGTAAATCGATCAAGATTCTTCTTTTTCCTCTGCAACATTATCACAAAGTCCTCATAAGCCTTCTAGCGTTCGCTCAATTCTTCTCCAGAAATTCAACAAACTAGAAACTATCAATCAAAATAATTCCTAAAACCTCTCCTCAAGTTCACTTTCCCCATATAACAACAACAATAATAATAGTAATCAATCGTTCTAAGAGATTTTATCAGATAAATTCAAGCATCTTAAGTCTATTGAGAAGGTTATCAACAGCAATCATTCTCATCTATTGAATCTCCAGTAGATAACATCTGTCATAGGCACACCTGGACAGTAGCAGCAATAATCTCGAGATCCATAATCATCGATTCTTAAGCATGCACCTGCAGTGTTTAAAAACAATAGCGCTATAAATCTAGGAAAACAAGGATACAGTGCTTGCAAAATTATTGGAGATATTAGAGAATCAGAAGCAGCTCCCAGCAGGAAAATGATTAATAATAAAGTTATTGAGCTGAAAGAGAAGATTGATGAGGAAAAAATGCATGAAGATGAATGGAACTTTGATGTTGTTTCAGACAGCCCTGTAATGAGTAATTAATCAGTGCTCAAATCACCTAAAATTATGAAATCTATTCTCAAAAATTCAAATAATACACAATAATTAAGTGAAAATGGTGGCAGGTCCCCTCAATTTCCACGCTCTCCAAAGAAAGTGCAGTTTATTTGATGGTTCTAATGAGAAAGAAAGAGAGTTTTGAAGAAAGAAATTATCGATCTTCATTATTACCAAAGAAGATTACATCATATTCTTCACCAATCATATATTAATTACTATTATAAAAGTAATCTAACCAATAAAAATAATCCAATTTTTTGTATTTTTTATTCTAAATATCTTTAACCAAATAAATCATAAACTTTTCCTTCAAATCCCATCTCAAAGTGTCACCTAGATCTCCTACAAGTTATTGTTTTCGTAATCTAACGAATAGTTAATTTTAGATTCTTTTAATACTAAGAGGGTTAAATTATCCAATATTTTCACACAAATAACCATATGATCTTTTTTTGTATTTGAATGAATAAAAAATAATATTTTATTTAATTTCAGATTATTATTCCTTTAAAATGTTGATAATTTAAGACAAGAGGGGATTATTTATGTCTTTAGAGAGGATTTCTACGAAAAATATGAAAAAACAAATAGAACAGTTGAAGGAAACAATGGAGCAAAGGAAAAATAATAAAAATAGCAAAGAAGAAGAGTGCTCTGAAGAATATGTGTCTAGCATCAATTTTACAAAGAAACCTTTATCTCAAAAGAAAGCAATAGGGAAAATATATTAAATTGATACCCTTCAAACTATTCATAAAAATAAATGAACCCATGCCTAAAATCAATGGAACAAATATTTATCCTGAAAGATTGAAAGAGCCTTCCTATTCAACACCAAAAAAAAAGGAAATTTAATTAATACAAGGAATTCTCATTTGCCTGTTCTTTTCAAAGGAATTGTTTGTTCTAGAAATTCGAAAACATTGTGTTAGTTTTCATTTTAGCAAAGCAAGGTTAAAAATAAACACATAAAGCTACTAAAACTATGTATATATGTT
>Ga0302271_10002613_pt1 | contig 16009 bp, 14 predicted proteins | sample III_Bog_N1_1_FD_198767 | JGI IMG/M metagenome (GOLD analysis project Ga0302271, IMG submission 198767) | Peat permafrost microbial communities from Stordalen Mire near Abisko, Sweden - III_Bog_N1_1 | ecosystem: Environmental > Terrestrial > Soil > Wetlands > Peat | place: Sweden: Abisko...
TTACCCGATTTTTTATTTTACAGCTTTAGATAAAAATCTTTGGCCAATAAGCTGAATTCTTCTGAATAATGATGCCGTTCGTCTGTTTCAATCTCTATTTCTGATACTTCTTTCGGATGTGGCTGAAGGCGAAATTCCAATAAAGTGCGTTTTGGGGCTGCATTAGGTTTGGGAATGACCTGCACTTCCCGGGTACAGTATAATCCATTGACCAACGCAAAATCACGACAAAGTATTGCTTCAATGAACGGAAGTATGATACAGATGCGCCCTGTCGGTTGAAGCAGGAGTTTTGCGTTTAGTATTAACTCCTCGTGGGTAAGCGAATCTGTATGGCGTGCAGTGTTTCTATCAGGGGTTGGTGCTTTAAGCGAATTTACGAAATATGGTGGATTAGAGACAATCAGGTCGTATCGCTTGTCGGTGATTGTAGCAAATTCCTGTAATGACATTTTCCTAAGTGCTATCCTGTTTGCCCAGGGGGAACGTTGAACATTTTCTGTTGCCTGTATGATGGCACCAGCATCAATATCGATTGCATCGACTGTAGAGGTACTTCGTTGGGCGAGCATTAAAGCGATTAGGCCTGTGCCGGTACCAATATCCAGAATGTGTTTTGAATCCCGCAAATCGCACCAAATGCCTAGTAATACCCCATCAATTCCAACCTTCATGGCACATTGATCATGGTAAACAGTAAATTGTTTAAAGCTGAAATAAGGGTTTGACATGGGTTACTTTCTGTTCGGATTAACAGGTGTTTCATTCCTACCAGGTGTACTTGCCGGTGTTGATTGATTCCGTAAGGATGAAGGATTATTCTGTTCCGTGCTGTGTTCTGTTCTGCCAGGGGTATATGACCTTCCGGTAGAAGAACTTGAAGGTGGTGGATTGTTTTGGAAGTGGTTTGTCAATGGAGCATTGGTTGTACTTCGTCTGACTGGCCTATCCTGTTGTGTGCCGGGATGGAAGTTCGGGTTTACAGGACGGTAACTGGATCGATTATTTTTCTCAGATGGTCCAGAGGTTCGGTTCGGTTGGTTTAAACGTGGGCCGGTAGTAGAACGATATATGGTCGGGTTTCGTTGTTGACTGGGATTTAATGTGTTTGTTTCAAGGTAAGTGCGTTCGTAGCGTTTTGATTGCAACCGACTGTTTTGTTCAGGGTTTAATACCTGTTGGATATCGGCATTTTTGTTTTTCATGCGCTCCATAGCTTCACTTCTCTTATTCGAAATCTGACGTTCCCGGGCATAACGCAAGTTTATTTTGTATACCTCTTTTGCCTGTTCCTGACTTAAATCCAGTTCTTGTTGAAGTTTATCGGTTTGCTTAGCGGCTTCCTGTTCAGGGGTTCGTTTAGGAACAACGGGGCTATCCTGACTGTAGGCAGGATAACCTAAAGTCATAAAAAATAGAACAATTGAAATGAATTTGAAAAGGTTCATAGGATAGGAATAACTTTTTAAGCAAATAGAATTGCAACAATGACCGTGCCAAAAGAGTAAGAACTACACAATGAAATATATATTTAATACAATTCTACAAACAGATAAAATTATTGTATTGCACTATCCATACGAACTGAAAATGCAACCGGAGATGTCTTGGGTCAAAGGGTGTAAGTGGATACCTGCCACCCGTTTGTTCTATAACATCTGAACGATTCTATTTATTGAAGTTCCGTAACTTGATATTTGTCAATACTTTTTTTGTATGCAATGAAAAATCACTGTTCATCATCCAACCATAATATCCCATATCAGTCTTGAGTACATCCGTTACTTTATGACCTTTGTATTTGCCAAAGTTGATAACTTCTTCTCCTTTGTCGTTGAATATGATACGTCCGGCAAAGTCAACATTGTTGTTTTGAGTGGTAAACTTAGAAAGGAATTCAATATCGTTTTTCAGCTCAGGATACCGATCCAGTTGTGCTTGCAGGACTTCGTATGTAGCCAGAGTATCAGCTTCAGCACCATGTGCTCCAATCAGGTCCTTATCGCAATAAAACTTGTAGGCAGCACCCAGGGTGCGTTGCTCCATTTTATGAAACACAACCTGCACATCCACAAATTTGCGTTTCATTAAATCAATGTCCACATCTGCACGAAGCAGTTCTTCGGCTAGAAGGGGAATGTCAAAACGGTTTGAATTATATCCGGCCAGATCACAACCCTCAATGTCACGGATAATTTCCTTTGCAACAGTTTTAAATGTCGGACAATCGGCTACATCAGCATCTGTAATCCCATGGATGTCAGATGCCTCTTTGGGGATAGGCATTTCAGGATTGATGCGAATGGTTTTAGTTTCTTCACGACCATTTGGAGATACTTTGTGGTATGAAATCTCTACGATCCTGTCAGATACAATATTGGTACCTGTTGTTTCAAGGTCAAAAAAGATTATTGGGTTTTTTAGTTGAAGTTTCATTATATAATTTACGTTGATCAAAGGTTTATGTTACATGGATAAGTAAGAATCAAGCATTTTCATTCAGTATGGAAATAAATATGGTCTATTAAAAACTAAAGGTCTAAAGACTTGCGACCTTAGACCTTCGATTTTAGACCTGTTTGGTTTTAATCATTAAGCAACATCGGCATTAACAACATGAGTATCTCTTCGTTTGCCTCGTTTTCAAAAGGAAGGATTAAACCGGCTCGCGATGCATCCGATAGTTCAAAAATGATATCGGTAGCATTGATATTACCTAATATCTCTATCAGGAAAGATGATTTGAATCCGATCTTAATAGGATCTCCTTCAAACTGGCAGCTAATGGTTTCTTCGGCAGAGATAGAGAAATCAATATCCTGTGCCGAAATATGAATCTGGTTTGCACTAAATGCCAGTTTCACCAGATTGCTTGCCTGGTTTGCAAATACAGAAACGCGCTTCAATGCATTCAGCAATGTGACACGGTCAATGATGATTTTATACGGATTTGATTTTGGAATAACCCCATTATAGTTCGGGAAACGTCCTTCAACCTGACGGCAAATCATGGTGTAATTCGCCAGTTTGAAGTGTGCATTCTTACTGTCGAAACGAATTTCTACTTCGCCACTTTCCTTAGGAAGAATATTCTTAAGCATATTAGCCGGTTTCTTCGGTAAAATGAAATTCACCAATTCTTCTTCTTGTACCGAAGCAGTCGTATATGTTGTTTTGTAACGTACTAATTTATGCGCATCGGTAGCCACTAATGTCAGGCTGTCGGCTGTAATATCAAAATATACTCCATTCATCACCGGGCGTAATTCATCATCAGCTGTACAGAACAATGTTTTAGAGATTCCTGCTGACAGGGTGGGTACAGGTAATGACAATGAACGGGCATCATCTTGCAGCTGCGGCATACGAGGATATTCATCTCCGTTTTGTCCTATGAAATTATACGATCCATTCGCTGAAGTAATCACCATAGCCAGATTTGAATCGTTTATCGTAAACGAAAGAGGTTGTTCTGAAAACTCACGCAATGTATCGAGCAATAAACGTGAAGCAACTGCTACTTTCCCGTTTCCGTCGGCTGTTTCAACTTCCATCGATGTGATCAACGTGGTCTCAATGTCCGAAGCTGTCATAGTCAGCGTTTTTCCTTCAAGATGAAGCAAAAAATTATCTAAAATCGGCAGTGAGTTCTTGTTGTTTATTACACGGCTGATGGCTTGTAAGTGGCTCAATAGGTCGGTGCTTGAAACAATGAATTTCATATTATTCGTTTTTTAGGATTTACGTTGAAAATTATTTAGCAAATGTACTGAATTTTTTAAATAATAGAAAATTCTATCTGATAATTTCGATACAAAGTTATAAACCAGCTGCTTTTTGTGTTTTTTAGAGTTAAAAGGAGTCTGGATATTACATAAAACTTCCCGGATTAAATACGTAGATTAATTATTTTATGTTTTATGTCTGATTTGATTTAAAAATAAGGATCGGATGAAAGATGCTTTATCCTTAAAAGCAAGAAGATAATCAGGCATTAAACTAAACAGGTATTAAATTGTTTTATTTTCACGCTAAAATAAAAATAATGTAAACACACAACATAATGCAGGGGATTAAGTATCTATTGCTCCAGTGGGAATGGCACAGTTCATAAAATAATTATTCCCTGCAAATAATGAAGGTTACATCTGATTTCTCCGGCAATAGGTTTTTCAATTTTTTAGATATACAAGAATATGAAAAATGGAATCGAAGGTACTATCAATACACTGTTGAGTATAGCAGGAGTACATGCCAATGGGCAAGGTGATGCAGACATTCAGATAATACATCCTGATTTTTATAAACGGGTACTGCGTGATGGTGCGCTGGGATTTGGCGAAGCATATATGGATGGCTGGTGGGAAGTGAAAAAGTTGGATGAGTTGTGTTATAAACTCTTACATGCTTCGTTAGAAGAAAAGATAAAGAGCATGAATTATTTTATTCATTACCTGGAGGCAATACTTACTAATACAGGTAAAAAGTCGAAAGCTTTTGAAGTAGGTCAAAGGCATTACGACCTGGGGAATGCTTTGTTTCAGAAGATGCTGGATAAACGCATGGCGTATTCCTGCGGATACTGGAAAGATGCAAAGAACCTTGATGAGGCCCAGGAAGCAAAACTAAGTTTACTATGCCGAAAACTTAACCTGAAGCCAGGAATGAAGGTGTTGGATATTGGTTGCGGCTGGGGTAGCTTTTGCAAATATGCTGCTGGAAATTACGACGTGGAAGTAACCGGAATCACTGTTTCCATGGAACAGGTTGACTATGCTGTAGCTGATTGTAAAGGGTTGAATGTGTCAATCAAATTGATGGACTACAGGGATCTGAATAATAAGGATGTATTTGGGAAAGAATGGCTTTTCGACCGGATTGTCTCGGTCGGAATGTTTGAACATGTGGTGTATAAAAATTACGTTACATTTATGACAACAGTCCATGGGTTGCTCAAGGAAAATGGATTATTCCTGCTTCATACTATCGGGTCGAACAAATCGGTAGTCACTTCCGATCCATGGTCAAATAAATATATTTTCCCAAATTCGCATGTCCCATCCATAAAACAAATTGGCGGAGCCATCGAAAACTTATTTGTCATGGAGGATTGGCACAGCTTTGGGGCATACTATGACAAGACACTTATGGCCTGGTTCGAAAACTTCGATCGTCACTGGGATGAGCTTAAGTCTGATTATGACGAACGTTTTTACAGGATGTGGAAGTATTACCTGCTCAGTGCAGCAGGATCCTTCCGCGCCCGGAATGTGCAACTCTGGCAAGTGGTGCTTTCTAAAAACGGTGTACCCGGGGGATATCAATCGGTGCGTTAGGAAAAGATTCTTGATTAAAAGTGAAAGTATCTGGCGTTTGATTTGGGAGTTGGTTTACAGATACTTCATCCTAACTGTAACTATTTTAGTTTCATTCTTGGTAAGTCTGAAACTAAAATCTTTGAATACTGGTCTGTGCAATCCTTTCAAAAAGTAGTCGGAAAAGCCAAACCCTTCACGGGGTATTCCCATGAAATTATACTCCATCTTCCCGTTCCCGTTTTCATCATCGAGTACTGAGAATCCCCATTCCCCTGGTTGAAAAGGTATTTGGATGTTAAACTCACCATTGATGACATTTTTTTTATTGCACTTCATGGACCAGCAGGTCTTTTCTTCTTTAAAATGAGCTTCATCGGCAAACAAAGCAAGGCAAAGCTGTCCGTTCTTATTCCGGATATTCACAATGTGAACATCTAAATTCTGTGCGTATATAAAATTCCCAAATTCAGTAAGGACAAGAAGTAAAATGTATTTGCTTAATGTTTTCATATTGCTTAAATTTAGTTTACACAGGTAATGGATGATCTTTTTTAAGAAAAAAATGACTTATAAGTTGGTAATTGTTTGTTTTTATGGCTCTTAATGGTTCCGATTGATTTAAAAGTATCTGTTTAATGATAACGCGGAACAAGATACTGAATATTTTTGTCATAAATGGAATCGAAAGTTTCGTTTCTTTAAAGTAACTATCCATCGTGTCATTTCTAAAATGAAGGATGTTTTCAAGGATATCTCCATCCTTCATTATCCCGCAGTGAAAATTCCGTTGAGCAAAAGTGTTGTGTGGAAAGTTCACTTTCCCCAGTCCGAATAGCCTGAATGATTTTTCAAGGAACATTTTATAGGATATCCTGCAACTTTTTCCGCCTCCCAGGTTGAAAATTCTCCCTGACAATGCTTCTTGTTTACCCATAGCTTCCACAAATGCTTTTGCAGTATCTTTCGGACTGCAGATTTCAAGTTGCGTGTTCAGTGGCATGTGAAACATCAACTTTGACATTTTATGGTTTTTCATGATCGCTGCCAGCCTGAATATGGACCAGTCAAGCTTGCTGTTCATGATCAGTGTTTCTGCCTGCATCTTTGTTTCACCGTATAAATCTCCATCGCTTGGATTCAAGGGGTCGTTCGTTGTAATGCCAGGGTTTGTTATTCTGTCGCCATAGACAGAGATAGACGAGCTATAGAGCAAAAATGCATTGGGTGATGTGGTCTCTAATATGGAGATAATCTCTTTTGTCCCCAATACATTTACCTGATATGTCAACGTTGTGTTTTCATCCGATTTGGGTGGAATGATGGCTGCCAAATGAATGGCAACATCAATGTCTCCCGGTATTTTCCGTACATCTTCATTCTTACACAGATTCCCATAAATAATATTTATCCTGTCCTGATAAGTCGATAACACTTTTACTGCATGACGGGTCTTTTGATCAAATACAGTCACCTGATTGGTTTTATCTTTTACCAGTAAACGAAGTACTTCCATGCCAACAGTACCTGATGCACCTGTTAACAATACCTGAGTGGTTGTTCTCATATTTAAAATTTAGAATAAAATTGCACACGAATATTTTGATCCATTCATGCTTTCAATAAAACCTGAAAATAGTTTCTTATTGCTATTGCAAGTTTATACTTTTCCATTCTAAATTCTGTCCTTTCTTAGAAGGTAACACAACTACTTATGGTTCAACTTTCGAAATTAGTACTATTAAAAATGGTCCCATAAATTTAAAGGCTGATTGTATTCCGATATGATACAGGTGTTTTTCCTGTCATGCTTTTAAAAACAGTATAAAATGATGATTTACTTGAAAATCCGCATTCATAGCCAATTGCTTCAATGGAATATTTATTACCGGTATCCGATAGCATTCTTTTGACAGCCTCTACACGGTAATGATTGACAAATTGAAAGAAATTCATTCCCATTTTCGTGTTCAGTACTTCGGTGATCTGATACTTCGGTATCTTAAGATCTTCCGAAAGGACATTCATGCTTAAATCGGGATTCAGGTACCCTTTCCCACTCTCGAAATACTGTATGATTTTTTGGCTGATAATCTGTTTTGTTTCTTCGGTAAGTGTTGAATTCTTGTAAGGTGTTTGAAGTTCTTCCTCCGGCATGATATACTTTGATGGAACCTGCTGGCCCAGGCCATAGAAACTGATAATATATACCAGCAACAACAAAGTGAAATAATTGTAGATATGAGGAGTCAGAGGATTGAGTTGATAGAAGAATGCTATGACAGTTATGATAACAGCAAACATACAAAAAACCACATAAAACACAGTAAAAGCCAATAGCCAGCTCAGGTTTTCGTTTCTCTCTATATTCGACCACTGATTTCTCAGGTTCATGCGATGCCTGTTAACCAGTATTAAACTCAATGGTATGTATATGCACCATGAAAGTATGGTTGATGATGCAAAGGCGAGCCGGAACGGAAAGTACCTGTTGTGAAGGAAAAAGGTATCCAGGGAGAATGGCTCTGTAATGATATACGTATAGACCTCAAAAAAGACAAAGGGCAGCAGGTGAAATAACTGCACCCAGCGAAGTCTGAATTGAACTCTGGTAAGTGAATTTACATACAGGAAAAGGCATGGGTTGAACAACAGGAATGAACTTGACAGGAGAGGTAAACCATAAATTTCATAGTCAAGCCCGCAGATCATGAAATCAATGGCCAGGAGGGAAAGCCATCCTGATAATACTTTATCAGAGAGGGTTCTTTTCTTTTTGGTAAACATCAGTATGGCCGCAAACAAACTTTGGCTGAATCCGATCCATGCAATTGTATTCATTTCTGTCGGTCTTAAATACGAATCCGATTCAATTAGATTTTTAAAAAGAATCCGATACCAAGTATTTCTTTAAACTGAAGCTTGGCCTTTGCACCATTCACCCGTATATTTGCGTCATACATGAGATGCGTATTGATGGTTGCCGAAATGTATTTATTGACCTTCAAGGCTAGCTGGTTTTCCCAATTGAACACAATGTTTTGTGGGTTTTTCAGGTAATTCGAGAATAGATCGAGCTTCGATGTTATAGCTACATTTTTAAGAATTTCACTCTTAAAGTCACTACGTGTATAAACAATACGGGCATACCCGCCAAACTCCCCTTTTAATTTTTTCCCCGGTTCAACTCCATAAGCCCCTGAAGCCGACAAGGCATTGTCGTTCACTATTGTCATCTTGCCGGTAAATGGTGCCAGGAATGCATTAAAATAACTGTCGGGAACATAGTTCAACCCTACAGCGACCAATAAATAAGCAGGAGCAAGCAGGCCTGAAATCTTCACACTATCGTTCGGATAATTATAGCCCGGTGCAAATTGGGTCTTAAAGTTAGCCAGTATGGCATAATTAAACTTAGAAAAAGCCTTTACACCATATTTGGATAACAGGTCAAAGCGGTCATCTGTTTTAATAAACTTACCGTTGGCACCTTGTTGCATCAGGCCATATCCGATATCCAGGGTATTTATCCATTCGGAGGTGGTGTCCTTGTAATTGGCAAAAGTGCTTAACATGCCATTAAATGCGACAGAACTCTCTCCACCTGCCGACCAGTTTACAAGAGCTGTTTGGGCTAAATTAATCCCGGTTACTATGCCTGTCTTCCAACCAACAATGGTGTCGGTTTCAACAGTCTTAAGATGTTTTTCTGTCTCAGTAATCTGGGAGAAGGTAAAACCTGGTAATAACAGAATAACAAAAAGAAGGGTGACAATTTTTGTTTTCATAGCCGATGTTTTTTTTATTACTATGAAAAACAATTAAATGCAAAAGGATGTTCACTGGATTAAAAAAATGATAGATGTTCTAAATTTACATCTCTGGCTGATTTATTAAAACAACAAAGCCTGTTCATTGCGAACAGGCTTTGTTGTTTTAATAAATCGATTTTTTTTGTCTAAAGTGTGTTGGATAAATCCCGGCTGGTATTAATTAACCGGTTTTTCAGACCCTTTCCCTTTTGCTGGCTTAACCGGTTGCTTTGAACTGGTTGACATATGCTTTGGCTGAGCTTTTGGTATGACTTTGTTATCTTTCCCTTTCTCTCCTTTTTTTGATCCGGATGCTTCGTTCGCAGCTATTTTAGGACGTGGAACTTTCGGAAAGGTTAAAAAGATATCCTGCTTTTTCTTTGGCCGTTGATTATCCAACCAAAAGAAGTTCTTCAGGTATATATCGCTGCCCGAGAGTTTAGCCAATGGGTACATGGTGCCTGTAGAAGCAGAAGTAAGTACAACCCGCTGCACCTTTTTGTTTTTCATATACATCACCACAAAACTGCTTTGTGTTTTGTTTAGGCCTACCAACGTCGAATCTTTATCATCCCTCGGATAGTAGATTGTTTCAGCATTCCCGTTTACCTTGACTCTTTTCAGTTGCCCGCTGTCAACATACGCTATTATTTCTTTCCCTGAAAGTTGGTTGAAATAAATGGAATCTTCCTGTTGAACAGTTAGGGCAGCCCGTTGGATAAATATACGCTCTACCTTTTTGTTTTTGGTAAAAGCCTGGATAAATTCACCTGACAGTTGATTGTTGTCCGACCAAAGCACAGGTTCACCATTCATATTCATGATGGAATCACGTGACGAGTAAGTCAATGAGTCGCAAAGTCCCTGTACATCATTCCGGAATAATCGTACATGGTAGAATCCACGTGCCACATTGTAAATGGAATCCTTCGAAGTTAAGAGTGTGTCGGCATGTACAAACATGGAATCTTTGCCCGACCAGTCAACCAGCATGGCAGAGTCGCAAGCCAGACCGTTCTTTGTAAGATCGTTGTAATAACAATAGTCCCCGTACAAGGTAGATTTTTGAACGGTATCATTCATGATCACGTGCGTAAATCCTTCGCCGTACTTAAGTTTCTTGTCATAGAAGATAGTATCACCTGTCAGCGTTTTCCCATCCTTATGCTTCACTACCGACCTGGCCAACAACATCGACTGATCGGTAGTTGTGTTGTACCAACCCAGCTTGCTGTAAATATTTGTCTCATCATTGTATAAAATATGAGTGGGACCTACTATGTTGGCGATATGGGATTTCGTGTTGTATTTCAGGGTGTCGGAATCAAGAATGAAATTTTTGTTTTTCAAATGCACCTTGTTTTTAAACAGTGCATCGTTTGTAGAGGGGGAGTATTGCCCCCACACGGAAGTAAGTTCATTCAGCTGGTCGGAGATTTTTCCTCCGGTGTAGTAATAGGACAGGTTTGCTATCCGGTCATAATTCAGGCTGTCGGTGGTCAGTGTTGTTTTCCTGTTTTCCATGCGCACGTTGTGCCGCAGGCGCGCCAGTTTCGTATTTCCATCATAATACAGCATATCCCCAAAAACAAAAAGGGTATCAGCCTGTACGATGCGAACATGTCCGAAAGCGTTTAATGAGTTGGCTTTTTCAAAGAAATAGGCACTGTCGCAATACAGGAGTACATTATCATGCTTGAACCGGACGTTTCCTTTCAGAACCTGCATGTCAGGGTTTGTAATCTTGTCAAAGGTAAGTGTTTCAGAATGTTGCAGGTAGACTAATGTGACACCCCTGTTATTCAGAGGATTCACAGTGGGTGCGAGTTGTTTAGACGACTGATTAAATATGGGTCTGCTTTTCCGGGTTGTTTTAACCACTGCCTTTTTAGGGGACTGACTCATTAATACTTCCTTGCGTAGTTGCTTTGGACGTATTTGAGCCTGCAAAACAACTATAAACAAACAGAGCACACCGATAAGTACGATGTGCTTGCAGCCCCAGCAACCAAGCCGGGAAAAATACAGAACAAATTTATTGTTTGTTTTCATAAAAACTGAATCCCTCACTTTTTCCCCCTTTGGGGATTGGGGACAATTATTTTTTAATCCATCCCGGATACTGGAATGTGCAATTTTGCCAGGCAGGATCTATGCTGATATAGGTTTCCTTTTGTTTCTTGATAATCCAGTTATTCAAAAATTCCTGTTTTTTCTTACCTTCGTAGTATGTTTTCAACATCTGGTAATCGTCAAGCAGGTTTGCCTTGTGGTTATCAACTTTTGATTTTACCTTTACAATGGCTACAACATCCTTATTGGTCGATTTGTTGATCATAGTAAATGGTTTTGATACTTCTCCAACATGCATGTCGTAAACGACTTTGGCTACTTCAGGTGGCAGGTCCTGGTATTCAAATTTTGATGTCCCGCTTTTTTCGTTCAACATTAATCCTGCGTTCATAGCGGTGTTTTTATCCTGAGAGAAATTCATGACAGCATGTTCGAATGTCAGTTTATCTTCCCGGATCTGGTTTGAAATGGAATCCAGGTTGTGTATGGCTTTTTGTTGTTCGTCAATGGAAACATGCGGTTTAAGCAATATGTGCCTGCAGTTGATGCGGTCTCCTCTTTTCTCGATCAGTTGGATAATGTGATACCCAAATTCAGTCTGTACGATGCGCGATACTTTTTTAGGATCCTGAAGATTAAAAGCTACCTGTGCAAATTCAGGAACCAATTGTCCACGCCCCATAAATCCAAGTTCACCTCCACGTTTAGCACTTTCGGTATCTTCCGAATAAAGCCTTGCCAATACCGAGAAGTCTCCCTTGCCACTGTTTACACGGTCTGTAAAGTCACGTAAGCGGTCCTTAATCCGGTTAATTTCTTCAATGGCTACAGGAGGTTCAAAACTAACCAACTGAAGTTCTACCTGTGCCGGAACTGTCGGTACGCTGTCGGCAGGCAGTTCCTTGAAATAGCGGCGTACATCGGCGGGTGTAGACTTGATATCACCGACCAGTTTTTGTTGCATCTGTTGGATGATCTGTTGCTCCCGAATCATATCCCGCAAGTCTTCCCGTAGAGCCAACGTGTTCTTATGGAAGTATTCTTCCATCTTCTCTTTCGATCCGATCTGGGAAATGAAATAGTTCAACCGGCTCTCAACCTGGTTCATGACTGTTGCTTCACTCACAACGACACTATCCAACGCTGCCTGATGCAAGAATAGTTTCTGTATCGCTATTTGTTCAGGGATCACGCAGTATGGATCCCCCTGGATCGGTGTCCCTTCGTATTGGGCCCTTAGCTTTTGTTCTTCAACCTGTGAACGAAGAATGGATTCATCACCTACGACCCATATTACTTCGTCGATAATGTTCTTTTGCGCAAGCATTTTCAATGGCGCAATACTTAAGAGAAACAAAAGAGAAAGGATTATTTTTTTCATAAAATACATTTTGACTTTCATTGTGATGGACACTTATTACTTGCTATTGAACTAATAAGGAATCCTGACTAAATTATATATCGTTATAACCTGGGTGAATATTTATTTTTTCTTGAAGAATGTCACTGTTTCATTTTCCACGGCATCGGTATAGATCTCTTTTTCAAACTTTTCAATAAAATCGGCTTTCTTTTTATTCAGTAAAATATTGGAAATCCTGTCTTTTGCCATTTCGTAGGGTTCTACCTGACCGGTTGTCTTATAGGATACGATCCGTAAGAAAAAGTGTTCCGTACTGTCCGAAGTTTCTACAAACCTATTCGAAGCTAAGAATTTGGACGGATCTTCAATTTTCAATGGCATCCGTTTTAGTATTTCCGACAATGGCAACCATTTATCGCCGAAATAATCGTAACTAATAGCATTCTGCAGGCTGTATTTCTCGATATTCTCCAGCGACTTCGCATTTGCCGATTGTACCCAACCGCGCACCATGCTAAGTTTTGGTGCTTTCTGCGGGATGATGAGTAATAATCCTTTGATCACATTTTCCTTTAATACCAGTTGCTCACTGTACTGGGTATAAAATGCTTTCAAGTCTTCCTCCGATGGTTCTTTCGGTAGGCGTTGCTCTATCATTTTCTGTTGATATTGGTGAATGGTAAGCGATTTGCGATAGCTTTCAACCAATTCATCAATTTCCGTTTTATTGGTAATATTCCGTTTTGCGTTTTCGTACATCAATACATCCGTCACCCATTTACGGATATAACTTTGTGCAATCTGCGTACTGTCCGAATCGTTGACATTCGGGGGCATGACCTGTTGGATTTCGTCGACATATAAAAACTTACCTTCTACTTCCAGCAATGGCTTACGTGCCACGTCTGCAGTTTTATGAACACATGAAGCCATGACAACCAACGTCAAAAAGATAATTGTCAAAAATAGAAACTTATTCATGTGCAGGATTTGATATTTCTCAACCGATATGAAAACAAAACGCAAAAATAAATGCCAAAGGTAGGGCTTTTATTTTTGCGTGATTTTATTATTAGTTTTTCTTAACCGTTTTCAAAACATTTTGGTCAACATTCACAGGATATTTTGCCCTGAGGGCTTTAATCCACTCACGTTCTAAAAATTCCTGGTAATCAGCAGTAACCAACCCACGTACATCGGAGTAGTCCTCCGGTTTGTTTTTCAACATTTTTCCCGTCACAAAAAAGTATGGATATTCTTTTGTAGGTACGTATTTTTCTTTGGATTTAAATACTAGTTCATCCACCACTTTGTTGTCTCCCTGTACATACAGCCCCTTTTCTACTTTTACATATTGAATGCTGTCGTTTAACCGGGAGCGGAGGTATTTGTCGATCGAGTCAATGTCCGATTTTTTTACAATGGATTTGGCTGCCTGCATGGTTGCAATGTCTTTGCAAAGGATCACATGCCCTTTATAATGCGGTTTTTCCCAGGTATAATCCGCTTTGTGCTCATTGAAGTATTTTGCTAATCCCGGAGTGTCTTTCGATGCTTTTTCCCATACTTCCCGGTTGCTGACTTCGAATAACAGGATCCCATCATGATATTCCTGCATCAGGAAGCGGAAATCATTATATTTATTTTCCAGTTGTGAATCTTCGTATGACAGTAATTCGCTGTCAACAAAGGCATCCAGCTTCTCATTGATGATTTCGGATGGAATGCTCTTTTCGGTGGTATTGTTTTTCCTGAGGTATTTTGCAAAGTCAGCCTGTGTGTATTTCTTTCCGTCAAAGCTGAAAAGCGGTTTGTCTAATGTTGCTATTTGGGCCAGAAAGGTAGAGTCTGTCAGCGTTCGTTTAGTAAGCAATTTGCTGAATTCTTCAATGTTGGCTTTATTTTCCTGGTAGTTGTTTTCCACACGTGATTTGGTAAGGAAAGCATGCTGGCCGCGGTTTGCGCGTTCATCATGTTTCACTTTGCGCTCAAGGTCGGCTTTTAATTCATCATAGGCTGCCAGCCCTTTTTTGTCCATTAATTTAATAATGTGCCAGCCATAGTCCGACTTGATGGGTTGTGATACATCCCCTACATTTTTCAACGCAAAGGCTGCAGTTTCAAATTCAGGTACCATACGTCCTGTTCCAAACCAGGGTAATTCACCGTTCTTTACAGAAGAACCTTTATCTTGTGACAGGTTTTTAGCCAGTGTTCCAAAATCATCACCTGCTACCACACGTTGGTAGATGGAATCAATGGTTGCTTTTGCTTTTTTGTTTTGCGCCTCATCTCCTTTTGAAGTGAATATCATGATATGTGATACCAGTATCTCCCCCAGTGTAGCCCTTCTGGCATTTATTTTCAAAATATGATATCCGAATGCGGTGCGTACAGGTTTTGAAATTGAACCTTCCGGCGTATTGTAAGCCATGGTCTCAAAAGGGTAAACAGTACGGAAGGCAGAGATCCATCCGATATGCCCGCTATTTTGTTCGGCTGACTGGTCTTGTGAAACAGATCTGGCTACTTTCGCGAAATCTTCTTTCTGTACCCTTTTCCAGATGTCATTAATTTCATCAAATGCTTTTAATGTATCGGCTGGGGTTGCATTTTGGGGTATGCGAATTAAAATGTGGCTGACATCGATATCTTCTTTCGAACGTTCATAAGCTTCGTGCAGCAGTGCATCATCCACTTTCGAATCTGTCAGATAGGGTTTCGTTAGTTGCGAACGGTATCCGGCAAGCTCATTTATAAACGATTTGGTGGTATCAATCCCCTGCGATTTTGCCTCTTCAACCTTCAGCTTGAAATTCACAAATAAATCCACATATTCATCAAGGGTCTTTTTATCCAATGAATTGTTTGAATTATTCTTGTTGTAAATATATTCAAATTCAGATTTCAATACCGGTTTGTTGTTGATGGTCATAAGGACCGGATCAGTGGATTGAGCAAAAGAACTTGCTGATAAAGCCAATAATGCTATTAATTTAATGACAGGTGATTTCATAAATATTTTAAATGATTGATAAATTTATCCTGACTAATGACAATTAATTCTGAGCACGATGAATGTGTCCGACCGTTAAAACGGATATTTTAGATGATTGTTGTGTTACTCTTGTAAAAATATTTTACGCAAAGTTATTATAATAAATCTGAATTAAAAATCAATAGAACATATTATTCTGAATTTCAACTGAAATTGTCATCCGGTAGCTGTTCAGCACGCCCAAACAGGGCAATTCCCGGAAGAAGGTATGGTTCTGGTCCCGGTATCCTGAGCGATCTCCCTATTGCCGGGAAAAACCCTCTTTAAAACTGTTCAAGTCCGTCGAATGACGGACTTGATGCAATTTTTTTCTGAATGGAGATCAGATCTTCAATGATTAGATCCTGAAATATTCTCGTTGAACATCAACCCAAGGATGTTTAATTAT
>Ga0302271_10002614_pt1 | contig 16009 bp, 15 predicted proteins | sample III_Bog_N1_1_FD_198767 | JGI IMG/M metagenome (GOLD analysis project Ga0302271, IMG submission 198767) | Peat permafrost microbial communities from Stordalen Mire near Abisko, Sweden - III_Bog_N1_1 | ecosystem: Environmental > Terrestrial > Soil > Wetlands > Peat | place: Sweden: Abisko...
CACCAATACGTGACTTGCTATGCGAACAACGTCAATTCAATCAAAATGTCAAAGAGCAACTTAGCTTATTTTAATAATATATAGCGTTAAAAATAAACGCAACAGCAGTATTTTGGGATTATTTATATTCGGAAGGTTTTTATTGAGGCCTGATTTTCAATCAAAATTATTTCAATCATCATATTTGTTTCTTACTATTATGATTATACTTATAGTGTTTATGTTTATCGGGATGATTATTATGAGCTTAATCAGAATAATCAGTAAGAGACCTGGATTAATCATTGATGATACCACTATATATGACCTTGTAATGGGAGGACAGTATGAATTGTGTGATATTGATTATACCTTAATTATCTATCAACCAAGATTAAGAAATATGTTATCACTGATATTAAAAGATGGACGTATAGGTATGCATAAATTGAATCGTTTTCAAAAAATCACGAAGAATTTGAATAGATACAGAAAACATGAAATTTGCTATTTGTCGCCTGATTGGTTAAATTGTGATATATATGAATTGAAAGGATTGATTGATATGAGACTAAGTGAATTTAATAGTGTTTCTTCTATAGCAAGTAGATTACTTGAAGAAGATGAAAAGATTAAGGGATAGGTTTCTATCTGTTTAAACTAATCTAGCTATTCAACCACTTCGTGGTTGTTTATCTTATTTATCATTTATCCATGCATTGCATACATGGCTATTTACATTTAATTCCTTCGGAATTATAATGATAGAGAATTATTCTTTTATTGCTCAAGGTTGAAACCTTGAGCATCAATATCGGTCGTTCCTACGGAACTTATCAAGTGCATAAAACCAGTGCCATAGGAACGACCGATATTGATGCAATGGAATTTATTCCATTGAAATAGGAGAAAGTGATATATCCCTAACCCCTGAAGGGGAATAAGAATGATGTGCGAGAAGAAAGTGCATGTAAAGAATGAAAATAGGAAACAGAAGTAATTAAAATCCCCTTTAGGGGTTTGGGGCGGATTATTGCAATATAAATCAAAAAACACAAATCCGAAGGATTTGAATGTGAATAGCCATACATGAAATGTATGGAACAAGAGAATAAATCATAATTATAACCCCGAATGGGGTTGAATATCAATATCTAATATTTATCAACTAATAATTAAAAACATGAGAAAAGTTATACAACTATGTCTTGTAACATTTACACTATTATTTCCGCTAAGCACCCTACATGCTCAAGGTAGAAACATTCACTTTTTTGGAAGTTATGACAGAAGCTTTGGAAATATAAGTACATCGGTAAGTTCTTCATTGGGGGATATCGAGCATGATGAAATAAGTAAGCTAAAAAATGGCAGTGTAAATCAATTTGAACTTGGAGCCTTTATCAACTCTTTTGGAATGGGTATTATCCATAATTCTTATGCAGCTGATGCAACTACAACTTATCAGAATTATGATATGAACCATGACGGACTCTTAGAAAATGGTATGTTAGGCGATAAGCTTCGTCTTAAATTTACAGGTCTTGAAGTTCTTTACAAAAAGGCAATTTTAGGTTCCCGCTTTGATGTCCTTGGGAGAATAGCTTTAGGCATACAGTCATACTCTATTGATAAAACTACTGAAAATTCAGATAATAATCCTGCAGACAATTATCAAACACTCACCGGAAGTATTTTTACCGGATTAATTGGTGTCGGGTTTGATTATCGCATCAATAAGATTGTAAGTGTAGGTATTGAAACATCGGTTTTGCCAGGTAAGTATAAAAAATTAAAAGATAAAACCAGCGATAGTTATACTTACGAAGATAATGTAAGTAGATTAAGTACAGGTTTAAAACTAACATTGACGTTATAAATTACGAATCGGACAACAGTTCTTATAAATTCCTCATTATGAAAAAACGACTATTCCTCCTCACCTCCTCCATCTTTTTGATTTTTAATTCACAGGCTCAAATTCATTATTTTGTAGAAGCTTCCGGAAATATGTCAATTATTCCAAAGTCCGAAAAGGTTATTGGAAGTCAGTCAACTGATGCAGCAACTACCTATACTTTACTGTCGCAAGATACCTATAATGAAAGCTACAAAGGTAAGCTGGGTGGAAATATTCAGGTTGGTATACAATATGATTTGAAGAGTAAGGTTAGCTTAGAAAGCGGGTTGGAATTGTCAATGATCCGGTTTAATCGTGATTTGACTCTTACGCATCAATCTACGTATTTTTCTGCGAGCAATATTTTCGTGCCAACTCCTCCCGATGGTTATTTGAAGTCTGAATTAAAAGGTGATTTTAGTTTGAGCTACTTATCAATACCAGTTTCTGTATTTTATCCATTACTAAAAGAAAGACTTTATGTAGGTGTAGGTGTTGTTCCGGGTGTTTTGATTCATGCAAGCAATGACTTTAATGATAATAGCATGTTGTCAAAACTCAGTGTTGCTGCCCAGTTACAGGCTCGTTTTAAAATGACAGAAAAGATTTCGGTTGTAGCTGCTTTTCAACAATATCTGTCACCTACTTTCAAGGAAGAGTTTAGCCCCAACAAATCTAAAAACAGACTCGTAAAGCTGGGTTTGAGATATGATATTTAATTTGGAGACAAACACAATTATACTAACGCAATAACTCACTTTAATATGGCACTATAGTGATTCTTAGTACACTTAATGTCTTAGTGGTTGGTCTTATATTCCTGAAAAAGACATTAACACTAAGACACAAAGAACACAGAGAGACACAAAGCTTAAACTTTTGACTTAGTGTCCTGTATTTATTCTTATGACACTTTTAGTGATTCTTAATGTACTTAATGCCTTAATGGTTGTTCTGATATTTCCAAATATAATATATTTACCACTAAGTCACAGAGAACACAGAGTAACACAAAGTATAAAATTCTTATTTAAGTGTCCTGTATTCATATTACTCTTTTAGTGATTCTTAGTGCACTTAGTGACTTAGTGGTTTGATGATTCTTAATGTACTTAATGCCTTAATGGTTGTTCTGATATTTCCAAATATAATATATTCAACACTAAGTCACAAAGAACACGGAGTAACACAAAGTATAAAATTCATATTAAAGTTTTAGTGATTCTTAGTGCACTTAGTGCCTTAGTGGTTACTCTTATTTTTAGTTCAAAAACATTTTATTCAATATAAACTCAAAAAATCTTAAACAAAAAATGGATAATCAAACTATCGTACAAATTCATAATCTGGAGAAAAGATATGGAAAAAAGAAAGTCCTTCACGGGATTAATTTAGAAATTGCATCCGGTCAGATCATCGGGTATATAGGACCTAATGGTGCCGGTAAATCTACTACGGTAAAAATTCTGTGTGGACTGATTAATGATTTCGAAGGTGATGTAAAGATTTTCGGAAAAGATCTTCGGACTCATGAACTTGAAATAAAACAACAGGTGGGTTATATACCGGAGAATGCCGTGTTGTATGAATCTCTTACTCCGATGGAATTTATGGAGTTTATAGGCGAAATGCGTGGGTTGGAAAACGAAGTATGCCGATCGAAAGCCGAGGCATTGATGAACATCTTTGAGATGAAATCAAACCTGAACCAACGTATTGCTACTTTCTCTAAAGGTATGCGTCAGAAGGTAATGATTTGCTCTGCACTATTACATAATCCCGATCTTATATTTATGGATGAACCTTTATCGGGTCTGGATGCTAATTCGGTAATCATGGTTAAGGAAATGCTGACACATTTGGCTCGTGAGGGAAAAACTGTTTTTTATAGTTCGCACCTGATGGATGTGGTGGAAAAGATCTCTGACCGTATTGTCCTTATTGATCAGGGTAAAGTGATTGCCGATGGGTCGTTTGAAGAACTAAATAAACTTTCGAATGATGAAAATCTGGAGAAAATGTTTACCCGCCTTACCGGCAACACCAATCATGGAGAAAAAGCAGAAGCATTTATCAACGCATTTGAAAAATAAGCCCTATGATTAAGTTTTTACTTTCCCTTTTTAAACCTTTTCGTTGGTTTATCGAAAAAATGGATGCAGATTATGATCAGTTTATCCGAATCTTGCAATTGAAGTTGACCTTGGATAACAGGCAGATGAAAGGTCTGGGCAATCATTCGAAAAATGAAACCGAAAATGCCATGACAAAACAATCGTTTGCTCAGATTATGTTCGGGATATTCTTTGCTATGTTTTTGCTGATGATTAAATCGCCTTTTACCTATTACTATTTTGCCCATAGTTTTTTAATGGTCATGATGGCGATGATGATTATTTCCGAATTTACCACCATTTTGTTTGATACTTCCGAGAATGTGATTATTCAACCGCTTCCGATTAAAGGAAATACCATCAGTTTGGCACGTAATGCACATGTATTGCTTTATTTGTCGATGATGGCGTTTAATTTTTCGGTGGTATCCATTATAGTGGCTATCACAAAATTCGGAATTGTTTCGGCATTGGTATTTTCGTTTTCCATTGGCTTGAATGTGTTGTTTACCTTGTTTTTAGCCAATATGCTTTATCTGGTTATCATGCGATTTGCCAGTGGTGAAAAGCTGAAGAATCTATTGATGTATTTTCAGATAGTTATTGCCATTCTGTTTATGTCCTTTTATCAGTTTGGAATAAATCTGGTGGATAAAACACAGATTCAGAATATGGTGTTGTCGGTTAATTGGTATACCTATTTAATTCCACCGGCATTTTTTTCCGGATTGGTGGATGCATTCACTTCTTTTGTTTTTGATACTCGTCACTGTATTTTCATTGTGGAAGCACTGATTGTTCCTATAGCAGGCATTTACTTAACCGGTAAATATCTGACTCCGGTATTTAATCGTAAACTGATGGATTTGGAACAAGGTGACAGAGTTTCGAAAGTAAAAACCGAAAAAACTCATCAGAGTCTTTGGTACCGAATGATGTTAACTATCTTTGTACATCGTCAGGAAGAAAAAGCTTCGTTTAAACTGGTCTGGACCATGAGTGGTCGTGAGCGTTTATTTATGCAAACGTTTTTACCTTCGCTTGGTTTTATTGTCATTATGGTTGCCGTTCAGTTTTTTCGTAAGAATTCCTTTAATGTGGATGAACTTATTCATAGTTCCCGGTATTTATTTATACTGTATGCCTTGATGTTTGTTACTGCGAGTCTTCCTGCAGCCTTGCTTTTAGGGAATAACAGGCATGCAAGCTGGCTTTTCAAAACAATGCCTCTCTCCTCGCCTGCTGATTATTTTAAAGGATTTATCAAAGCAGCTTTTGCCCGCTTCTTTATGCCTTTTTATTTGCTTGTGTCTGTTGGAATTTGTGTTTTGTGGGGTTATAAAGTTATTCCTGATGTTGTAATAGCCCTGTTGTCTATTTATTTAATTACGCTGTTGTTTTATTATATTCAACAATTGGCTTTTCCGTTTACGAACGAAAAAAGAGCTTCTGAAGGTGGAGCGAATTTTATCAAAGTAATGGGATTGATAATCATTACTGTTATGCTGGGATTTATACACTTCTTTTTATTGCGTTGGTTTAATTATGCCAATCTGCTTCTGATACCTTTTTATCTTGGACTTATCTATTATGTAAACCGGTTTTTTGTATACAAAAAAATTAACTGGGAAGAGGTTGATGAGGCGAATGCTTATTCATAAAAAAACATCCATAAAACTATGAATCAAACTTTACAAAGATCTGAGAAAGTACATTTTATCATTGGAATTGTGTCCACAGTCTTAATATTGGCAATATCGGTGCTTTTAAAATGGATGGGACTAACTATCTTTTCTTATAATAATGTACAATCTGTTTATTTGAAAATATTATACCCCTGGACCATTTTAGGGTTATTGGCTTTATATGTGGCAAAAATAGAGAAGTACCCTTTTTTAGTTTGGAACGAACAGAGCTACTCACTTGCTTTTTACCTGAAGTCCATTTTTAAAATCATGTTTCTGTCGTTTATTTGTTCTCTAATAATCGGAATAAGTCTGAAATTTATAGGATATAATAATAAAAGTGATGTTGCCAATAAATTGATACACGTTTTACAAAAGGATAGATTGTTGGTTCTATTTGTTTCGCTGACCGCAGGTATAACGGAAGAATTAATCTGTAGAGGGTATTTGTTGACCAGACTGGAAATACTTATTAATAAACCTGCTGTATCGATAGCTGTTTCTGCTGTATTCTTTGGTATCTTACACATTTCTTATGGTACTATAGCCCAAGTGCTTCTTCCTTTTTGTTTGGGACTACTCTACGCAACGCATTATTATAAATACAGAAATATAAAAGTAATCATCGTATGTCATTTCCTTTGGGATTTTATAGGACTCTATATAAAAACACGCTAGATGATATTTTTTTGAATAAACTAATTAATTGTAAAACAGAAAGAATGTTGGATAAACAGAAGATGATTTGCCGTGTACTTATACTGGCATTGTGTATGTCGAGTTGTGCATCGGTAGATAAATACAATGCACAAATCAATACGGTACGAAATGAAAAAGATTTAAAGACTGATGTAGATTATATCCGGCATAAGTTGGAAAAGCTTCATCCGGACTTGTATCATTATATTAGCAAGGAACAATTGGATTACAAATTTGATAGTCTCAAGTCATCGCTTACCGGTCCAATGACAAGTAATGAATTCTTTTTCAAACTGAGTCCGGTGATTGCTTCTATTAAACAAGGGCATACTCAAACATTTCCCCTTACTAAGAAATTCAAATCTACCGAAAAAAAGGCTGTTTCTCTCAGAGGTCAGTCACCATTGAATCAGTTTGATTTAGAATTGTTTAATAACCGGCTTTATATAGTAAAAAATAATTCAAAAGATTCTACAATCAAGGCCGGAACAGAAATACTGACAATGAATGCAACGCCTCCTCAGGATATTATAGCTGCGTATAAGAATACCTTTACTTCCGATGGGTATAATACAACATTTATCAATAGACGACTGGCAAAGTCTTTTCCTCGTTTTTTCTATTATCGTTATGGAGTTACAGATAGTATAATCTGCCAGCTTAATTACCGCGATAGTACACGGACTGTTACGCTGAAAAGACCTGAAAAGCCGAAAACTGTTGCCGGTAAGAAACCGATAGAGCTAACGATACAAGAAAAACAAAAGCAAAAAGTGGAAAGCCAGAAGCGAAGACTACAAGGTTATGACGCATTGAAGAAAATGGATAGTAAACAGTTGAGTTTTCCCACAAAAGATAGCAGTATTGCTATTCTGAGAATTGCAGACTTCACCAAAGGTGCTTACAAACAGTTTTATAAAAAGAGTTTTCAGCAACTGGACTCACTGCATACAAAAGATCTGATTATTGATTTGCGGGATAATACGGGAGGACGGTTACGTGAGATTCATAATTTGTATTCTTATTTAGCTGATAGTTGTTTTCATTTGGTTGAAAAATCGGAAGTAACTTCCAAAACAAGTCTTTGGCATTTGGGTTACTACAATGACGAGCCGCTTTGGCAAAAAGTAATTCAGACAGCCTTGTTCCCGATTGTAGCTGGTGTTGATGGGTATACCTATTTGAAAATAAAAAAAGGATCGGATAACAAATATCGGTTTGCTTTAAAAGAATCCAGACTCGCTCATCCCAAAGTTAACCATTTTAAAGGTAAAGTGTATGTGCTTATCAATGGAGGTTGTTTTTCGGCATCCTGTCTTTTGTCTTCTAACCTGCAAGGTTCGAAAAGAGCTTTTTTTGTAGGACAGGAAACCGGAGGTTCAGACAATGGATGTGTGGCAGGAATTATGCCTGTACGCACATTACCCAAGTCAAAACTTAAGGTTAGCTTTGGACTGTTGGTTTGCAAGACACCTTATCAGTCAAAAGTGGATGGTCGGGGCATTTTCCCTGATATAGAAATAACACCTACGGTACAGGATAGAATAAATGGAACTGACCCTGAATTGCAATGGGTTTTGAATGATATAAAATCCGCTCATTAATTTATAAATCTCATCGCTTTACATACTGCTTATATGAATACTCAACAAAATAACCCACTACATGGTATTACTTTAAAGATGATAGTTGAACAACTGGTTGAAACTTATGGTTGGGAAGAACTGGCTGTCCGAATCCGGATAAATTGTTTTTATGAGAATCCAAGTATTAGTTCCAGCCTGAAGTTTTTACGCAAAACTCCCTGGGCAAGAGCTAAGGTGGAAGAATTGTATCTGACTACAATTTAAACAGAACAAAGTTTGGTTTTATTGATTTAAGTCAGATATTGCACTGATAAAGGTCACTTTTTACACATTTGTACGGGTATATATATCTATTTTTGTACAATATAGTTATATTGACTATTAAACCATTGCTGACGTGAATTGCCTAATTACGGTTCGTGTAGTGATCGATCTTGCTCATGCAAAACTAACTAACAATAAATCACATGATAGAATTTGAAACAAACCGGCATAGGACCGTTTCTATTTTGAAAGCAACAGGACTGATTCTTGTGTTTACGCTCTGTTCCGGAGTCTGTTCTGCGCAAAAGAAAAGCGACGAGCAACAATTTACAAGTATTGAATATGCTCCTTTTTCAGATAATACCAATCATTGGTACAGTGTGGCCGATAAGCGTAATATGATTAATGCCCTACCAGACCGTCCCCGCTACAAACCGACTGAAATAATCAAGATTGCTGATAATATGCTGTTATTTCAAAAAGAAAATGGTGGCTGGCCCAAAAACTATGATTTCTTTGCTATTCTCAGTGATTCACAACGTGAGAGTGTGAAGCAGGGTAAAAATCTAACCAATACAACTTTTGATAATGGCAACACCTACACGCAAATTGCTGCTCTGGCCATTGCTTACAAGGCTACCGGAATAGAAAAATATAAAGTAGGTTGTCTGAAAGGACTTGATTTTGTACTAAAGGCTCAGTATGCTAATGGTGGTTGGCCACAATATTATCCACTGGAGAAGAACAATTATAGTTCTCATATTACGTATAATGATGGTGCTATGGTAGGTATTATGATATTATTGAAAAACATAGTAGATGGCAAACCGGCTTATACATTTATTGACAGTGCCTTTAAAACAAAACTGCAAAGAGCATACGATAAAGGATTGGATTGTATTCTAAAGACTCAGATTGTGGATAATGGTAAACTGACTGTGTGGTGTCAGCAGCATGATGAAGTGACTTTACAACCTGCTTGGGCCCGGAAGTTTGAACCGGCTGCTATTTGTAGTCAGGAAAGCGCTGAATTAGTTGCATTTTTAATGTCTATCAACCATCCCGATCAGAAAATAATCAAGGCTATACAATCTGCTGTCAGTTGGTTCGAGGAGTCAAAGATTTATAATACCCGAATAGATAAAGTTTCAGCTTCACGTATGCAAACTCCTTACAGACTTTCACAGTCCGATCGGGTTGTTGTTCGTGATTCAACTGCTCCTCCTGTCTGGACACGCTATTATGAACTTAAAACTCATAGACCACTGTTTTGTAATCGTGATAGTAAGGTGGTGTATTCATTGGCCGAAGTAGAACGTGAACGACGTGACGGGTATGCCTGGTATAATTCTTCTCCTCAAAAAATTTTGAATAAATACCCTAAATGGCAGCAAAAATGGGCTCCTGAAAATGATGTACTAAAAGCGAAATAATTCATACAATTGATGAAATGAAAATCCCGGAACTTTGTTGAGTTTAGGGATTTTTTATGGTATTAAAAGCAATTTAATGTAAAGACAATTTTCAAGCTAATTTATACATTTTCAATAATATAAAAACAATAAATAGTTTTATCCGATTAATAAGTGTTTCTTTGTAAATTCCAAATAATCAATGACTATTTAAAATTAGTGATCTATGTGTTTTTCAGCAGGAGCAAGTTTTGCAGGAGGTATTATTATTTCAACTATTGGTGTTGCTACAATTATCAAAGTTCATAAACCTTCTCAAATAGTATTTGCCAGTATTCCACTGTTTTTCGGTTTCCAACAGTTTGTAGAAGGTTTTTTATGGTTTATACTACAACATCCCGTATATGCCCAATATCAAAGCCTGATAACCTATATTTATTTAATCATGGCTGAAGTGTTCTGGCCTATGATGATTCCACTTGCAGTGTTATGTATGGAAGAGAATAAAAAGAAGCGAAGTTTCTTATGGGCATTATTGGTAATGGGTATAAGTTTATCGTTGTATTATATATTTTGTCTATTTAAATTCAATGTCACACCTGAAATAATAGGTTATCATATTGAATATAAAGATAATTTTCCTGAATCAATAAGGCTGGTGGCATTTTCAGTTTACTTGATTGCTTCTATAACTCCGCTTTTTATTTCGAGTATCAAAAGAACGCATTTATTAGGTATTCTAATGTCATTATCCTGTTTGATTACCATACTATTTTTCAGACACTACCTTACTTCTGTTTGGTGCTTTTTTGCGGCATTGATAAGTGTTGTCATTTTCTGGATTCTCAGGGATGCAAAAAGAAAGTACAAAGCATATAGAAATTGAAAAGAAAAATCCCAAACCAGTCATATCCGGTTTGGGATTTTTTATACAAATTCATCTCTCCTACTGAACTTCTGCGAAATTCTGAATTATAGCTATATACTCTTTCAGAATAGACAGCGAATAGTCCCCTGCATGTTGATTTACAAAACCAATAGCTGAAGTATGCGCCTCTTCATCCGCACTATCCGAAATGACGCGTACAACAATTAAAGGTACCCCGTAATCATCACACACTTGGGCTACGGCAGCACCTTCCATCTCGGCACAAACCACTGAAGGAAGATTTTTAATCAGAGCATGTTTCATTTTAGTGCTTGAAATAAACAAATCGCCACTGGCAATGTCACCACTCATCATTTTTACATTGGTGATATGTTGTTCGTGCAGTGTTTTTCGGAAGTCTTTGTTATTTTTCAGAAAATTATGAACAGCTTGCGACATAGTATCTACATTCTGTTGGGGCGTTTCGAAAGACGTTTTTCCGGTAAGTGGAATCTCAAAACGACGCATTAATGGTCGTGCATCCATATCGTGTTGATACAATCGTTGGCCGATTACAATATCTCCTACATGTAATTCAGGTGAAATACCACCTGCCACTCCGGTAAAAACAATCTGATCCACATTAAATTCCAGAATCATATTGGTAGCTGTAGTGGCTGCTGCTACCTTTCCCCAGCGCGAAAACACAGCTACTACCTGCTGTCCAAACAAGTTGCCTTTATAGTAAATGCGGCTTCCGCGTTCTACAATTTCTTTATGTTGTATGGAAGCTATTATTTTGTCCATTTCTTCGGGCATGGCACCCATTATTCCGAGGAGCATAATTTATAAGAATTTAATTATTAAACTGATAAATAACATTTATCACCGATCACTAATCATTTAGCATGAATGGATGAGATACGTTGATATAAAGTTGGATGTGAATAATGAAAAAATACATACAGAGGATGTGGCATCAGGTTGCCGAGTGACGTGGCTGTCAGTTTTTTCAATCCTGATTCCAATTGAGCTCCATAGCCATATTTCGTTGCAAAAGCATCAGCCTGATATTCAAACTTGCGTGAAAGTACATTGGTTATAATATCCAGCACCAACGAAATAGGTGAATACAAAATACTAAATGCTAATGCATTGAGATGAAATGAAGCTACACTCCCACCCAATGCCTGTGCAAATGCATCACTTTGTAAAATATACCCAAATGCAAAGAAAAGTAACAAGGTAGATGGAATAGAGATCATAAAATTAATCAGGGTGTGTTTGTGTTTATAATGTCCCACTTCGTGAGCCAGCACCGCTACAATCTCTTCTACAGTCATCTTATCCATTAAGGTATCGTATAGTACAATACGTTTCTTACTCCCCAATCCGCTGAAATAAGCATTGGCTTTGGTTGATCGTTTTGAACCGTTAATAACAAAGATATTGTCGAGTTTAAAACCTGTTTTGATGGCAAATTTTTCAATTTCGGTGCGTAATTCTCCTTCGCCAAGGGGAGTTTGTTTGTTGAACAGCGGAACTATGATTTGCGAATAAAACATGGTCATAAATAAGCTGAAAGCGGTAATGACTGCCCAGGCCCATAACCAGAAATAAGTTGGTGTAAGACTGTATATCCAGATAATTGCAAATAAAAAACCACCGCCCAGTACGATGGTCATTCCGTATCCTTTCAGTTTATCGAGAATAAATAGCTTGGGAGTAACTTTGTTGAATCCGAACTTTTGTTCAATCACAAAAGTGTCGTAGCATTCGAAAGGGATGTTTAGTATATCATTGGCCAGGAATAATACTCCGAAGAAAATGATTGGTGTCCATATCTCACTTTGCACATAAGACTGAACGAGTTGATCAACCCAATGAAAACCTCCAAAGGCAAACATACACAAGGTAATTATAAAACTAAAACTACTTGTAATCATACCGAACCGGGAATTGGTTCTGAAATAATTCTGTTGTTCGCTGTATTTCTGAGGATCATAAATATCGCGTAATATGCCAGGAAGCTCTTTTCCTGATTGTTTGATATTTAAAAAAGCGAGATAACGTTCTAAGCCAAAATCGGCTATTAAAATAACGATGATAATAATAAAAAGCAGTTGTGCCATATTGATTTATTGATGTTTCGAAAGTACAAATATAACTCTTTTGTTGGTCAGAATTGTAATGTAGTACTAATATAGACAAAAATTGTATCTTTGCAATCACAATAAAATTTAGTTTTGAGAGTTTTATTTAAGGCAATGATTACAAAGTCATATTTTGTGTATGAAAAACTTAGCATTTAATTTTTTTGCAATAACCCTTTTGGGATTATTCCTTATATCTTGTTCGAAAAACTCTCCCGAAACTATTAAGATTGGAGTCTTAAATGGACCTTCGGCGGTAAGCTTCATTAAGATGATGGATCAACCATCGGTAATTGATGGTAAAAAAGTGGAAATTATACAAAAGAATGAACCCCAGCAGATTCAAGCCATGATGATGCAGGGAAAACTTGACTTTGCTATTCTTCCTACTGTTATGGCAGCTAACTTGTATAACAAAGGTGTTCATTACACCATGGTGGCTTGTCCGGTATGGGGAACATTGTACGTACTGACAAATGGTTCGGCTAAAAAAATAAGTGATCTTAAAAACGAGACGATATCTGTATTCGGACAGAGCTCTACATCGGATGTGTTGTTGCAGCGATTAATTCAGAAAAATAAAGTGCCTGATGTCATGATTGATTATACACTCGGAACTAATACAGATATTGCGCAGGCATTAAAAATGAAAAAAATTGAATTTGCTGTAGTTTCCGAACCATTGGTGAGTCGGTTGCTTGCTCAGGATTCAACCATACATATTGTTAGTAAATTAGATTGTGAGGAATTTATGATTAATTCGGATAAGAACGTATTTGTGCAGACATCTTTTCTGGTTAGTGATAAATTTGTGAAACATAATCCAACAGCTATTGCGCAGGTCTGTAAAGCATATTCAGGTAGTTGTAATTTTATTAATGAGCAACCGGAGAAAGCTGCAAAATTGCTGGTAAAGCATAAGCTGGCATCTGATATAAATCTGGCTAAGCGTTCTATCCCGTTATGTAATATTCATTATGTAGCTGCCTTTGCTATAGATAAGGAAATTGAACTTTATCTCAATATCTTTTATAATTTCAATCCCAAAAGTATTGGTGGAAAAATGCCGGATAGTGAATTTATCTATCAATGAGACAATTTAAGTTTATACCTACCCTGCTTTCCATTCTGTTTTTAGGAGTGGGTTGGCAAATTATTGCTTTGTCTATTGGCTTTCCCGCTATATTTCCATCACTCTTTGATTTATTAAAAGAAATATCAGGGCTTTTCGTAAGTGATCATTTTTATGCAGAGCTTGGAACCACAATTCTACGCGGAATTATTGGTTTTACTTTTGCATTTACATTCGCTTTTTGCTTTGCTGTTATTGCACTGTTCTCTGCTTTTTGGAAAGCCTTTTTCCATCCTATTATTGTTGTAATACGTTCTATCCCGGTAATATCGTTAGTTCTGATTGCTATCTTATGGTTTGCTCCGGTTCAGTTGCCTGTTTTTATTGCTTTGATCACTATGTTTCCTATCCTATATCAAAATACCCTGACAGGATTGGAACAGTGCGATTATAAGAATGTGGAAATGGCAAAGCTGTTCGGAAAATCGGCTTACCGACGTTTTGTTTCCATCTACCTTCCTGCTTCCAAAGCAAGTATCTTCGATGGAATAAGTACAGCCATGGGATTTGGCTGGCGGGCAATCATTATTGGTGAAGTGTTGGCACAGCCGGTTCATGGAATAGGTACGGCTATGAAAGAGGCGCAGGCTTATATCAATGTTTCGGAATTAATAGCGTGGACAGTGGTAGCCATTGGTATTAGTTATTTTTTTGAATTTGTAATCAAGCTTGTTCGTAGAATAAAAATAAAGCATAAACCTTCATACGCTCAATCATTCGAATTGAAAGCAGTAGATCAAACTTCTGAACTGATAACAATTAAAGTACAAAATCTGGAAAAAAAGTTTAACGAGAATACGCTTTGCAGCTATGATGATCTTTCTTTTTATTCAAATGTTGTTACTGTATTGAAAGGACCATCCGGCAGTGGAAAAACAACTTTGCTCCGTTTGTTGTCGGGCCTTGAAAAACCTGACTCTGGTGAAATAGATAAAGGTATGCTATTCAGTTTTGCCTGTTCTTTTCAGGATGTCCGGTTACTCCCTTGGTTGACTGTCTCGGAAAATATTATTTATGGAATGAATCCGGGGAGTAAACATGCTGCCGGTGATCTGTCAGACTTTTTACTCATGAACATGGAGCTGAAAGATCAGCGGAATAAGTATCCGAACGAATTGAGTGGTGGGCAACAACAACGTGTTGGACTGGCACGTGCATTGGCTGCAAAATCGGAAGCGTTATTTCTGGATGAACCGCTTACCGGGTTGGATAATGAACTAAAGAGTAGAATAACAGATTTTCTTTCTGTCTGGATAAAAACGTATAAACCGTTGGTAGTGTGGGCTACCCACGAGCAAGTAGAAATAGAAGATTTGAAGATTACAGAAATAAAACTTTAAGCAGCTTATTTTCGATAAGCGATAGTTTTTCATCAAGAGCTAATTCAGCCGAAATCCATTCAATTGTAAATCCACGTCTTTCCATTCCTCTGAACCAGGTCATTTGTCGTTTGGCAAATTGATGTATGGCAATTTCGAGTTGTCCAACCATTTCTTTGTAGTTTAATTGTCCAATTAAATATTGTGTCACAAATTTGTATTCCAGTCCGTAGTAAATCAGATCTTCAGAAACGATTCCGGATTCGAGTAGTGATTTTACTTCGTCAATCATACCCTCTTTGAGTCGGCTATTCAATCGTTGGGTTATTTTCTGTATGCGAACTTCCCGGTCAAGATCAATACCTATTATAAGACTGTTTATCGGTTGGAATTCGTGGTACTCCGGTTCTTTGTTTACACTATAGGCGGCAATCTCAATGGCACGAATGGCCCGCTTTGCTGAATCAACATCCGTTTTATTGTGCATGCTCACATAAGCACTCAATATCTCTGTTAGTTCTCCGAGCGATTTGCCTTCGAGACTTTAGCGTAGTTCTTTGTTTTCGGGTACAGTGAGCAGTTTATAACCTTTCAGCACAGATTCAATATACATACCGATACCACCGCAAAGAATAGGGAGTTTACCTCTGGCACTTATCGTGGAGAAAGGGTGATGAAAATCATGTTGGAATTCATATACATTGTATTTGTCGCCGGCGTCACAAATATCAATCAGGTGATAAGGTATTTGTTTGCCGTCAACAATGTAATCGGCTAAATCTTTTCCAGTACCAATGTCCATTCCACGGTATACTTGTCGGGAATCGGCACTGATTATTTCCGAATCCAGTTTGTTTGCCAATGCTGCTGCCAAAGTAGTTTTGCCAGACGCTGTTGG
>Ga0302271_10002615_pt1 | contig 15997 bp, 10 predicted proteins | sample III_Bog_N1_1_FD_198767 | JGI IMG/M metagenome (GOLD analysis project Ga0302271, IMG submission 198767) | Peat permafrost microbial communities from Stordalen Mire near Abisko, Sweden - III_Bog_N1_1 | ecosystem: Environmental > Terrestrial > Soil > Wetlands > Peat | place: Sweden: Abisko...
TTTTCTATTTTATTATTATCCAATTAAAATCAAATAAATGTTGTCAAAGTTCTTCTCTTATTCAATACATTATCTTAATCCTTTTGAATCAGAAATGAATAATAGCTTAAGAGTCTTTTCTCAAAAAAAGAAGAAGCATCAAGCAACTCTTTCAATTAAATATCAGATATCCAATTAAGCCTAAATATGTCTAGCAAGAAAAGAAAACCATCACAAAATCAGTTTATTATGGTAGATACAATTTATGAAAAGCATCCATTAGTGAATTAAATATTTTATTGACTGTTTTTTTTTCATTTTTCAACAGTATTTGTAAATCCAAGCGTTTGATTGAAGGTTTAAATTAAATCACTGAGATAAAATAAATAGTTTTATCATTTGGAAAAATAAATCAAGGTAATCTATTGTTACTTCTATGTTTTTTTCTTTGTATCATGAAACTCTTAAAATTTCTCTGTCTTTTCTGTCTAATTATTTGGATAGTACTTCAGGCAGGATTTCAAAGTAAAAGTATCATCTGTTTCTCCTTTTTCTTTTAACTTATCATTTTATTACTGTTTAGTCTTAAATTTCTGTTCTTAACTTTGCTATCATAAAAATTTTATCGAAAATATGTTAGAATTAGATTTCTCCAAAAAACCTTCTTTTTATCTGCATATTCATAAAATAACAAAATAAAATCACTGAGAAATCAATACAAAGGTTTAATTTAGCTTGATATTTAATTTAAGATATCTATTTGTAAGTAAATTTTTGTTTTATTCAATCCAATAATCCTAAGAATTTCAAAATATTATGATCTTTGGAGAGAAAGATAAAGGCTTAACTTTTTGGGAGGAAATGACTCTCGATTTATATTTTCCTTCTATTTTCTCTCTTGAGTTAGTGTTTTTTGTCAATGTTAGCGGGATTATTAATTAATTTTAAGAATGAAATGTTGTGTTATATTTTCATTTATTTGATTCTTGTCCTGATATCTATTATTTTGATCTTAAATCGAATTCAAATTATATTAATTCTTCTCAAAAAAGCAGAATTCTTTCAGAACCATCCAATTCATGATTTTTTTTGCTCTCTCTATCCAATAATTTCTGATTTTGTTGAATATTAATGAATATGACTTGCTTGATTCAATGGGATTTATCAATTGAAGAGTAAGCGAAATATCGGAGATAGAGGGTCTAGAAATCGCTGAGAAAAAGGAGAGGAAAAAGCAAGAAAATTCCTTTATTTTAAAACCTTAAAATAGTAATAAAAGCAGAATCTACTTTTATAATCAAAAAAAGATATCATCAAGAAAGGACAAACACACCACAACTTATGGAGAAATATGAACTCCAGAAGATGCTAAGCTCTTCTGAAACAGCTGATGTGCATCTTTGCTTGTTTCCCAAAAACACAGCCATCAAAATCTTCAAAAAAGAAAATGCTTTCAAAATGGAGCTAAAAACCCTACAATTTCTCGAGAAAACACCTCATGTTGTGAAAATGACTGGCTTCATTGACGATCTTCCAACTCAAGCAATCTTCTTAGAATACGCCTAAAAAGGAACTCTCTACTCCTACGTAGCCAACAGCAATGGTCTTTCCGAAGAAGATGCGCACTTTTTCTTCAAGCAGATCTTATTAGTCGTAGAATTCCTTCATTCCGCGAATATCGTTCATCGAGACATCAAACTTGAGAACATTCTTGTGGATGACAATTTCGAAGCGTATCTCTGTGATTTTGGCAATGCAATTTTCCTAAACAAAATGGATGATCTATCGTTTATTCCGTCTGCAGGCACACAATGTTGCAGAGCACCTGAACTCATTCGAGTAAAAGCAGACACTCTATCAGTGCCTCATCCAATAACTGCAGTGGATCTTAAAAAAGCTGATATATTTAGTTTAGGTGTGTTTCTTTTCACAATGGTCTTCTGCAAGCAACCTTTTTCAAAAGCTGATAATTCCGATTTCTTCTTTTAGACTCTCACAAAAAGCAAGAATAAATTTTGGAATCTCTTCGCTATTGAGCCATCACCTTTGTTCAAAGATCTTATCAACAATATCATATGTCCTAACCCGATTGAGCGTCTGAGCATATAAGAAATAATCAATCATCCATGGGTGGTTTAAACAGTGTCTTCGCGTGAGAAGTTGAAACATATAGAAGACCCTTCTTTATTGAGCTGAAAAAAGAATATAAATTCCTCTAAAATATTTCAAAAAAAAAAAAGAAAGAATGAAAAACATAAACCAAAACTAGGAGTTTCTCTCTATTTAAATAAATCTGTTTCTTCATTTTATATCTCTTGTAACTTGAGTTGTGTCATTGAAAATAATAACTCTATTCTTTTCTCTGTTTAAAGTGATAATGTGTACAACAATTCATGAAAGATGAATACGACTAGGGAGATGATAAGCATTCCTTTGCTATTCATCAAAAAGAAGAAGAAAATAGAAGTAGTGGGAGATGTTTATGTAAAAAAATGTTAAAAATCGAAGAATTTCAAGTAAAATTTTTGAAAACTTTCCTTGTTTTATCTCTTTTAAATAACTTTTAAAATCTCCGTAGATTTGTTCCTTCAAGGAGTTTTTGCTTTTGAAACTAGTTCGTTACAAGCTTCATATCGACCTAGATAAATTTCATATTAAATCTTGAGCTCTTCTTACTTATTTTGTGTGTTGAGGACATCAATGAAATTGGAATTCATTGGTGATTTTTAAATATCCACTAATGTCTTTATCAGTGACATTTTTCTATGTGGAGCTTTACTTTATGATTACTGTCCAAGATCTGATGGTAGAGGAGCGATTTAAAGAATTTTTTAAATGTCTTGTCTTGAAACGCCAATTGAGGGTTCAGATACAGAAATTACTAATCGACTGAAGACACTGAATCGAAGAGATTAAAGAAGCTCGCAAAGTTTCATGCATCTTTTGTAATATTTCAGCTGATTTTAAGGGGAATTCAGGAACTCGTTGAGTAGACAATAGTCAGCATAGTGGAGGAGATTACCGAATAGTATCTCATATGCGTCTAGATTTTTAGCTTAGTCAAGATTAGAAATCGGAATCTAATTGATTTGCGTATTCAAGATTTTGCTCAAATCTTTTAATTCTTCAGCGATTAATTTAGGTAAAGGTAAGCTAAACACTTCTTAGTTGAGTTAGATCTCGATTCTGCATTCCATTGTTTTGACAGTTTGCAGTAAAATAAGTAACAGCGCAGACCAACCACAACTATCTCCGAATTCGGTATTTTTATCTTTAACAAGTTGATCAGCTATCTCGCGATATTCTGTGACTTTTGCTATGAAAATACCTAACTCTTCTTGCAAGATACCATGCAACTTCTGATGGATATATTCCAGGGCGCAGTTTTGCTTTTCTTTTACTTCCAAAGCACCTTCTTCGCTGGTTGGCTGCTAGTGATTTTAAATCTAAGTTAAATAAGGTTACTTTTGAGCTTATTCATATGTCTGCTTATTTATTTCAGTGGAAGGTGCTTCTACTATTTACTCTGACACTTTTCTTTTAGGAATATTATCTCCACTTTGAGGCTCTTCTCTTTAACCTTTTTATCCTCCTTCCTTCTTTTGTTCTAGCTTTTTATCTTAAGCCTTATTTCTCATTTCGATCTTTTCTTCTGCAAACTTCATTCCTACTGGCTATGAGATGCTATTTATGTATCCAATTTAAACACAAGGATGATTAAAAAACTCCTCAAACGAAAGACGAGCATTGATATCAACGACGAGCATTCTTGAAATGAGTTCCTTTAGTTCTGGAGTTATTTCCGCACCTTCAAATGAAATTGACTACCTATCGATCAGGGCAATTAAATCAGAAATGGATGCTCCTCTTTATGGATCAAAAGGTGCTTTGCCGAATATCATCTAATAGAGAATTATCCCTAAACTCCAGATATCACATTTCTCATTGTATTTCTCACGTTTGAGGATTTCAGGTGCCATAGTAATAGGTGTTCCGCAGTAGCTTTGAAGTAACGAATTATCTTCAAAATGCTTAGCAAATCCAAAATCACCAAGTTTCACGACTAAATCGTTGTTAATAAGGATATTCGCAAGTTTAAGATCACGATGAACAATTTTCAATCGACGGATTTCCTAAAAAGCATTAGCTAATTATTAAAGGAAAAACACAGTGAGCTTTAAAGGAAAACGCCCACCAAATTTTTCCTTAATATACTTTTCAAGATCGCCTAGTTCGCAGAATTCAAAAATCAAATACCAATTATTTGTTGTCTTCTTAAAATCCTTGAGACGAATGATATTTGGATGATTTAACTTCAGCAAAATATTGATTTCTTTATCGATCAGTGCTTAGTTTTCTTCTCGTAAATGCTATTTTGCAATCATCTTTATCGCAAATTCCTCGATAACTCCATTAACTTCTGTCCTCCCCTTGTACACGCGTGCAAATGATCCATGCCCTATTTCTTTGATGAGAGAATACTACCCTATTTTTTTATACACTGCTTGACGTTTGATCTCAACCTATTATTATCCGCTATTGCTGTTTAGAGTGCTACTACCAACATTCTAACCAGCTTTTGGAGAAACTTCAAATCTATTATCCTCTTCTTCTTCTTTTGGGTATTTCAAATTTGCATTTTCATCAGTCTTGCTTGCCATATTTATAAAGGCAAGCAGCCCTCTTGTTTACTATTTTAACTCTTCTATTTAGGATTGTTTGTTTTGTGTTTTTTTGCTTTTTCCTCCTGCAAAATCAAATCACTGAATGAAATTAAAAGTTTTAACAAAGAAAGCATTTTCAATTTGTAATACGGTCCCATCCAAATTATTATTAGCGATTTCCTTTCTCTCTCTTAAAAAGTGGTTATTTAAAATGATGACACTCTAGCTATAATAGCCCTGTTAGTCTTCATATATTTTTCGAGACGTTCCGAATTTATTATTTTATCAAGAATAATTCTTTCGATAGCATTATTTCTGATGTGACATATGGCTTTCTTTATTCATATGAATTACAAACACACCAAATCTAAAACTTTTTTTGAAAATTGCAAACACATACGCACACACACTCACACACACGCTAAGACTTCCTTGAAAACTCAATGTATGTCTATTTGTGTTAAATAATAGTGCATCATTCTTTAATCAAGAACTGTGAAAACGGTCATGATACTACCTCACAATTATCTTTGATGAATCCTGAGTTTCCTGATATTTGCTTCGGTTCTGTTTCTTTTTTTGTCTGTTCTAAAACACACCTGATTTTATTCAGCAATTGTTTCTTAAGAAACACGTGACTTCTTAGAATTTGTTACTAGCTAACTTTACACTTTCAATTAATGCATTCATCGGCTCTTTATATCGGTCAGGGAAGATTCCGTTGAGCTAGTCAGTTAAACCTACGATTTTTTTAGAAGAATTGAAAGAGAACGAGAACAGAAACATGTTCAGATCTGATGTGCTCAAACTTGAATTTTTGATTGTGTCCACAGAGACATTGTGAAACACTGCGATTTTCCCTTCATCTGGAGATGGAATATTAACTTTTTCGATTTTAATTGCAGGAACCTACTCCCGAGCCTTGTTGAGCTTCTCGTAGAGATAAGAGTCTTCAGCAGAGAAATCATTATCTAGCCTTCTAGAAAGTTAGTTAGAACTTGAAGAGCTGTTTCTGATTTCCTTCGAAGGAGTGATACAGACAGCACTGTAATTTTAATCGATTCCAAAATAGCAACCGTCTTCACACTTCACAACATAGATTACAACATCCAATTCGAATTTGAGAATTTAAATCTAACTTAAAAGCACTTCTTTGTCAGATTAATCTATGTTTGCAACTGTTTCTTCAACTTCATCTAGAAGAATCCTGTACTTTTCTCCAAGTTCAAGTCCAAAATTTCTCATTCTTATTTGCTCTTCCTTTGATCTAACGAAGCTACTCATTTCTTCGATTTTAGTTTTTTTAGTTGTGTCAAAATAAAGCACATTCCCGATGCATCTTCGAAGTCTCCAATCAAACTTGCTTTTTGCTTGACCTTTGTTGTTTATCTGACAAAAATCAATTTAAACCAAACATTAACAACAAATAATTAAAAATACAGGGTATTTTAGAAAAGATTAGGAGAAAAGAGGAAATTAAGGATAGAGCCCATCTTGAGGGGAACTAATTGTTGAATTGATAATTAATAATAAGCATTGTTTGATATTAAAATCCTCCCTCAGTGACTCTAAATGTAACTCTTACCTTCACATTATACAGCCTGATTCTCGTTCCTTCTTTTAACGATTCAAAAAGATCTGAGGAAACTTGATGGACATTCACTTCTGCCCAAGGTTGAGTTTCCAACTGTGAAGTTGAATCATGATAAAGCAGTGCATCAGCGACTAATATCGTGAATCCTATCGTTTTGGACCCATCGATTCCTTCATCTTCAGTTTGCTTCTTATTGCAAAATGCTCTTTTCACCAAGCCAGCCTCGAAACACAATGGGTATTTTTTAATAATAAACACATCTAATGTCTGTACATCACTACCACCAAATGGTCTAAGAGATTTCAGCGATCTAGGGAAGTATTTCTGTTTTTACGAGCAAGCAATTCCTAACTTTGAATTCTCAGGAGCTAGAGTTATGTTATTGTATGAGATTTCATATACTTTTTGATGCAGTAAATCCTAATTTGGGATGATAAATTTCTCCAGATTCTGCACAGGTGGAAGAGCAAGACTGTTGATATATAATTTACTTCCTTGTTTGATTTTATTCTTAGTAATTAAGTTCAGTAAGAGACTTTTATTCGATTGGTAATAGTCTTCTTCATTTATGAATTGCTTTTAGTTGAAAACAACTACAAAAACACTGTACCAACCATCGCTTAACTCTACCAAATACAAGCCAAGATTCTCATTGAATATGATATTTACAACAATCAAAACCATAGTTAACGATTTTACTGCATCCTATTCAGCGATTTGCTTCAGAACTGACCTACGACATCCATATATCTCTGAATAAAGTCTGAATTCAATTTCGTTGTAGAGATTATTGATATTGAGAGTTTTATTTATCGGACAATCAAGTAAATTATGTGTGTAGCAAGCTAGCTTCCAGGAAACCATTCTGAAATGAGTACGTACCCATTTAGAATCTACGTTTTTTTCTTTTTTCTTGAGTTTATTGTAGATTTCCATGTACCCGATGTCACCTTAGCCATTACAGAAACACTCTAATTAATTATTCGGCAAGGATTTCGAATTTATTTCAGTTTTTGTAGGTAATTTGCATGTACATGGCAGGCGTATTTTCAGACATTCATTGATGTTATGGCTCCATGTAAAAAGGTCATTGTTCTCCTAGCCAATACTTGCAGATAATTCTTATTATTAGTTATTTTATGATGACGATGCCGAAGATGTTTACGATGGAGCAGTCTCTATGTCCATGGTTTTTGAAGGATCATTTGTGATATTTTTCTTAAGAATCAATTCTTGGTAGGTGACTTTTTTGAAGAAATTGCCTTATTCAGCTCTATTTTGTTGATATTTCCATTTTATCAATTGATTTTTGGAGTATTCATCAGGAATTTCATGATATTAGAACTCTTTTTGAATTTTCCTTGCTTTAGAAACAGAAGATGGAGCTGACTTTGCTTTATTTGCTTTTCCATCTTCTTCATCGTCTCCTAATAATTAATATCGTTTGGGGCCTTTTCCACTCTAAAACAACCCAAGAGGTTTCTTCCCTGATATTTCATTGTCTTCGTTCCACTTTTCGGTGCTTTGCGGTTTGCTGAATGGCTTTGATAGAGAAGATTTCCCACTCTGAAAAAGGTGAAAAATCATTTTTAAACAAGAAATTAGAGAATAAAAATAATTACAAATTTTACAGCAACTGATTTCTTATCTGAATTGTTATTGAAGAGATAACTTGCTGTTGGATCATCAGCTTATAAGAATTATCTGTTATTTTATTTATTAGCTGATGTAATTCTACTTGGTGTAGCTTTAGAATTCGACACTGGAGGCGCTTTAGAAAGATCAGTTATGGAAACTTATCTAAATGGTTTAGGTCTATCTCTTTTTGGTGCTTCAGGTTTTTTAGATATCAACTTCAACATTTTAGCAAAATTATCTTATTCTTGATCTTCTTAGTTGTCTTATTCTTCGTTAGATGTTGATAAATCAAGTCTTTTTTTGCCATTCTTTTATTAATTATCTTTGAATAATTGCTTTGATTCTTATCCATTTGTGTTTGATAATTATGAAGTATCAAGAATATCTTCCTCATCTTCATCTATCATAAAAGACTGAACTTATTACATTTTCTCATCACTAGCATAAAGTTTCTTGTTCTCTGATGCAGTCGCAAATCCCCCAGTAAAATTAGCAGATTAATCGTTGTTATTCTCGTTTTCATTGTTTTCATTAAAGTTAAATGCTTTTTCAAGTTATTACAGTTTCTCTGGATTTATTTTCAATTCTTTTCCAGTTTTACTAGCGGTTTTAAACCCAACAAAAGGTTATGATTAATCAGAGGATGGTTTGTTTTGGAAGAAATTATCATAATTATTTTCTTATTTTTTATCTTATTCCTCATCATCACTCAAAAACTACTAATAAAGAATATTTAGTTTTTTTTCATCAACTTCAAGTTTCTTATTATTGCTAGCAGTTTTTAATCCTAAAAAACCATTTGAAGACTATTGTTTTTCTTCTTAAAAAATGGGAGTTTTTTCGTTTAATACACTTTCATCTTAGTTTTTGTTTTCTTCATCTGAGAGATCTTCAAACATACTTTCAAATTTATTTCCTGCTTTAATTGGTTTAACAGTTCCATTTCCTAAAGAAATGCCAACAGTTTTTAGATTAACACCTTTAGCAGAAGAGAAACCTCCTACTGAAGAAAAACCACCGTTTGCAGATGCAAATCCATTAATTTTTTATGACAAACCAGAATCTAAAGTTAGCTTATTCACTGAAGAAAACCCATTTGCTGATGAGAATCCATTTTCCTTGATCTCAGTACTAATAGTAAACCCAGTTTTAGATTCTTAATTCAATTCAGAGTTTATTTATTCTTAATTAACTGGTTCTCCTTCTTCATCCATATTCTCTTACAAATGAACAGATTTATTCTATTTTTCATCCTTTTATGTTTTTGCAGACACTTTTTAACCATTCACCTATTTAAGTTCAAGTTTTAGCAAATCCAATTTACTTTACTCTTATGTAATTATCTATTTTTTCTTGCCTACCTATTTCTTATCTTTAACAGAACCTACTGTTAGATCTTACAATGGCTCAAGACATTCCTACTTATGATTGATTGATTATGTCTCCTCTTTATCCTCACAAACAATAGATAAATCCTTCTATTCACTCGGAGCAATAATCGTTTGAGTCTCTTCTAATTTTTCTAATACTTCAGGTTCTGATTTTGTTTATTTTCCCCTTTTTTTCTTTGGTTTTTCAACTTATTTTTCAGTATTTTCAATCTCAATAGTAGAATCTTCCTTCTGCATTTATTTCTCACTTATTGTATCTATTTTTATATCTTTTTTCCTTCCTCTACCCTGAGCAGGCTTTTTAACTGTCTCAGCTTTCTCCTTAGCAGGTTTTCTCCCTCCTTTCCTCTTAGAAGGAGCTTCTTCTTCCTCTTCCTTATCTTCTTCCTATTTTTCAGTAGAACCTTCCTTAAGGCTATCATCAATATCCTTTTTAGCCTCAGATTTGATCTTACCATTCTTCCCTTTCCCTAACTCAGAAACATTTTCAGCTTTCCCAACTTCCACTTACTAACTCGCTCCTTAATTTTCCTATTTTTATGAGCTCCCTGCTTAGCTGCACTTTTCCTCATCTGAATCAAAGTGTGAATTCATAGGAGCTTTCACTTTCGAGGAAGCCTTTGATAAGGACATCTTCTTAATGTATTCCCGAAATGAGTTTTCTTGTTTATAATCAATTTAATTAACTCTTCCTCCCCCTTTAGCTCTCTTAATCGCTGTGAAGAAATGAAACCTTATGCAGATATCTGTAGCTTTGATGGAATACCTTTAATGGAATACTTGATACCAGCTTTATGATACTTACCACCAATGATCTCTTCTTGAAGTAAAAACAGAAAAAGAAATAAATCAATCATCGCATAGAGAGCTGTTAAAATTAATAGGAACTTGATTAAAAATCAATACAAAGAGTTTGCGCGCGAACACTCGATGTAATTCGACAGAAAATCTTATTCTAAGGTAGGATATTAATTGAAAAACAAGGCAGAGCTGATTAGATAATGTTTGATAATAATTCAAATCAATCCGGAAACGGGTACAAAAGCGATAAATTTCAAAAGAATTCGTCAGATTTTTTATCATTCTTGGTCCTCAAAAATCTAAATTTTAATTCCTCCCCAAGAGATAACTATTTTCTGAATCATTTTTAGTTCTCTTAGTTCTTTAAAGTGAAACAATACTATGAAGAGTTTGTTTCAGAATAGAGATATTTTTAATATTTTCTGAAGATGAAATTTGAGACCAATAATCTAAGTATTATCCTCAACAAACTTAATAAAAGCCAACAATTCTATTATTTTATTGATAACTAAACCAATTATTTTCGTTAACCCTCTAGTTATCTCTCTCCCTCTTTCTAATTATTTTCAAATCACAAAACAAAAAGAATTTCTCTTTGGTTTTGACATGATAAAAATGAATCTACCATAAGAAAATAAAGTAATTATCTACAAATATGGTATTGCTGCAATCTTGTATCACGGATAAAGCTACTGAGATAGTTATCTTATTGACATAAGTTTCCTTAGTAGCTGCTACTGCATGTAATCCGAAAAAGGTTACTAATAAATACAAAAATATCAGTGAAAGGATTCTATCCAAATTTGAAATAACTCCAAAAAAAAAAGAAGAACAGAATCTTAAAATCTGTTCCTGAATGAGAGTTGTTTTCTAATAAACTATTTAATTGTTTACCTCTTAAACTTCATTCTTAGGTCTATAAAATGCCTAAGGATTATGCTACCAACTACTGAACGCTAAATTATCATCAATTTCAAGCATTGAAAGATTTGCATCTTCAATATGTCCAAGGCCTTCACTTCCACCAGGCAGTTAAAATGGATTTTGATTCTGCAAAACAGCTTAATGATTACGAATTCCTTGATATTCCCCAATTGATTCTTCTAGATTCGCTTTAAAGAATTCAAAGAAACTTTACAGCTGATGCTCAGATAACATAGGAATTTTATCAGCATAGTATTCCTTGATTAGTTCTTCGAGTCTCTATGAAGAATCAAAATAAACAATCCATTCAAACAAAGCAAACATAACAAAATATTTTCCTTACGAGTTTATTTTGAAGATAAAGATGCAGCCCTTCACGCATAAGTTTTGTTTTTTCAAGCTGATTTTTGAGTGCTACATTGATATTTTCAATCTCATCCAGCTGCTCATAAGTCATTTCCTTCTGCATAAGTGCATTGAGTTCATATTCGTCATCGATATCTTATTCTTCAAGATGTTGCAATTAATGCTAGTTTTCTGAATCATTCTCATTGGATTCTTAGGTTTTAACTTTTTAAGAATTGTGGTTATTGTTTATGGTATTGTGATTGTTCGAAACAAGCTAATGCATATGAATCGGTCCTGCACTGTTGGTCTAAGCTGAATTTTACTTCAATTGATCTTGTAGCTAAATTCAAATTATTTACAAACAGCAACATATTTAGCGTTTTTATGTGAAATTGAAAAATATGTAGTTATTTCTTTTAAATAAATCAGGTTTTGCGTACTTTTTCAACTTCTTTGATGATTTCTACTTGTAATTCCCTTAATTCTATGATTTCACGTGTGCTTGCAGATTCCACTTAATTATTCCATCTTTTCAAGCTCCTTTTTATGGATTCCTTGTGAGATTATTCTACTTTTTTAAGTAACTTATAGACGATTCCTCTAACTCGCATATTTGCTGAAACTTTATCAATTTTCTTCTGTAATTCAGATCCAATTAATGCCTGTGTGTTACAAATAAACATCCATTTTCATGAATTTGTCGTTTATACAGTTTCTCATTTTTGTTAAATCAACATTAATACCTATTCTTTGATAACAAGTCTATCGATTTCAAATTGAAATTCTGATCTTGCTTTAACCTCTGATTCTTTAACTTTTTCTTCTTTTCCTTGTATCTCCTTAACAACTTTCTTATAGCTCGCCTCTACTATTCTTCCAAATGCATGTAACTTTGTTTCTTTAATCTTGATTCTTATCTAACTAATTATCGCAAGAACTGCTGACTTCTTGACATTCCTTTGCTGACAAAAACAAGCATAAATGACTTGTGGCATTCTGTAACAGTAAAAATCCTCAAAGTTATCTTAGTTTATTTTACAATTCTTGTTTTGTTTGCTTGAATTTTAATATTTTCAAAAGAAACTCTGAGTGTCTTCTTCATTATCCTCTCAACATGTTTTACAATAGCCTGACAGACAAAGGATTAAACATTGTTTTAGTTAGTAACCCACTTATTAATTTATTTACCTATCCTCTAGCTAAAATAGCTTTTTTACAACCATCTCTAATACCCTACTTTGTGATGATTTTACTTAAATATCCAAGATCTCTCCATCTCAACAAGAATTCCCTCATTTTTAGTTAATTTTTAACTTACAAAGTTCCTGTAATTAACATCAATGCATTCTCTTAATCTCTTTTCAATGACAGATACATTCTAACTGCATTTATCATCTTTTCGTTTGTAGGCTTAACAGAATTAACAATCATTCTCGTGTGAATGTTCTCTAATGCATTTTGTAAAATCAGTTGTTTTTTGGATGACGCCATCTATTTTATGAGCAAGAACCAAACTCGAAAACGCTTCATAAAAATCCTCTTCAGCAGGAATGCAAGTCTCTGTTGCTTAGCATCTCCCTAAATGTATCAAAAATCATTGAACTTCTTCTCATATCTCAATCAAAACATACCTGCATTTTGAGAGAGAAATATCTTCGCAACCTTTGATTTTCGCTTATTAATTTTTTTCTTTAGGAGATTCAAAATCAACAGATAATTTCTATGATTCTCCTTTAATCTTCCTAAAAAATCAAAAAAATACAGCAAACCCTCAGATCAATGTGTGCGTATAAACTTTAATTAATATATCAATAGAACTTCTTAATTATGCTCAGATTTTGATTTACAATTGGCTCAATTTTTTGAGTGCTCAATTTTCTAAAAAAACTCCCAATAATGAGTAGTGATTCCTCAGAATATTGGTTTATCCCTTACGACAGAGAGTTCCAACTAAACGAGTTCACCAGCATAGATTTCTCATAATATGAAAGCCTCATAATATCCCTGCCTTAGTTTCAATAACTTTCAGGGGAATATTCTATTTCTTCGTAAAGAATTGAGTAGATACTCGAGAGAAGTATTTCAAAGATTATCGCTTCATTAATGGAGTTCTTTAAGCCAACCAGTAAAGCTATCTAATCCTATGACAACTCTTGGATTTAATTTATCGAAAAAACCTAACATTTTCTCAACTGCGAGAAACTTTACGCACTATTTTACTGGCGATTCCATGTGAACACTACATTTGTTCTCAAGCGATTGTATGGGTTCTTTATTAGATTGAATATATTCTTGGGATCACTTCACTAAGCAGTCTTCAAGAATATCAGCGTAAAATTTCAAATCTTCAAATTTCCATGTAGTTTTAAGCTCTTTTTGTTTTGTTTTTTCAGGAAAAAGATAAAAAAACCAAACCTCTTTCGACACTTCCCAAAGAATACATTCATATCAATCGAGAAAGCTTCAGCATCATCCTCGATCTACTTGGAAAAGAAGTTAATGAAATATAGAATGAAACCATAAGAGGAAAGTTATCAATAAGTGAAAGTGAAATGAATATTTTGTCCTAGCTTCATGTATTCTCCAAAATGTTTCTTAATGGAACGTTCATAGAAATCTAAAGACTTCTAAGAAAATATCCCGATTCTCAAGTAATGCTTGATATTATCCACGAGAACTAGCGTTCCCTCAAAGAATTAGATGATTACATCCAATTGAAAGCGGATGATACGTAAGATACTTATGAAGGTGACAATAATAAAAATCAATTTGAAAGTAATCAATACATGAATACATCTTAATATAATAGAAAATACAATTAATAACTCAGTAATGATGGGTCTTGGAATAACAATAGCTAGCTTGATAAAATTGATGCGAGATTGTTGCTATCAAAGTCATAATTATTGTAATAAAAGAAAAAAACATCCTCTTCATAATCTAAAGATCCACTTGTCACTGTTAATTTCAATAAGCGAAACAGCATACGAAAGAGTATTAGATTCGAGAAATCTGGTAAGTTGATAGGGAGATTTGAACGTTATGCACAATGTCTGAACTCTTTTGGTTTTGTTTGTTTGTTTTTTCATTCAAAAAAGAGGAGAACGCCTTAAGAATGAAATTATTTTAAGAATCAGATAACTTTTCTAAATCTCAAAATAATTCTTTTGTTTCGACAAATCAAATGGTTCAGCAGCAACTACCCAAAGTACAAGATTACTCCAAGCAAGGAACCGATCAGAACAATGATAATAGAAGTAGTATTTCCTCAGATTCATCTTAAATATTTGTAAGGTTTATTGTTAGTTTAATTACTCAACTTTTTGATGTTGGGCGATACTTTTAAAGAAGTAACTATGTTTAACATCTTAAAGTAAGGTATAAAAGTCAAGAAAAAAATAGTCACCGCCTTGCAAGGGATCAACAGCCGATAAGATTTCTCTAAAAAAAAGTAAACAACTGGAAATTCGGAGTAAGGTGAAGATTGCTTTGGAGATGAAGAAACTGAAGAAGATCGTGAATTCGAAGAGTTTTATTTGGAAGATCAAACAGTTCGGAGTAAAACAAGTAGTGAATTATTTCGATAAAACAAGAATAGAAGCAGTGTAGTTGATCTTTCTAACACAATCGAATTCGTGAAATCAGTCGATGAGCGACTAATTGAAATCAAAGATAGTGATATTGACCTAGAGTAGAATAAAACAAATAGATAAATATACAGAACTGATGATGCAAAACTAAACTAACCATCGACGTAAGAAGTTAAAACTTCAAATGTTATGAATGTGTCGTCTACAGCTGTGGAATAGAATAAATAAGAAACGAAGAATTCATTTGATAATGAAGATTATCTTTAGAATGATGGAGATGTAGATTTGAATTATGAAGACTTTGATGATTCAATGGGGGATAATACATTTGGTAAGTATTTTGATATATTTGGATGATTATTGGTGTTGATAATGTTATGGTAATAACAATATTTTTAGATTATTCCTTCGAGAAAGATGATTACGAAGACATGAATGAGATAAAATTTCAAGTTCCTTTTACTCCATTCAAGAATCGAACTGAGAATAGTTTCATGAAGATTCTCAGGGAAAGTATAATATCACCTGAAGAGGAACGAGAAAATATGAATAAATCGGAAGAGAATTTTCCGGAGGATTCTTTAGAGTATTCGAAAAGAAAGCTCACAGCACTTTCGTTGAAAGTTATTTTTTAAGATAAAAAAGTAGCGTATTTTAATGGAAATTCGTTTCTTTAATATCTCAAGAGTAATTTCTGGATGGGGCTTAGTAATTATATCAAGAAACATAAAATAACTAAGATCTCAGAGTTTTATTTAGCATAGACAACGCCTTTTCCATCGAACCCTCCTCCGCTTTTAAAGAAACGTTTGAGCGCGTGTGAGCATATGTAGATTAACTATTGAAGAGTTTTGGTTGGAGTTTAAATTATTATCTTTTTGAGAATTATCTGAGTTGTATTGTAAAGTTTAGATTTTGGACTATTGTTAATTGCATTTTTCTCAGCAAAGAAGAGGATAAAATATTTGTGTGTGTGTGTATTTGAAGATTTACAATAAAGCCTTGATTTGCTCTTGAAAATTTGTAAAAATTATTTTAATTCACACATTTTCTCTACTTTCCCTCTTT
>Ga0302271_10002616_pt1 | contig 15996 bp, 7 predicted proteins | sample III_Bog_N1_1_FD_198767 | JGI IMG/M metagenome (GOLD analysis project Ga0302271, IMG submission 198767) | Peat permafrost microbial communities from Stordalen Mire near Abisko, Sweden - III_Bog_N1_1 | ecosystem: Environmental > Terrestrial > Soil > Wetlands > Peat | place: Sweden: Abisko...
TTTCGACCTAATAAATAGACATGAAGCTTGCTTTCCAGTGTTATGAGTGGGATATTTATCATAACCAAATACATCTGTTTCATCTCCCTTAGATTAGTAGTTAAATGATTATGCTTTTTTAATTCATTCATCTCTCTTCTAATGACTTTCTTTTCTCAATCTATTTCCCAGGGAAACACAAATACTTTTCAACTTTCTGAACTGTACATACAAGAGACAGATTTTTTCAGTTTGAAAGAGAAAAATAAAAACAATAAAAATACTATTTTATTTGAGATTCTCGAAATTGAAAGTAGTTTCAGATATTCATTCCTTAAAACATGAAATCCATCATTGAGTAGAGGGATATCACTATCAAGTCTTCAATAGATATTTACTTTGTTTTCAAGGTGTGATTTATATTTCTAGTATCCCTCACTTATCACAAAATTAAAAAATAATTGACACATTTTAAAGAGAAAAAAGGATATCTTTTGCTGTGTAATAAGATAATGAATTGATTATTTTTTATTATTTGAAATGGTCTCTATTGATTAAAGGATAGAAGAAGTCCAAGAATAATATTTGATTTAGTCTGGGGAGAGGGATGAAAAGAGCTTATTAAGGAAACAAAAAGAAGTTTGATTCTCTTAATTTCTCAATAAAATATTAAACAGGATTAATGATTTAGCTGGAAATCTGAATAATATTGAAATCCTACACAAGATAATTTAATTTTCCTCCAAACAAAACAATTCATTGAAACTAATCTGATAATCAAGCCAACAAATTTTCCTGAAAATGAAAATGAGTACACCCTCTCATACAATTGCAAGAGAAACCAAAAACTGCAGCTTTAGCCTTAAGTCAATCGAGAAGTTTCTAGCCTTGATGGCAACCTAATAGACAGACTATTATGAAATCAGTTACAAAGCAAACGGACCTTTCGCGCTAGTGCTCAGTGCTAAAAAGAATGGGATTGTAGAGGTGGCTCTGAAAGTACTTGAATGCACTCGTCACACAGATAACTAGATTTAAGCCATGGAGAATGAGTTTGCTATTTGTAAATAACTTCCCTCCAGTGACTACTTTATGGCTGTGTAGAGTTAGTTCTTCCTCACAGAAATGGGTGAAAATGTTGGATAGGGTAAAAGTGAGAGTTCAAATACTGCTCGGAAGGTCTATTTTGTCTAGCAAATGGAGATGTGTGGAGGAAGCTTACACGATACCATTTAGCATTATTCAAAGAAAAAAGAGAATCTCCCTTCTGAATCCTTTAAGGAATTGCTAGCGATTCAAATGCTTGATGCTGTGAACTTGCTGCATCAAAAGCACACAGCCCATGGAAATATCACAACACAGCACTTCTTAGTCTCATCCAGTTGCAATTAATAGGTTCTCCTAAAACTGTGCAATTTTCGGTTTACCTCTCCTGTTTACCCCAGAATCTCAGCTAATTAAGTATCGGAAAATCAACCCTTAAACCGCACACCTTCTGTTACCGAAATTCAAAAAAAATGCATTGAATATGATCTTTTTTCCTTGGGGAAAGTCATCCTTCAGTTGGATAATATTGGCATTAATTTTGATTACTCGACAATCTCTAATTCTAACCTTGCTTAATCTGAAGTAGCAGCCATATGTAAAACCAACAAGCTCAATGTGAGTACTCAACTAAACAAGATAGCATGTTTCTTGTTGAGTAACTCAAGGGAAAATAGTTCTTGCGCTCGCTCAATGTTGTTGCTGCTTCTTTAGAAATAAACAGGAGCTTTGAAAATACCCTTATTTTCAATTGTTTTGAAGAACCAAATTGACTCTCTTCGTTTGCCAATACCCTCTAAAAGAATAGTGCTTGATTCTCTTGCATGGCAAGTGAGTAGACAACACAAGCTCCATAACATAGCTAGTTGGTTTAACTCCAAAGGATAAAGGGAAACCAAGTTAACTTTAGATTTAATCAAGAGTGCTTTGAATATCATGCTGGAGTGGAAAGAGTTTAGTGGACAATATGATGTCTTAGGAGTAGGAGTTGGTGGAGTCGTCTTCGGAGGAGAAAATCTCGTGGAAAAAAGGAAATCTGCTCTCAAACTCTAGCTGTGCACCAACAAAGCAGAAACCATCAGAGAAATAGGCATTAGGAGGATATGCTAGGATCCTTATATTGTAAAGTTCTATGGGTGCAAGTTCTTCAAAGATGCTAACGGCAATGAGTTTGTCGTCTATGAACTGGAGAGATGTAAATATACACTTATCCATCACCTCGAATTGCAGAGAATCTGGGGTGAATACTCAGATGAATAAAAGAATCTTTTGACTCTTCAAATGATTGATTCAGTTCGTTTCCTTCATGAAAATCGAATTCTTCACAGAAACATCAAGCTAGACAGTTTTTTAATCACAGAAAATGAATCAGGATAACCAGTTGCTAAGTTAGGCAACTTCAGCCATGCCGTTTTATTACAGGATAACTTCTTCTATTGGTCGACTTTAGAAGATCAACTATTTAATAGGGAATATAAATCACCTGAGAATTGTATTTTGTAAAGGCATAACAGGGAATTTCCCCTGTATTTTGCACCAGAAAGATGGGAAAACCCAGATCTTTCTACATACTTGACTGATAGCTTTTCAGTAGGCCTATGCATCTTTCTCCTTGATAACTAGCTTGTGTGCTCAGAGGAACAACTAGCTCGAAAGTTGTTTTCAGTTCCTCGAGGATCTGCAGAGATAGCCTTAGATTTGGGCAAAGAGATTAGCATGAAAGTGGGCGTTAAATCAATGGTTTAATAGCTCCTTATGTTTTAGCCATAATAAAGAAAATATCTTAGGCAAATAACTGAGAAGTGCGCTGCTTCTTGGAAAGAAAATAAGGGAATTCCAAAGGATTTAGATGAGAATAATTTTCATTAGCAAATAATGTTAACATTAGAGGATCGCATAGCGTTAGATGATTTTCAATAAGCCCCCATGAGATTTTCAAGGCTTTAAAGTGTTTCTCTCAATCTAGCTACGATTTAGGTTGGAGAGATTGAAGCAAAGTCTCTTTTCAATTAAATCAGCAATCTCCTCAATCTGTAAAGGATCTCACTTTACTTAGCAAGCAGTTCATTTTTATTTTTTGGCGCTAAATCTCTGCTGTTTTCCATAGCAAGGCTAGCCAATCTATCAAGAGTATACCTCAACCTCTAAGGAACTTCGATTGGAGACATTGGTGCTTAATCTCTGTTATCTCCCTTAGTAAATCTCATTAACCTCTCAAGCCTAGTACTAAATCTAGAATTTAACCAAATTGGTGTCATAGGAGCGTAATCTCTATTATCTCCCTTAGAAAATCTCTTTAATTTATCAAGTCTAGCCTTAAATCTTGATAACAACTAAATTGGAGCCATAGGAGCATAATCTCTGTTATCTCCCTTAGCGAAACTCCTTAATCTCTCAAGTTTAACCCTAGATCTTGATAACAATCACATTGGAGACATAGGAGCGTAATCTTTGTTATCTCCCTTAACGAACCTCCTTAATCTCTCTAGTTTAGCCCTAGATCTAGATAATAACCAAATTAGAGACATAGGAGCATACTCTTTATTATCTCCCTTAGCGAATCTCCTCAATTTCTCAAGTTTAACCCTAAATTTAAATTACAACAGAATTGGAGATGTTGGGGCTTAATCTTTGTTATCTCCCTTAGCAAATGTCTTAAATCTCTCAAGTCTATCCCTAAATCTAGATAAAAACAAAATTGGAGACATAGGAGCGTAATCTTTGTTATCTCCCTTAAAGAATCTCCTTTATCTCTCAAGTTTAACCATAGATCTAGACAGCAACAAAATTGGAGATCTAGGAGCATAATCTCTATTATCTCCCTTAGCAAATCTCTTTAACCTCTCAAGTCTAGCATTAGATCTTTTTGATAACGAAATTGGAGACCTAGGAGCATAATCTCTGTTATCTCCCTTAACAAAACTCCTTGATTTTTCAAGCCTTGCTCTAAATCTAGATAGCAACTCAATTGAAGGCACAGGAGCTAAATTTTTGTTGTCTCCCTTAGCGAATCTTTTTAATTTCTCAAGTCTAGCCCTAAATCTAAATGAAAACGAAATTGGAGACATAGGTGCACAATCTCTGTTATCTCCTTTAGCGAATCTCCTTAATCTATCAAGTTTAACCCTAGATCTAGATGAAAACGAAATTGGAGACATAGGTGCATAATCTCTATTATCTCCCTTAGCAAATATCGTTAATCTCTCAAGCCTAGCCCTAAATCTAGATGGTAACTAAATTGGAGACATGGGAGCATAATCTTTGTTATCTCCCTTAGCGAATCTCCCTAATCTCTCAAGTCTAGACCTAGATCTAGAAGATAACAAAATTGGAGGCATAGGTGCGTAATCTCTGTTATCTCCCTTAGCAAATATCCTCAACCTCTCAATGCTCTCCCTAGATTTAAGTGATAATCTAATCTGTGAAATAGAAGCGTATTCTCTTTTTTATCCCCTCTCCAACTTTATTGGTCTTTCAAGTTTAAACTTGAAACTTAAAAATGATAAATTAACTAAATTAGCAGAGCACTTATTCACACATTATTTCAAGAAATGAACTTCTTTAATATCTGTAAGAATGATGAATGTAGTTAGCAAGAAGAGATGACAACCAAAAGAATGAAAAATATGTTTAATATTATCCTTTTCTTAATATTTTTTACTCAAACAATAAGAGAGAAATATTTCCTAATGAGTTAGAAATCATCCAAATTGGGTTGTGTATGAGAGGAAACTAAAAAAGTTTTAACATTCAATAAGTTTTTTATTGTGCATTTATTTAGTTATTTGCACCTTTTTTGATCTATTCTTACATATTTACAATAGAATTTTTTCTATTGTTTTTTATTATTAATAGATTTGATGGTTCAGAATAAATTACAATAAAAAATGCTGATAAAGAACATGAAAACTATGTACTTTTAATTACGAAATTTTATTTCAACAAAAAGATGCTCTTAAATGTGTTAATTTGTACTGCAGAGGTCTACGAGTCAGAGATTTCTTGTGAGTGAATAGAAAAGCAAATATTCTCCCTGAGATAGCTCTGATTTAGATGTTGGGTCACATGACAACCACATCTACATTTATAATACTTCTGATTACAGCTAAGTCTCAGCCTGGACGAATCATCAATCTTTGATTACTTCAGTGGATTGAGAGATGGATAGCTCCTCTAGCTTAATTGCAGAGCTTTTAAATATATATTGTTCAATGCAACTTCTGGAACATAAATCTCTGAGGAAACACAAAAAAAATACAAAGAGATAGTTTATTTACTGGACTGGGGGAGATTTGTGAATCTTTACTAAAGAGTTCTTATCTCAAAGGAAACAAATCAGTCAATTTTAGAGTTCATTCCTCCCATGTTGTCAGAGCCAGATTTGGCAAAGATGATAAGTATGTGTTCTCTATTGGAGGTTATGATAGAATCTTCATGTAATGGAAAAATTTTAGGATAATTTTTAAGTCTTTTTTTTGGGTTATTTATGCTATTATCATCTTATAAAAATCAAATAAATTGCTCTGATATTTTCATGAACACAATAATCCACCCATCCACAAGCACTGTTTAAAACTTCGGTTGTTGCTGCATTGAAAGATAAAAAACTTGAAGATTTCTTCCAATGCAAATGTATTCTGTTTAGTAACAGAGCTACTTGTTTAATGCAAAAGGATAGTGAAATTTTAATCTATTATTTTCAAAATAGACTGTCCTCTCTCGCTTCCAGTTTGAAAGTCCGAAACACATGCTTGTGCGTTTGATTATTTTTCGAATTCGCGGAGGAAGAAAATTTAAAATAAACCAAGACAAGAATTATCACAATATGATGGCTGGTATAAATTTTAAACGAGAGTCATAATCTCCTGACCAACGACTGTCGGATAGAAAGCAGAGATCTCTCAGTGTAAGGAGAACTTATTGAGCTGAGTTGAAGAGAAAGGCTGAGTTTTCCAAATGGATTTTCATGCTTTTTGTTTGTCAAGGCGAACAAGAAAAGAGATGATCGTGATGAGCAGAATTCTCACTAATCTAACTCTCGAAGGTTCAATGAAGAAGACGAGTACAGTTCAAGATTATAGAACATGCGAGAACTCTACGAAATGCGGTTTCTGACTCTACAGGAGACGATCAAAAATGTCTACGAGAAGATCCTTAACGATGAGTTGTTGTTAGCACTGCGAGAAGATGAGACTTCCAGGTAATTCGTGGATTAAAGAATCTAAGAGCTGTTCGAAGAGATCGTTCTCAGTGAAAGGGAAGTCATAATTGATAAGTTGTCATCACAATATGCCTTTATGAAGGCTGAGTTCGCTAGAAGTGAATTCGAAAAAAGAAAAGTAAACACTATTATAATGTTTAAATAACATGATAAATGTTGTTACAACTCCTGAATTGTTTGCAGGAAAAAGAAGAGAAGGAACTTATCAGTGAAGAGAGCATGAGAGTGATAAGCGAGTTGAAGGAGGAACTGATTAAGGAGAAGGAGAAGCGAGTATTCTTTGAGTAAGAGTACCAGCGAGTGGAGAGGAAGTTATAGGAGTTAAATGATGAGTTTGAAAGTGCAATTGGGTAGAAAGATTAGCACATGCGGGAGTAGCTGCAGATTCAAGCGGAAGAGCAGACAATGCTGAGTATTCGCTTTGGTGAGCTGGAGAGAGAGTTCGAAATCGCACAGTAATAGGAGATCCAAATGAAATAAGAACAGCAAGCAGTGAAGAATCAAAATGAATAGCAATTAGCTGAAATAAGCTCTTTATAGTTGGAGCTAAAGACGATGAACATCGAGCTGCATACTGCGGAGGAGAAGTTCAAGCAATCCGCGAAGATGAATGAAACACTTAGATAAGAAGTCGCTGATGTCAGTGCGAGATTCACTTAGCTCATGCAAACCAACACACATTTGACGATAGAGCTTGATAACGCAACACAGGCTTTGATTTCAGCGGAGAATATACATAATAGCAAAATGCAAGCGATGCAAGCTGTAATGACATAATTACACAAGCAGATTGGGGGATGGGTGGGAGTAGCTGCTTTGCGGTGAAATAGTTAATTCATTTATTGTTGAATTGTTTGTTAGGACTTCGAAAAAACGAAAGAGTTGTTTGAGAAACACAAAGGAAAATCCAAGGAGAAGATCGATGCATACAAGAAGAAAATCATCGAATACAAGCAGCGAAATCAGGAAGGAGAAGCTGCTACTCGAGCTTTGAATTAAGAGTCAGCCGACGAAAAGGAAAGGAATCTGAAGCACTCGAAGCAGTGGGAGAGGATATTAGCTGACACAAAAGCAGAATATGAGAGAAAAATTGCAGAAATACAAGATCTCTCTGCGATTAAGCTTGTAGGTTTTAGGAAGAATAGATGGGATTGGGTTGTTGCTATTTTTGTTCAGAGAATCTAATTATTTTGGAATAATGTTATGACGTGATTAGGAGGAGAACCAAGCTCGTCATGAGGAGTACATGGAAGAGATGCAGAACAGTTGGCAGGATAGATTACGGAATCAAGTCGACGAGATTAGGCATGATTGCGAATGTGAAATGGAAGAAATGCGAGAATAAGAGAGATAATTGAGAGGGATGCTGGATGAGAAGTTTGGAAACTTAAAGAGAGAGTATATCGAACGGAATATTCATGAAAGTGCTGTTGAAAGGTTAAATCAAGATAAAGAGAGACTCCGAGAAGAATATGAAGCGATGATAGAAGCGATTAGAAGAGAAAACACCCAGCGAGTTAGTTAGCTGGAAAAGAACTGGAAAGAGCACAAAGAAGAAGAATCTGCGAAGTTTTAGAAGGGAATTAAAGAACTTGAACATAAACAGAAACAACTCGAAGATTAGTTAAAGAACGTGGAAAATTAATTGCAAGTGTCCGTGGGGAATGCCAGGAACATTGAAAACGAGAGAGATGGTCTTTCCGATAAGCTCAAGGAGTAGGTCCAAGAGAAAGAGAAGCTGTAGGGGAAGGTAGCACAGCTGAAAACAAAATTGAAGGATGTGGAGAAGATAAACGATTCGGTGAGTTAAAGTGAGAGACAATTACGTGCTGAGTTAGATGCTGCGTAGTCAGATCGATTGAGGATGCGAGAATAACTGGAAACGACGATCTAGAGATAATAGGAAGCATCAATTGCGAGTGCGTAGAATTCATCGATGGCAGCACATCATCAAGCAGCGATTACATTCAAAGATGAGATAATATCTTCGCTGAAAACTACGATAGCTGAGATCAAAGCAGAGCATGCGTAGCTCAACAGCAATTATATTAATCTATGCTAGAAATAAGCGAATAAAAGTGTAAATAACGAGCACATAAATTAAGTTTAAGAACTGTTTTGGTTTATCATTTTTGTTTAACATACCCAAAATATTTCTTAGGAAGAAGACATCCGAAGAAACGAAGAATTACGCGGTGAGTTGATGCGATTGACAGTGCAACTAACTGAAACAAACAGTTAATATGATATTCTAAAGAGCAGTCATAATTAGATTTCGCAGGAGTAGACTTAATTAGAGGAGATGTTATAGAATCTCAAAATGGAATTGTTAGATACAGAGAGGAAATGGCATGAATCAGAGAGGTCTAAGCTAGAAGGGGAGAGTTAGTTTAAGAGATAGATACAGCGAATCAAAGAGCGTGTACGAGGTGCTGTCAGTGGGTAGTTAAAATAGTTATAGATACAATTAAAGTAGCTGCAAGATTTCTCGAAGAATTAATTAGCGGAAGAGTTACGACGACAATCGGAGGAAGTGCGATAAAGGGAATCGTTGTTTTAAGATAGAATCAGCATAGTGGAGAGAGACTACGAGGATTAGATATTAGAGATTAAGTAGTAGTATGAGTAGGAATTAGCGGAATAATTAGAATCAAAAGATAGGGAGATCAGATAATTAGATGATTATTCATAGAAACTGAATACAGTGAATTAGTAGCTGATTTCAGAGAGTAATCTAAAGTAGCATGAACTGCATGAGATGTCCAATTAAAGGGATTAGCTGAATAATGCATTGAGTCTAGCACAAGATTAATTGGGAAATGCAGTCAAAAAGCAAGAGACAATCTAAGCTGCGTGCGACGAGAGATTGCAAGAAATGGAGAAGAAACTTGATGGGCATAAGGAGAAGCACAAGAGAATGAGTGAGCGAGAGATTGGATTAGCGAATGAAGAAACGAAACAATGGAAGAGTAAATATGAGAATCTAACAGAATCCTAACAAAACTAGAAGGATATCGAAATCGCGAGGATTTAGTAGAGTCTCAGTGCTGTGATAAATGAATTACGATAGTGCGAGGAACGCGAGAGAGAAGCGACATTGCGTGCGAGCTAACTTGAAGAAGAACTTGAGAATTGGGGGAGAGAAACGCGGACATTGACGGAGATGGAATTGGATTTCAAAGCGAAAGAAGAAGAATGGAGGAGGGTGCTTAGGTAGATTTAAGATGAGAAAGATAGCTAGATGAGGTAGCTAGAGAAGGAGGCTGAGAGAGTGTAGCAATTGAGTGCGGAGTTAAGCTAAATGAATAGTTAGTTATAAGTCTTAAAGTAGATTAATGGTTAGAGTTAAAGTAATATTAGTTCTCTGAATGAAACGCTGAATACGAAGAACAATGAGATTAATGAGTTGCATAAGCTGCTGAAGCATTCGCTGAGATCTGTGAGTGATAGCACATAAGGCGCTGATCTTGCGAAGAAATTAGATTAGGAGACATAGATATTAACAAAGCGAGTGAAGGACTTGCACAGTATAAATTAGTTCTTGAATAAGAGTCCATCGTAGATTGTATCGCCGTAAGGGACGTATTACAATTAGAGATAAACATAAATGGTAGGAAGTGGAGTAGGAGGAGAATAGTTATAATAATAGAATCAATAAGTTTAATAATAACAATAATTAATGCCACCATCGCAATTAAATTGCTCGCAATCATCGAAAGCTTTATAAATTGGATAGTATTAAGGCTCCTAATAACAACAATAACAGCAACCCAACCAAACTGATGCTCCTTCTTCTTCTTCATTCACACCTTAGCCAAGATAAAAGTCACATACCATCAGCACTCCTAACAATTCTTATGGTGGTATCATGAGCAGCCATAATTACGTAAACTAATAAGCTACTGGTTCCATTAGCTAAGCTTCGAAATGCAACAACAACAACAATAACAGTAGCAGTAATGGTAATCTGCAGCATGGTTAAAAGTAAGTATATCATATGAAGTAGTAATATTCCGGGATGTCTTAGTAATCAGCAACTCCGTTGTAAGCAGCGAATGTCAGTCAAACAAATAACAATACGGATATTAACAATAGATATGATTGGTCTGCAAACAAGCCATCATTGAGTAATGTGACATCGTTTAGTCCATACTCCAACGCGATAGTCAAAGAATAATGAGTGGAAAAGAGAGATTACTTAGCATATTTTACATATGGCAGTGAAATAGAACAAGATAATTGGATAGGGAATTTATGTTGGCAAATGGTGTTGTTTGTTTGATTTATGTTGAAATTTGTTTTTAATCTCAAAAAAAACATCAGTAAAGATATATATCCTTGGATAATAGGTGATATTAGCACAATTTAATAGATTAGGTAATATGTGTCTTCATTAATTCACACAGTTTGTAATGAAAACAACAGCAATATGTATCTTGCGAAAGCAAAAGACAAGCAGAAGACATAATAAAGTTAGTTAATTAATAGATTGATTGATAATATATTGATCAACGGCTCTTTTTAAAAAAAAATTAAGTCCAAAGTGCAACAACGTAACAAAACAAACAAAACATAACGTCCAACGAAAAACCAAAAAGGAAGATTTTACTATCAATACACTGCAAGGCTTGAGTTTATTGTTTTAAAAATGGCAAACAGTTTCATCAAGAACCCATTGATTCTCTTCTTCACCTCGCAGGTCAGTGATGTGGCAGATGATTCACGGAAATAAAGTAAACTCTTGAAGTATTTAGCTATCATTGGAATAGGCTATCTCTAGTAAGCCAAAAGAACGCAGGAACAGCAATAGTAAGGTAATTTTACTGTAGCTGCTGGTGCTGCGCTGTTTTCCTTTGCTTAGATCAAGAAGCTTGCAAGTAAGCAAATATTCTTGGATTGTTTTTGAGTTGTTTTGATTATGTTTTCGATGATAATATAGAGGCAAATGAGAAATCCTGGGTGAGTCTGATGCGTTAATAACTTCAGCAGCTGTAAATGCAGCAGGTAAGAGAGTAGCCGTAGCAAAAGTATCCATCGAAATCTTAAGACATCCATGAGATTTAGTCGTCTTTTATGCCAAAATACAAGAAACAATTTCAAGAAAATGCAGGAGGATTGAAGGATGATTCCAACAAGGAGAAGAAGAAAGGAAATGGAACAATAGGAGAAATGAAATGCTTGCAGCTATCGCAGAGTAGCATCCATCATCCATCGGTGGTATCACCAACGAGTAATTGTCCATCGTCTTGCCGTGCACTTGCATTGGATTTCCTGAGCTAGAACAGTTTACAGCGATTCGAGCATGAGAATATTGTGTCGCATTCGCCAGCATCGAATACACCTAAGGATGTGATGACCTCGCAGCAGAAAGAAGGAGGAGTGAACATACCGATGATGGAGAGCTGCATTATTAATAATATGGGTAATATAAATAGCTATATTCCACCGAAGACAGCGATATTGGAGTTGGATGAAAGGGATATTTCAGAGGAATCTGCTATGAATAAGAGAATTCGAGAATAGAGATTGACGCCAAAACACACAAACTTCGTTAATTCCCTGCGCAGGAATGATTCAGAGAAATACGTGAATCAACAGTCAAGGAAAAGCAGCATTTCCCCTAAGCATAACAACAACAACAACAACAGTAATAATGCAGCTAATAGTAGAACTAATATTGCTGGAAATAGCAATAATAATAGTAATAGCACTGGGAGTTCTCAAATAGCCTTACCAGCGTATCTGCGGAACGTGCAGTCGAAGATAGCAGATTAAGTGAGACATCATCGAGAGCTGTCGAAAGGGAGAGTTAATAGTCCAGATAATGAGAAGAATAATTCGTTGTCTCCTCCTCCTTTCAGGCACGCATCAAATGGCTCATAATAATTCTAGAGTCTAAATGGCTCGAATAATCTTGGAACACCTATTGCTCCTGCTGGTGTTGCTCCAAAGACACCAATGAATTCAAAGAATACCAAGAACTTCAACTTCAATAGTAATATGGAGATCCAAGTTGATGCTGTTGACTAAGAACATGCTTTAGAATCATTGAAGACTTGCCATTTCCGTACGAAAAGCAGCACAAGCGAATCACTCCTCACACCGACTCAAGATCTCAGAAGGAAATACTCGTAGTTCTCATAGCACAACAGTCAGAACAACAACAATAATAATATTGCATCCGTCAGCAAACATCCTTTTAGCAGTACTGCTAGTGGGAGTATTGGTAGTAGTACTGCCTACAATACCTTCAAAGACACGTTCTCTAATGTCCAGTGCGAGAATAGCAACAATAACAATAGCAATCATAATAGCCATTCCAGTAGTGGATTCTTCGCTGGATCTCTCCAGAGCTCGCAGCATTCCAAGAATAACGTACTTGAAATTGCTTAACATTTCTTGACATCACCTCTAATGAAATAGCTGTATCCGAAGGAGTATCCTCAGCAAAAGGATCTAAAAACACAAGATAGACTAGGAGTAACACCAGAAATCTTGTAAAAGAAATAGTAGATGCCATAATATGCATTCAATGGAGGGAATGGGGATAGATCACATTTGAATAACAACACAACAAAGGCAGTGCTGAATGAAGGGAATAATAGTTAGGTATTCAAGATGAATAGCAAAGCATAATAATATCCAAGCTAGTACAGTTCTTCATTAAAATCCAAAGAATTGTCATGTTAAGAAAGCTAGAAAAGAACAAACAAAGACGAGATCATCGATGAATCCAAGTTCTAGCAGTAGCGATATCAATGGAAAATGAGCTAAAGTGGGTTATTCAATAATGATGATCAAATCAAACAAAGCAGACTACCTCCCAACGATGAAAATCATAATAGCTTCAGTGGATTCAAATAATCCATAACATCCAAGCCATAACAGCAGCAACAGCAGCAGCAGCAGCATTAAAGCTTCATGAGTAGCCTGAGCAACAGTAATGTCATGAGTCCATTCCATGCTGGTGAAGAATCCAAGATATTCTTCAGACATGAATTTGAAAGATAAATTCAAATGAAGACATCTTCCGTGATGGGGCTAGATGCAAGCAGCCCTCACAATAACAACAACAACAATAATAATAGTCTCTCTAACAACAGCTAGAGTTACTACGCTAGCAAGAACAATTACAATCTACCATAAACACCTGCTGATTAATCTGATATTTCCTTCAATGCAGGGGATCTATCAGCGTCATTGTTCCCCTCCAGTCGACCTCTATTCTAGCATTGAAAGAGAGGTATATATATAAGTTGGATCATCAGCAACATGTTTTCATTGGTATTCCAACATTGTTTTTTCCTGTTTAATTTGTTTAATTATTTACCCATAGCATGCATTTATAATTAATATATGTTGATATATCGCATATTGTTTCCCTGTAGTTTTCCATATTTTTATTCAGTGCTATTAGCATAATCTGTCGTGATTCATAAGTATATTAACATAGATTGTGATGTGATTTTGAGCTGCTATTCAATTTGATAAGCTCATTGAATAGATAATTCATAGTGATTTTTATATTACTCACAAACATTGTACAGCTCCCTTGAGGATCGCAGGATGAAACAAAGAAGGAATACTCTTCACTTCTTATTCTCACTCTGTTGAGACTCTAGGACATACAAGCTTTGTTATTTTTTTATATTTGGATTATTATCTCAATGGCTAGGAAGGTATTTCAAAGATAGATACAATCTATTAATTAGCCAACATACACTTAAATGCAACATCATGTGGGGGAGAGACACTAGGCTAAGTAAGAGTTGTCCCTTCAAAGTTGATTAAGTGACTGATCCAGAGAAAATATGGTTTTCCAGTGGGTTTCTGTGCTAATGTTGGAAGTGTAAAATAGATTGTTGTATTCGTCTAATGCAGTCACAATAATTTATTAATTAATAAGACTATTATCGTTATTGTTGTGTTTGAGATTGTAAGGTGCATTGTTGCTGTTCAAGGGGCATCTCTAATTGGATAGCAACTCAAAGGGCGACAGACAATACATTCTCTTTGCGTAAGCACTGAACGAGATCTATAACTCATTGTCGATGGCTGTCTTCATGCGCTTTCATACATCACTGTTGTATTTCACAATCATCATTCAATTCACAATCTCAATAACAATTGAAATCTAACGAATAATGGCTATGTTACATGGAAGTATCTCTGATTGTGTTCTTGAGATAGTACCATAGATGACCGTAATTCGGTTGTGATGTTAATATCTTAGCTTTAAGTTGCTTGATTGATAAGCGATTTCCAAGGATACTGTATAACCTCAATGCCTCCACGAACGAATCACCATATTATGGTATGAAGAATATCGCATATTCTAGGAACTGCTCAGCTTTAGCTAAATCGAACTTATTTCCCATCGGATTCATGCACAGACGTGCACCCTCACACCTGATATTTAGATGAGAGAGCATTAGAACAAATTGAATTGTGCTTTGTTTAATATTTATTTATTCTAATGCAATTGTTGCCTGTTTTTGATCCTATTTTTGACTATTTTCTTACCATACTTCTCCTGATTTGGGTACTTCTGGATTCAGGAGTTGTAACTGCATTACCAGTGACTGCATTCATTCTATTATTGTTAGTTTAAATCGCTGGAGTATCTCTATCAACTGGCTTAAATCTTGTGAGATGCTGCTGCTCAGTTGGTTTGATTCGTACTTACTATTGTTTCTGCTGCTGGACTTAGAATTAACTGAAGAACTTCGAATTTAATATTTATTGCTAACTGTTTCTCATGGATTGCTGCTAATCAAGTATTTCTGGATATTTCTGCTCCTATTTTTATTTCAAACTAAGTAATTGATGAGATTACTATTATTGCTCGTATTATGGCTGCTGCTGTTCTCTGGGTATTATTTTACTTCTGATTTAAAATTGTTCTTCTACGACGCTTGTGCCTAGTTTTTCAGGTAAACATTCATTAATCTTAAAGGGAAAATAATTCTGTTTTTTACTGATGAAGCTTGGAAGGATTGGAAAAGGTTTCTAGAGGAGTTCAGCTGTCCATGATGGAGAGGGCCATTTTGGTAAGAACAAGGGTGCTGTTGTTGTTTTGGTTTGAAGCATGTTTAGGAATAGGGGTTCATTTGAGATATATCTTAGTTGTCATCTTGGATGATAAGATCACTGTCTGGATCCTAGAACAGCCGCTTCATTATGGAAGGTCTTGCTTTAATTGTTTCCATAGGGGCTCGTTTTGACAAGAAGTTCCCTGTGTTGTTGCCTTCAGCAACCTCAAGGGTGGAATTGCTATGATTTTCCTCGTCATCGTTGTCCATTAGAAGTCTTCTAAGCAGACAATGTTTTGAATACTCCAACTAAAACACACCTCCTCCACTGTTATGTTGTTTTTGAGAAATATCAGTGAATGCACCGTTGTTGCGGCTCATTTTGAAAGATTTTAGATTCTCACTGAATTCGAAAAATGGAGATTATTTTTCCTTCTCTTATCTCTCTGTATGTGTGTATGTGCTGAACTATCAATGATACAATAATATTCTTAGAATTATTACTATTTTTCTAAGCACTGATTAGTTTGTTGTCTGTTTTTCTTTCTTCGAGTTACACACATAAGAAACTAATATTCTGAAAGTGATTATTATTTTTTTTTATTATATTATAAGAAATTGAGTTGTCAATAAATCCTAAAAAGGTGTTAACGGATCTCCCCCAATAGCGGAATAAATCGAAGGGTGTAACATAGACTACATTCAAAAGCATAAAGAGAG
>Ga0302271_10002619_pt1 | contig 15993 bp, 12 predicted proteins | sample III_Bog_N1_1_FD_198767 | JGI IMG/M metagenome (GOLD analysis project Ga0302271, IMG submission 198767) | Peat permafrost microbial communities from Stordalen Mire near Abisko, Sweden - III_Bog_N1_1 | ecosystem: Environmental > Terrestrial > Soil > Wetlands > Peat | place: Sweden: Abisko...
CTAATTATGGTTTGAATTCGTCCTCAGTTGGATTCTAATGAAGATATATAAAAAAAACTAAACAATTAAAAGATTCTTAAAACGAGAGGGATCTATGAGAAATAATCATCTGTTGAGAAAGGGAAGATACCAAAGAGAGACTAAAAACAGTTTTTAGTTTTAATAATCTGTGGCATGTATCCCAAGAATTGACTAAGGGGGATAAAGAATTATCACTTTATCTAATGTGGTTCGACTTTAATAATTCACTAGATAAAGGGAAAATCTATTTGTATTTAGGGTAAACCTTGTATGGAGGGAGGGTAAAAGATATTGATTTTTTTATCACCACACTGACACAAATATGTATTTGATTTATTGGAGAGACAACAAAGATAATTGATACTGCAGCAAGTCTTTTGTGAATTTGTCTGCAAAATTTATTAGTTTTTTTATTTGGGATAATAAATTGCACAGAATTGTTAATACTATTAAGATAGTTTAGAAATTTTATTGCTTTTAGATCTGAGAAAGTAGTCTATCTCTCTCAAGTTATTCATAAAGAATCATGCTTTCATAATTGAAGCAACAATAGCAAACTCATGCAGTTCATCACGAAGAATTCGAGAAATTATCCAAGATTTTAGCTGATGGCGAACACTACAAAGAAGGTACAAAATACTACAAACGGTTGATTGCTGAGAAAGATGAGCATGGAATTGCGGTAGTTGTAGAGACTGTTCAACGCATAATTGTAGAAAAATAGCGTGAAACTCCTATGGTGTAGTTGAATGCAGTCCGTCTGGCGAAAGAATGCTTTGAGCTATTTGTGTAGGAATTCATGGATTTGATTGGTGAAAGAGTCTTGCCGATAATGAGCTAGATAGCACATTTTCAGAAGGCAAATCCGAAGATAGATAGGGGCAAGGAGTATTTCGTTGGAGTTGCTTCATCCAGCGGAGGTGCTTAAGATGTCCAAGTTGTTGGAAACAGCTTTTTCAGATTAGTTCTTGAATGCCTTTATGTGTGGGCTAAATGGTTACCGCAGACGCAATTCGCGAATACTTACTAAAATCTAGTTGAGCAGAATATAACATTTCCTACATCTTTCAACTATTTCAAGACTGATTACCTGTCTTCTATTGATGAGATCTTGCAGAGACGACAAGAGCAATCGCAGATTCGCAAAATGGAACACGAAAGCAAGCTCAAAAATGAAAGAAAGTAATTTGATCTTTCGTAAGAAACATTTATTGATGAATAAGAAGGTTAAAGATGGAGGAAATGGATAGATCTTTTAGGTTTTTTGAGTGGGTTTTTCTTAGTGGTTGTTAAATTATATTTTGTGGATTTTTTTGAAAAGAGAAGTAAAAGAAGAAGGAATGAATGAAATGGATTCGCATGTACGTCCTTCCGATGGCAAATAGAAACCTCCAATTGCAGGTAAAGATTTTGGTGAGACTCGCACAGGAGGAGCTCCTGATAATGATAGCCCACGGAGTTAGATCAAAAACGATGGAAAAAACTAATAAATTCCAGATGAAAATCCATTTGTCTATGTGAATAATGCTCTCAAGCAAATTCAACAGGTAAAAAGCACTTTGCTTGAAGGACTTGGGAAATCAAAAGAAATGGAAAGAAGTTTATTGTAATATTTCCATGAGGAATTTGAGAAATTCAGTACCGCAGCATAGGACATGTCTCAAAGGCTGCTAGAGAAGAATTTAGAAGGTGCGGAAGATCTTTTCGGAAATCTCTTCAACGAGAATGAGTTTGCTGATCTTTTTGTGAAACATTGCGATTTGTATCTAGCTGGCAGGACAACTTGGAATGAATTTTAAAAACCATTTGAGCCTTATTTAAAGAAACCTTAGGGACTTAAGAATAACAATGGAGATGCCTCTACAATAGGGGAATATGTATCGATAAGAATGTAGCCGAATATGCTCGCATCTGATTTGACTGGAGGAAAACCTGTAGTTCCTAAAACATAAAAGACAGAGAATAATAAGGAGAATTAGATGGATAGAAATAGGAAAGATGATCATCACGATGATGATGGTGATTAGCCTGAAGTAACAATAAAACGAAATGTCGATTTTACTGCAGATAATCAAGCTCAAAGTGATTTTTCAAAAGAAAAGGAAAAATCTAATATTCATGAGAACCTCCCTGCAGGTTCGAAAGCTTTCATCCCACCTTATTAGAAATCAGATGAAAATAGTAAAATTAAACCACTTGGTTAGGATAGTGGAAAGAGAACGTTGAGATCAGCGGTGAGCAGCAATGAAGTTTCAAAATATAAATTTCAGTACAAGAGCAGAGCAAACTTCTCAAGACTCACAAACTCCAACAGCTAATCAAATCTATCTGCGTTTGATAACAATAATGCTAGTCAGCCTCCGATAAGTCGCTTTTCAGCTATCAACAATGGTAATGGAGATAAAAGTATTGAAGAACTTTCTTCTAAATTAAAAGATACCCTCTAGCTTCTTAATGAAATAAAAGAGCAAAGAGATTCTTACAAAGAGCGTTACAACCAAGCATAAGTTTAACTGTTAGAATTACAGTCATAGCTGAGTTCTTCAAATCAATTACCAAAATGATGAACGTTTTCACTTTTTTGATAGGATACATCAAATGTCACATCACACACAAATACTCCCAAGCAGTAAAAAAAGAACAACTTTGATTTTGTTGGCTGCCCAATAAAAACGTTTATCTCACAGTTCTATCTATCTACCTTTGTCTTAAAAAGAAGCTTGCAGAGTAGAAAAGTAAAGCAGATAAATTTCTTTTGATAATTATTATTATTTTTAGGTTTTTTTTGTTTTATTTTGTTGTTATCTTAAAAACCATTTGTTTTTTACTTTTTCTTCCTTCCCAAAAATATCTTTTAATATATTATTTTTCTGCTTTCGTCCATTCGCATTTCCTTCTTCTCTCCTTACCTTGAGAAATCCAATTTAATTATCAAATAAGCAACACCAAGGATATCTCTATTTACTTGTGTTACTAAAAAAATAATTTCAAAAATAATTCTTGAGCATATTTCAAGCGTACGTACATCTTTACGTGGTTGATTTGTACGAAACAGTTAAACCTAAGGAGGAGTTAAGTTTTATTAGTTTTGGAAAGGAACAAAGTCCAAATTTGGTTGAGATAAAAGTGGAGAGAAGAGATCAAGAGGAATGTAATAAATTTTTTAAGAAATAAACAAAAGAAGATTTTATTAAGCGAGCAAGACGTCCTGTCAAAATAACTAACTAAACAATAAAAAAGAAACACAATACACAAATGGAATAGCAATAAGCCTAAGATAAACCAAAGACTGAGCTCTTTGCACTTCCTGTAGTTAATGCTCATTTTACTTAACTCTCTGAAATCGATGACTATGTCAATGGAACCTAGAAACTTTAAACTCCTACATCATTCAGAGAAGTAAAAATGTTTCGTTTTTGCAGCTGGCTCTAACAGTGGTTTTGATTTATTTCTGATTGGTTTGTTTGCTTTTTCTTATTGTAGATCCAATCTGATTACAAATTCTTAGCTCACAGATACTATCTTAACTTACAACAACACATCACTGCTAATGTATAAACTAAACATTTTATTGAACTGCTTGGAAAGAAATGAATCTCATCTAAATCTCATAATTCATTTTGACCACATTTATTCACCAAAATCTAATGTATTTTTCATTGAATCACAAATAATTAGCATTTCACAGCCGCTGAACTCAAAGACTACTTACTTGTCAAGTCTTACGTAGTGAAGCATCTCAGCGTCAATCATATTTTACTTCTCCTCGGAAAAGCTTCCTTGACACTGTAATGAACCAAATTAATTCTGCAAAGATATCTTTGCAAGATTTTTCTATTTTTGGAGGGAAAATAAGCAAAATAATCCCTCCCCCAATATTTTACTATTGATTTTTTCGCGCGAAACAATTTCTGCAAAAAACTAATTAATTCGCCCTTTATTTTACACAAATCCTCCTTAATGAAAAATCTAAAGTTATTTTTTGTTATTTCACTTTCTAAAGTAAGAGCTTGGAACTGCAAGACTAAATGCAAGAGGTATTCAACAAATACCAAGAAGCTTAGAAGAACTTATTGGCACCTAACAACCAAACAGTTTCTGAATAAGAGAAAAATAAAATCAAGATTATTTCTGATAAATTGACTGTCTCCAGTTATCAATACAATGCCTTAAAAAATGCATCCCTCGAGTCAGAGGATTTCTTGAATTACGGATTCTTCTTCTTCCAACTTGATAGCGCACGCATCACTAACTTGGCTATCGATCAGCTATTGTCTTCTAAGACTGGCACTCGTGATGTGCACTAAACTTACCCATCAAAATTCTTTTACTACTATCACACCGATATCAAGGAAGACTCATAAGCAAGCTATGACAAATACCTTGAAGAAATCAAGAATTCTGGTTTCAGCTCCTTACCCATCACTTTCTAGCTCTTCGATCAGCAAGTCTACGCAAACATACCAAACATTGACATGAACAAACTTCAATAGAACGCAGGAGTAAGATTCTAAAAAAGAATCCAGATTATTTTTTTTTATAATTTAAACTAATTGTGTTATTGTTGTCCTCATTTATTAGTACAGCAATGAGGCCAAGAACAATGCTGATAAGGTTGCTGCATTCCTTGCTCATGATAGCATCGACAACGGAGCTAGTCTCGGTGACATCGAAATCGATTTATCATAGACTACTGGCTCTGCTTAAGTTGGAAATAAGAACTTCGAAAATTACCTTGCTAAATATCACCAACACCTTTACAACCCAACAAATAAAGCTCCATTTAATGTTTCTTTCTAGAAATTCCCTTTGCTCAAAGCTTATGTTGAAGCTCAACGTAAATTCAAATTACTTTATTTTTACTTTTTAAAACATTTCAATAACCTATTATTTTCTTTTTTTATCTTAGTAAACAAATCCGCTTGAAGAAGTTCAAAAAGTTGATAACATATTTGATTGAGAAAGATCGTAGTAATTGAACAAGCTGAATGCAAACGAAAATAAGTGAATTTCCTAGCTAGAAACAAACTTACAATTGATTTAAGCCAGAAGATTTGAAATTGCGATCTGCAGCATCAACCCAAATCATCAATCATTTCCACCATCCCATTCTGTCTTTCTTGTATTTTTAGAAGTATGTTTTCTTATCTGTATATCTGTGTGTCTGTTTATTCACTTCACAGCGGTTCGATCAACAATTTTATTAACTTTTGATATTTAATAAAGAATTCTTATTAGCTGATCTTCACTATATATTTAAGCACTATTTTTTTAATAATTTTCTTTGTATTTTTTCCCTCCCCAATTATTAGTCTTTTTAAATATATAATTTAAGATTAATTAATTAATTTACTAAATTATCTTTAATTTTTTTTCAAATCAAAGCAAGGACTATTAATTAATTAATTGACTAAATTATCTTTAATTTTTTTCAAATCCAAGGACTATCACATAACTTAGTTTTCAGTACACAAAATCAACTTAATTTTTTTTGAATTCTCCAAAAACAAATTTATTGTCACAATATTTAGTGTTTATTCTGGTGACTTTTTTCTTCACTTATTTTCTCATTTTCTTTATTATTTTTTTAAACATTTATGAGTTCTTTTCTTCTTCTTTTTATTCTTTCTTCTTTTTAATGCTTTCTTATATCTTTCTAAATGCTTTCTTATCTTTCTTATCTTTCTCTATCCTCTATTGTTTGCTTGGAGAGATTTGAACATGCATCATTTACAATATTAATCGTTTTGAAATCGATTTTAATTATATCTGGCAAGATAATATGAAATGCAATCACGTGATTAGTAAGCATATGTAGAAAGTTTTTGAAAGACTGATGAGGGACTGATTTATTAAAAAACTTAATCTTAATCGAATAATAATGTCAAGCTTGTTATATCTACCTATTCTTAAAATCGAGGTGTGCAAGCTACTTCGTGTCCATTAGAGAAGCTGAAATGGATTAGAAGGAACTTGCGGGCGTATTAAAAACAGACCGTTTAGGAATTAAATGGAGAACAGGGTCGAATGAGTTTGACTTATTTTCTTTAGATTTTGAAATATGTTTATATTTCAATTTGCTTATTTTTGTTTTCAATTCAAACAGCAAGGAGGCGGGATAATATTGAAAGATTATCCTCAATTATGAATTGCCCCTTCTTTGTATCTCATTTGAATTTCAAATAATAATCTGCTATTTTGTTTTAAATTTTATTTGTCTTTTCTGCCCCCACTAATAAAGAGTATTCAATTCAAAAAAGCTTTAATTAAATAATAGAGAAAACTTCAGATTTGAAAAAATTAATAATTTCGCTATTAAATTTAATGTGAATTCCTTGTTCTCTGTGGGAGTACTTTATTGTTTTTTTTGTTTATTTTTTTAATAAATTATCCTCTTTTTTTTTCCCTTTTCGTAAAACTTCTCAAGCTAATTTACAAGTAAAAAATAGTCAATTTCCTTGGGAAATCCTTTGTTCCCTGTGAGAGTACTTTATTGTTTTTTTGTTTATTTTTTTAATAAATTATCCTCTTTTTTTTTCCTTTTCGTAAAACTTCTCAAGTTAATTTACAAGCAAAAAATAGTCAATTTCCTTGGGAAAATTATTATTAAAAATCCTTTGAAATTGATAAAGAAGCTTGCAGACTGCCTGAATAGGTTCTTGTTGGAAAATAGGAATTTAAACGAAAAATAAAAAAATATCACTATTGCTCTTGCTTTTCCATGTAAAGTATGCTTGAAAATACCCACAGCCTAAGGGTTCTTATTAGTCAAGTGATTCTTACTAAATATTTCTTGCTTCCGCTTCAGAAATACCCAGGATTTTATCCTTACATTTGATAGGTAATATTTCTAACCTCGAAAGCACCTTCAATGACAGTTTTGTTTTCTACTCCTTCTGCTGGGTTTCTTCCTAAATTGAACTTATGATTTACAACGAGTAAGGGATTCTTCTCATTCTTAAGTACCTAATTGTTGGAGTTTAAAAAAAACAGTGTTATGGTATGTAAAATAAGCAGCATAAAGTGCTCAAAATAGAAAGTTATGCAATCCCAAATAACTCAGTGTTGAATAATATTTATTAATCTTGCAAAGTTATGTTGGTTACATCGTCATTAAGTGATATCCCATCGAGATACTGTTTGAGAAGAGATTTAAGAAGCTTGTTATCCCTCTGCAAGTTCTCCTTCTGCTTTTCGATAGCTAGCTTATCGAGAAGTACTTTATTGAATCGTTTGTAGAAATTATTGAGATAAGCATATTCCTCTGCATCTTCTTTTTTGAGATTCTCGAAGTCTTTCTTGAGTTGTTCTGGGATTTCATTCTCATCGACAGAGGATTCATAGAACGGCAGGACTTTCTCCTTTTCGGTCTCCAATCTTCGGCCTAAAAAGAATTATAAACATCAAATAAACAATTTGAGTGAGAAATGTTATTTTCTTACATAGCTCAGCCGTTTTAAGTATCTTTTCTCCCAGCGAGCAGTATTCTCTAAGTTTCAGTACAGCATTTCTGGAGTTATTCGCAAGTTCTTTGAGTCTTCGCGACTCTTCTTCTCTGAATTTCTGCATTTTCAGCTTGAGTTCATGGTAGTTTCGAGAGATATTTTCTTTTTCTTTTTTAAGCGCTGCATTTCTCGCATTGAACTCCTTGCAGTGTTGCAATATCTTGAGTTTCATCAGATCGATCTTCGCCTTTTTAGAAGAAATCGTTCGGAGATATCGATCAATTTCTTGCTTTCTCGTTTTATTGTGCCCATGATAATACTAGTGATCCTTCACTTTATTGCTGGTATCACTCTGAAACTTCGAGTTCATTTGCTCTAACTCCGTGTAGTACTTCGTCTGCTTTGTTTCAAGGATGATTTTCATTACATTCGTTTCTTCTAAATTCTTGTTCTTCGTTTCTTCTTTGAATTAAGAGAATTCATTCTAAGCCTCCTCCGTTTTCTTTTTATCTTCTTCTTTCACAGTCTCAATCATGTCTTCAAGCTCTTTCAGCTTCAGAAATAAGCAACAACAAAATAAAAAATTGGTGAGGACCTCATTTAACAAAAAAATGAATTCTAACGATCAAGAAAACATCAATATTTTTGGGAATATTATGCATAAAAATATTTATTATTATCTACTTAAGTTTTGTGTGTCTTGATCATATCTTCTCTTTCGAGATCGAACTCTGATTCTAAGATACTTATGTCTCTGTTGAACTCTTCAGATAGTCCTCTCATACGGGCATCTTGCAGTTGGAGTAGATTTTCAATATGAATGAGATGATTCCTTAGTGCGATTTGAAACTGATCTTCAGCTTCATCGAGGTTCTTATCGAGCATCTAGATGAAAGCTTCTTTGGAATCCAACTCTCGTTGATTATTTTAGCTGTAGATATCAATTTCATTCTTAAGTTATTCGGTTTTAGCTATTCTCATGATCTTCCTCCAATAAGTGACCAGTTTCTTCTTGTTGAACACAACCACCTTTTGCTCATCTTTTATCCTTGCTTTCAGCCCTTCTTTTTTCATCTTCGAGAGTTACTTAAGCTAATCGAATTCTTCTTGATTTTTCGCTAGTTGTCGCCATTTGATGTTACGTTTCTAAGGTATGCCACCTGGACGAGTACTTCTACCCTTCAATGTTTTACCCAACAATGCCATATTTTCAACAGTAATCACTCTGATTAATAAGCCTTCTTCCTTGTATTAATTATTGCTATTCAATTTACAATATGCAACTTCTTCCTTTTTTCCCTCTTTCTCTTCGTTTCTCCCCCCTTTTTCTTCCCTTTCGTTCAATATTAATTTCGAAAGTAGTGATCTGTTTTTACTCTAAAAAACAATATTTTCCTCCTTCCCTTGTTGTTTTAATTAACAGCTTAGCAATCAATTATCATTTCAGAATATTTCCCAAACAAATAAGCGCTAAATTATTGATTATCTGCTTATGTTTAAGTGTGTTTTTTTTGCAAATTCACCACCAGAAATCAGGTAACTACAATACAAAAAGCAAACTTACAATTGCTCATCATTTATGGTATACTTTTTCAAGCTGCTATTCTTCTTTTTTTGAACAATATCAATAATATATCTTCCTCCAATACATGTTTAGTTAATAATAAATACTAATATTTACCTGGAAAGAAGAACAAAAGTGATTAAAAAAAGCAAACAAAATGAAAAATTTTCTTTTTTTTAATCCCTTCCTTTAAATTAAATCAAAAAATAAAGCGAAAAAGATAGTAATTAGCTTAAAAGCTTCCAAAAAACAGCTATTTATTTCTTTCTCTTTGGTTTGTTCCCATTTAAACCAAGGGTAGAATTTGAAATTCAAAGAAATCACAAAAGGAAGATTAAACGAAACAGAGAAAAAGAGAGAGAGAGAGAGATAGCTGATCCATAAGAAAAGCAACATTTTATAAGTTCAATCTTCACAAGTCCAGTTAGTAGTATATCTCTATCTAAAAACATCCATCAACATGAGCCAAAGCAGCATAAGTCCCTAGAACCCTGAGAGCTTATTTATCTTGGAGGAATTATTAGGCGAGGGTTCCTATGGCAAAGTCTACAAAGCCAAAAGAACATCTGGAACAGGATAAGAGCGGTATGCGATTAAAATCGTCAACACGTAAACGTGCGAAATGGACAGTTTGCTCCGAGAAATCAGTATTCTTCGGGAATGTCAAAGCGAATACATTGTCCGATTCTACGGGAGTTACATCTACCAGGAATGGCTGTGGCTCGTGATGGAATACTGCGAGCTAGGTAGCGTGAGTGATTTGATAAAATCCACGAACATTTAGCTTTCGGAAGCGCATATTGCTTCCTTGTTGAAATGCGTTTTACTCGGATTGAACTACATGCATAATGCTAAGAAAATTCATAGGGATGTCAAAGCTGCTAATATACTTCTAACAATGGAAGGATCTGTGAAATTAGCTGATTTCGGTGTGTCGGCTGAACTCATTCACACCCTTGGATACAGTGAATCATTCATTGGAACACCTTTCTGGATGTCACCGGAGGTATTTAAATACTATTTAGTATGTCGTAACCAGCAGAGGGATTTTAATTAACAACTTCTTCTTCTTGTTTTTTTTAGATATTAAGTAAATCCAAGTACAATAAGAAAACGGACATATGGAGTTTAGGCATCACAGCTATTGAAATGGCTGAGGGTTAGCCACCATTTAGTCATATGAGTCCATTCCGAGCGATTATTGAAATCAGCAAGAATCCACCGAAGGGTCTGTCGAAACCAGAAAGATGGAGTCCAGAGTTTAATCGGTTTGTAAGTCGATGCTTAACTGCGAATCCAGAGTTACGTCCAAGTACAGAGGAGCTACTTGCAGAAGAGTTTATTGTCTTGAATGCTGGGAAGGATGCGCAAACATAAAGGATACTTCGAACTTTAGTTCAAGAGACGTAACCATAGATTGAGATATACAGATAGAATCTCATGGAAAAAGAAAGAATCAAACGAAAACAAAAATAAGAAAAATAGCAGCAGACGTAAAGTTCATAAGTGTAGTCGTAAGAGGAAAAGGGAAAGGCAGCGCAGTCATAGTAGCAGCCTTCTTAGGGATAGTAGTAATCTCGCTCTCAAATACCTTAATAACCAAGTAAAATAGAAGATTCACAGTAATCTTCCAAATAGAATCCTAGTGATTAAATTTTTCAAAATGAAAGTGGAACTCTCATTGAGTATGCTGATTACGCCCATGGATCAGATCATTTATAGTTTTACAAGACTAAAGAAGAGGGAGAAGAAGAAGAAGACAGTGATACAGTCTGGGAAAACGATACAGGAACTATGGTACAGAAAAGAGAAGTACAAGATAATGAAGAAGAAGTAGATGGCAATGATGTTAGCCAAGGTTCTAGCAAAGATGAAAAGAATCCCTAGCAGAAATAGTTATCGTAGCTTGCGAGCAGAAGTAGCAATATTTCTAATAAAACGGAAGATTAAGGAGTGTAATCTTCAAAACAACAATAATAAATCAATGGTGCTGCTGCTAAGAATAGCCACTCTGATTTCATGGTGCAGTTCAAGCAAGCAGAAAATAGCTTAAGTTCAAATCATCCGAAGGGTAGCTGCAGTAATAACCCTCCAACTAGTGCTAATTCGAGTCACAGTAGCAGTTATTTACTTGCATTACAGTCGAATAAGCCAAAATAAGCTGCATCGACTTCAGCTGTAGCAGTATCTGCAATCGTTTCTCCGCCATTTCAAGAAGCTGACTCTTAAAATTTTTAGAATTAAATTTAACCTTAGTAGCTGTAGTAGTAGTAGTAACAACAACAGTAAGCTTCAATTAATGCTTTGCTAGTGACCAATCCATAGAAACCTCATGGTAATCCACCAGCGAGCCCGTTAAAAATCAACCAAGAAATCAAGAATAATAGCTCATTAGCTCGACTACCAGCTAGTCCTATTACAAGACAATCAGAACAACAGCAACTCTAACAGACTGGAACTCGCAATCATAGCAGTAATACGAGTAACATCATTATCATTGGGAGCAGTATTTCAACCAATTAATCTTGCAACATATCATCCAATAATCTTCTCTTCACTAAAGAAGAAGCAGCTTTAGAACTGCAACTAGCTGGGCTGAGAAGAGACAAAGAAGCAGATATTGCAGCAATCGAAGAGAAATACGCATCGATCATAGCTGCTTGCGAGAAAAAATTACATCTGCTGCAAGCGTCTAAGCTAGGATCTTCAGCTTCTTGTCAAGGGAGACCTCTCCCATAGCCAAGTAGTCCATTAGGCGCCCCTGCATCTCCTTTATCTTCTTCAAACAAACTAAATTAAACAAATTCTAATAATCAGCATCTTTGTACATCACCTTACATTAAATAAGCTTCTACGGAGTATAACTCCAATGATACTCCTTCAAATCGCAGTAGCAGCGTAATTGGATCAAAATTAAAGGGTACTCAACAGGCTCAGTAGTAATAATCAAAGAATGCTGGTACTAGTGTGTCTTAACTCGCATCAGCGCACTTAGCAAGCATTTATGCTGAATTGCCATTACCTGCGACTCCCAAGAGTAGTAAAGAACAATAGCTTTAACAGCAATAACAGTAGTAATAGTAATAGAAATAGTAGTAACAAGGTTAGCATAGAATAGGATAATAACTGCAGTAAATATAAATCGAAAGCAGTCCTGGAGTGAGTGCTAGTCCTCGACCTAGTCCTGGAGTAGCTGATGATAGTTTCTTTGAATAGTTCAATAAGTAAAAGCAACATCAGCAGATGTATTAATAGTAGTTATTGCAGTAGTAGTACTAATAGTCCTAATAGAGTACGACATCTACTCAATAGCAGTAGCAATAGTAAATTGAGTAGTTGTTCTCGCAAAATTAGTTGAATATGCAGCAACAATAATTTGGAATGAGTAATCAACTTTAGCAGTAGAAATTGCAATAATAATCCTCAGCGTAGTTGCAGTAATAGTAGTATCTAATTAACCAATAGATTAAGGTTTCAGCTTCCATGGCTCATCCACAATCTTAGTCGAGTCATCAATAATAAAACCACACACAATATCCTTAATATCTCCAATAGCAGCAGCAGTAACAACAACAGCAACAGTAGATTTCATAATAATAATAATTCTCCAACGATAGAGGGTAGAAATCTAATAATAATACCAGTGGTATATCACGCAAGCACTTAGGAGCAGAATTAATGCTTCCTTGTGAGTCATCTGGTCTATCCTTCGATGAGGCGTTGAGTAGGAAGCAAGCATTCAAGCGTTCATTGGGTTAGAGTGGAATTATTTAAGCAGAACAGAAGCGAGAGGATGAGAACTCAATATATCACAGGTAGATGACGTAGCTACAGCAAGCAAATAATCTAGCTGTTTAATCGGGGTAAGCAAATTAGATCAATGAAGAGAACCATCTTAAGACTAAAGTAAAGAGGGTTAATGGCAAAGAACATCAAGATAAGGTTGATGATAGTGATCCTGAGGATAGTAATCTCAAGCAAGTCAATAATCGCATGAACACTGCTGCTGCTACTGCTAATGGATAGTATCCTCCTCATGGATCTGTGTCTTCTCATCAGCCGAGTGGTGCGTTGATGCAGCAGCAGTAGCATTAGCAGATACTGCAATAGAGATCGAGTGCGAATAACAACAGACAATTACCATACACTTAATCGATACTGAATCCCAAGGGTAGTAGTTTCAACAACACAAAGTCAAACAATGTAGATATTTCGAGCAATACTAGAGTGCAAACTGAGTCATCGCATCTGGAGTATTTTAAGTAAGTCTAACATTCCAATTAGCAAAGTGCATCACCAAGTCTAAGGATACCTTCAAAGAATCAAACGAACAGTAATAGCAGCAATAACAGACGTGAGAATTAGCAGTAGTTACCATAATAATCATCGCAAGGGATGATTATTGCCTCAAATTAGAAGAATGCAACAACTCAATCAACGAATAGTAATAACAACAGCAGCATTTAGTAACCTTCAAGTTCATTTACTCAAGGACTTGGTATTGTAGACTAATCTACAAGATCAAGGTAAACAGCTGAATAGCAGCTCCAAGGATAATAATAGTAGTAATAATAATGTCATAAGGAATCTCAAGCGCTATAACAATAATCATATTAAGCTCCTTTCACTGAATCAAGAAGTCGATCTAGACAAGGCAATTAAGGTGATTCAGCTAGGACAAAGTAGTCAGCTAGACCTTCACATCATTCTTCTTCCTCTTCTACGTCATCTTCCTCAACAACTGCGTAGTAGTAGCAATCATAGCAATTACATCAAAAGTAGCAGTAACAGTAATAACTACTACCCACTGGTATTTCCTTTAAGTAGTTCTTAAATAGCTAGCAAGGAGACACTAGTAAAAGCTATTATTCTTGAAATGCTAATTATGTTCTGTGTTTGATTGTGAATTATGATTAGTGTATGTGCGTGCGTGTGTGTGTGTGTTTCAGGGAGAGTTTTATGTGAAGATTATTATTATCTTTTCTTTGAAATAAAAAACTTTAGGATTAATTAACTCGTTAATCCCTTGAGATTATTGTTCTTGTATTAGATTATTCAATAGAATGGAATTTATTAAAAAATAATATTAATTAGCAGACAAAATTTCAATACTAAAGTTAATCTTATTTCATTACACAATCTGTGGGGATGATTAAAAGAAACATAGTGAAGGATTTCCTATTTCAAATATGTAATTGAGAATTGAAAAAAATACATAAAAAAAGGAAAGAATTAAAAAAAATCTAACAAGAAAAACAATTGTGACCAAATTTTTCATACAGTTCAAATGGAAACTCCAAAATTTTAAGAATCTATTGAGAGGATTTCAATAAACGCATTTAATCTTTTAAAACTGATGAAAAAACTACAATAAACACCTAATTAATTAATAGATTCTATTCATTTAAATAATAGTTGGAATCAGTATGGTGGTGAGAACAATGCATAGTATTTAGGAGAAGGAATTGCAAAGTGTGTTACTCTCACTTCTTTAAATCTAGATCTCAGTGCAAATAGGATTGGTGACAATGGTGCAAAGTATTTAGGAAAAGGAATATCAAAGTGTGCTACTCTCACTTCTTTAAATCTAGATCTCAGCGCAAATAGGATTGGTGATAATGGTGCAAAGTATTTAGTAGAAGAAATTGCAAAATGTGCTACTCTCACTTCTTTAAATCTAAGTCTCCACCGTAATAGTATTAGAGAAAATGGTGCAAAGTATTTAGGTGAAGGAATTGCAAAATGTGCTGCTCTCACTTCTCTAAATCTAAATCTCAGTGCAAATAGTATTGGTGAGAATGGTGCAAAGTATTTAGGAGAAGGAATTGTTAAGTGTGTTACTCTCATTTCTTTAAATCTAGATCTCTATGATAATAATATTGGTGGGAATGGTACATAGTATATTGGAGAAGGAATTGCAAAGTGTGCTACTCTCACTTCTTTAAATCTAAGTCTCCATCGTAATAGTATTAGAGAAAATGGTGTAAATTATTTAGGTGAAGGAATTGCAAAATGTGCTGCTCTCACTTCTCTAAATCTAAATCTCAGTGAGAATAGTATTTGTGAGAATGGTGCAAAGTATTTAGGAGAAGGAATTTCAAGGTGTGCTTCTCTCACTTCTTTAAATCTAAATCTCTGGGGTAATAGTATTGGTAAGAATGGTGCAAAGTATTTAGGAGAAGGAATTGCCAAGTACGTTACTCTCACTTCTTTAAATCTAGATCTCAGCAGTTTTTATATTGATTACAATGGTAATGAAATATTAAAATAATTAGTTATCAAAGCAAAAAGATTGATAAAATATTCAATTATGTCAAATTAAATTTTATATGACTGATGAATAAAAATCTGAAATAAAAAATGTAAGAATATTTGATATTAGACAGAGAGGACATGCAAAAGAATTATTACATTAATCTTAATCAAATAAATGTAATTTTTTAGAAAAAGTAATTTTCATTTATAGGGACGAAAAAAATAACTTTAGCATGCAGAAATTTTTTGCAGATCGAGTGATTACTAAAACTAATAATATTTAATAATGAATTAAGATGTGAATTTTAATAATTTTCCATCAAATCTATTTGAAAAAAAATATCCTATTTAAGAATCTATTTTAACTGAAAAATCCACAAATTAATTTGAGCTGGCAGGCAAATTCCAATACTAAAGTTAATCTTATTTAAATACACAAGCTGTGGGGAATGCCTCAAAGAAACCCGAAGGATTACCTATTTGAAATATGTAATTGAGAATTGAAATAAAAAATAAAAAGGAAAGAATTAAAATAATATCTAACAAGAAAACCATTTGTGATCAAATGTTTGATACAATTCAAATAGAAACTCAAAAATTCTAAGAATCTATTGAAAGGATTTCAATCAACGCAAAAAATCTATAAAAACTGAAGGAGAAACTACAATAAGCGCCTAATTAATTAATATAGTCTAGTCATTTAAAGAA
>Ga0302271_10002621_pt1 | contig 15992 bp, 6 predicted proteins | sample III_Bog_N1_1_FD_198767 | JGI IMG/M metagenome (GOLD analysis project Ga0302271, IMG submission 198767) | Peat permafrost microbial communities from Stordalen Mire near Abisko, Sweden - III_Bog_N1_1 | ecosystem: Environmental > Terrestrial > Soil > Wetlands > Peat | place: Sweden: Abisko...
AGGGAAATGATTCTTTAGAATCAAATGGTAAAGATAATAACATAGTGTAAGAACAAAATAAAGCATATTTATTAAATGTTTTTGGTCTTGTGGCATGATTCTTCTTAGGATACGAGAGGTTAAGGGTTCGATTCTCTGACGACCCCAATTATATTAATAAAGAGAAAATTACAATGTAAATAAAAAACAAAGAGTCACAGGCTGATAAAAATAAAATTTTTCATTGTTTGTCTTCGATTTCTTCTTCCTCTTTCACTTTTTGAGAAGATCCATCAAATTTTTCGCCAAAAATAAGCTCACATTTACTGTTTTTCATGATTTAATCTGGAAATAATGTCTTTTTTGCTGTGGAGGATCAGTATGAGATTGGAGGAAATTCAACAATTAGATCAATTACAATCCACTATTAAATAAACAAATAATTCAATATGTAGATTTAACCAATTATATTTGCTTGATACTGAGGGAATTATCTTAGCAAAAAGAGGAGAAACAATTCAAGACAAGGAGTTGCTTTGACTTCAACCAGCCATGTCTTAATTTCTTCTTCAATCATGTAGTGGGTAAGATTAATTTTGAGGAAAATCGATTTCACACAATCCAGAGCAAGTTACTAAATCATTCAATCACATTAACATTAGATTCAGGATATATTTGGAAAATATATTCATTGTTGACTTTCATTTTTGGGTAGATAACGTTAAGAATATTGATTTTCTCATTTTTGTGATTCAATTCAAGATAAAGCTTTTTTTGTAGATCATTGAAAGAAGATAATTCAACAAAATAAATAAAGTCCCAAATCCAAGAAGGATTGAAAAAGCTAAATTCCTTGAATCAAGAGAAATTTGATAAAAATATGTTCATTTTAAAGACATTTTTTTCTGTTTCTTTTTGATGTCTTATTGAGGTGATTATTCAACTAATTTTCAGATAAAAATTAAATCTAATATTTGAAAGTTTAAAATTCATCAAGATTTGTAGTTATCCTTCTAAAAATTTATAAAATAATTCTTTATTATTATCTTGTGTAATTTTATTCTCCAAGATGATCCTTCTCAAGAATGACGTAGTGTAGAACAAAAGCAAAGAATATGATAAATACGAGTCAGGGAATAAACTCTCTTTCAATGATCTACAAAAAAAGCTTTATCTTGAATAGAATCAGAAAGATGAGAAAATCCTCATTCTAAACGTCTCTACCATTAAAGTCAACAATGAATATATTTTCCAAATATATCCTGAATCTAATGTTAATGTGATCGAATGATTTAGTAACTTGCTCTGGATTGTGTGAAATCAATTTTCCTCAAAATGAATCTACTCACTACATGATTGACGAAGAAATTAAGACATGGCTGGTTGAAGTCAACGCAATTCCTTGTCTTGAATTATTTTCTCCTCTTTTTGCTAAGATAATTCCCTCAGTATCAAGCAAATCTAATAGAGAATTCTATTATTAAATTCTGCATATTGAATTATTTGTTTATTTAATATTGGATTGCAATTGATCTAATTGTTGGATTTCCTCTAATCTCATACTGGTCCTCCACAGCAAAAAAGATATTATTTCCAAATTAAATCATGAAAAACAGTATATATGTATGTGAGCTTATTTATGGCGAAAAATTTGATGGATCTTCCCAAAAAGTGAAAGAGGAAGAAGAAATCGAAGACAAACAATGAAAATTTTTTATTTTTATCAGCCTGTGACTCTTTGTTTTTTAATTACATTGAAATTTTCTCTTTATTAATAAAATTGGGGTCGTCAGAGAATTGAACCCGTAACCTCTCGTATCCTAAGAAGAATCATGCCACAAGACCAAAAACATTTAATAAATATGCTTTATTTTGTTCTTACACTATGTTATTATCTTTACCATTTGATTCTAAAGAATCATTTCCCTTTCAATGCAGCATCCTTGCTTCAAATGTCTGTTTTTTTTTCCTTCAAAAATAATTAATTGTTTGTAACCAAAAACACAAGATTTAAATTTCTAGAACAAAGAAACAATTGATTGAAATAAATTAATTAATTGGAGGTGAGGGTCATGTTTGTTTGTATTGTTTGAAAAAGATTTCTTGAGAGATCAACAAACTACCCTCTCATTTGGCTAGTCAAATATTAGTTATTTGTTGTTAGGTCACCTTATGAATACAAAAAAACATGTTTATTGTAGAATTAAGAGAGATTTCTCATCTAATGTCACACGATTTAACTTATTTAACTAAGAAATTGAATAAAGGAAAATAGGTTTTCTAAAAAAAATTAATTTCTAAAATTGTAATTCAGCATTTAACTTGAAATTTGCTACTAATTCTATTTAATCAATTTTTTGTTGGCAGACAAAACATCAAAACACAAATGAATCGTATTTAATTACACAAGGTGTGGGAGATCTTTAAGGGAAGCGCAGTAAAGGGTTACCTATTTCAAATCAGTAGCTGATAAATGAAGAAAAAAAGAAATCATTAAAAATAAAAAGAAATCAAAAAAAAGGAAAGAATTTAAAAAAAAAAGACAAACGAGAATACTATTTGTGATAAAATTTTCCTTGAAATTCAAATGGAGACTCAAAAGTTCTCAGAACCTATTCTTGAAAGGATTTCAATAAATCAATAGAATCCATTTTAATTGATTGAGAAACTTTTAGAAATGCCAAATTAATTATTAGATTCAATCAAATTATTCAAAAGTAAGAAGAAAATTGGAGACAATGGTGCAAAGTTATTAGGAGAAAGAATTTCAAAGTGTGTTACTCTCACTTCTTTAAATCTCGATCTTTATAATAATAGTATTCGTGAGAAAGGTGCAAAGTATTTAGGAGAAGGAATTTCAAAGTGTGTTTCTCTCACTTCTTTAAATCTAAATCTATGGCAGAATAGTATTGGTGAGAATGGTGCAAAGTATTTAGGAGAAGGAATTTCAAAGTGTGTTACTCTCATTTCTTTAGAACTAGATCTTTTTAGGAATAGTATTGGTGAGAATGGTGTAAAGTATCTGGGAGAAGGAATTTCAAAGTGTGTTACTCTCACTTCTTTAAATCTAAATCTTAATTTTAACAGTATTGGTGAGAATGGTGCAAAGTATTTAAGAGAAGAAATTTCAAAGTGTGTTACTCTCACTTCTTTAAATCTCGATCTTTTGAGTAATAGTATTCTTGAGAAAGGTGCAAAATATTTAGGAGAAGGAATCTCTAAGTGTTTTGCTCTCACTTCTTTAAATCTAAATCTTTGTTTTAACAATATTGGTGAGAATGGAGCAAAGTTTTTAGGAGAAGAAATTTCAAAGTGTGTTACTCTCTCTTCTTTTAATCTAAATCTATGAAATAATGAGATTGGTGACAATGGTGCAAAGTATTTAGGAGTAGGAATTTCAAAGTGTGTTACTCTCATTTTTTTAAATCTGAATCTCATGAGTAATAGTATTGGTGAGAATGGTGCTAAGTCTTTAGGAGAAGGAATTTCAAAGTGTGTTACCCTCACTTCTTTAAATCTAAATCTATGGAAGAATAGTATTGGTGAGAATGGTGTAAAGTATTTGGGAGAAGGAATTTCAAAGTGTGTTTCTCTCACTTCTTTAAATCTGAATCTTAATTTTAACAGTATTGGTGAGAATGGTGCTAAGTCTTTAGGAGAAGGAATTTCAAAGTGTGTTACCCTCACTTTTTTAAATCTAGATTTATAGAATAATAGAATTGGTGAGAATGGTGCAAAATCTTTAGGAGAAGGAATTTCAAAGTATGTTACTCTCACTTCTTTAAATCTAGATCTCAATGATAATAGTATTGGTGCGAAAGGTGCAAATTATTTAGGAAAAGGAATTTCAAAGTGTGTTTCTCTCACTTTTTTAAATCTTTTTCTCAAGATAAATAGAATTGGTTACAATGAATAAAGAATTTTAAAAAAAATGGTTTTCAAAGCTAAAAGATTGATATAATATTATATCTAGTCTGATTGACAATAGTACAGAGAATTAATTACAAGGATTTTCAAAGTGTTTAACAAAAATATGAAAACATATTAACAAAAATCCCTGATGACATAACTTTTTTTCTACATTTCCCATCAAAAAATAATTAAGGGCTTTTATGTATTCCATGTTGGAAGGCTAATGTGTAACAGAAAATCGATAACAAATAAATTTTTTTTGAATTATTTTTCATAAGACATTTCTCAATCTTATGTTTGATTTTCTGGAAATCTGATCATTTAACTTTTCTCTTAGTGAACTATGAGCAATAATCATTTACAATTAAGCAAAAAAGAAACAGCTAAATGTTGGATAAATATATGGAAGTTCATTTTTAGAAATTTTTATCAAGGCAAAGACACAAATAATAATCCGAATTATCTTCCTCACTTCTGCAATAACTCTAGTACTTATCTTCAATCCAATGGCTATTTCTACCATAGTTTTTAGCTCATTAGAAAAAAAGAGAGACAGAATTATTCTTCACAGTAAGAGATGACAGCAAACATGCATTTGTGTCCATGCAATAGATATGGAAATATTGATTTCCTATCCTTCATCGACATTCTTCAACCAGGGCATCTAATTATTATTAAGACAACAAACTCATTTGAGATGGCATATATGAATGGATATCTATTAGTAACTAATTAAATTAAAGGAATGATTATCATAAACTTCTCTCATCTATTAAACCCAAAGAGAATCTAGACTTTCCCAACTCCAATCATTAACTCTTCAAGCATTAGCCATAACATCAGATATGTAATACAGATACTTTATTGGACTTGAAAGAGTTCCTCCTTATGATCTTTAAACGATATCAGCTTCTAAGTTTCTATCCTTTGTTGATATTTCTTCAACTCAAAAATGTTTTTCAATAAATACATAAATTTTAGCATAAAACAAAGGTATTTTCTAAAATCAAATCACTGTTTTTCTCTCACTGAATTGTTTAAAATATTAATTGCAGTGCCAAATTGAAACTGCCTAATAGATTTAACATAAACTTCTAAAGATTGTCCATTTCACTAAAATCATTAAATTTAAAAGGAACCTAAATTTTTATTAATATTGAGGATCTCAGTAATCTTTTTTTTTTCTTCTAGAAAGCAAGTTTTAGTTCAGAAAATGCAGCTAGCCTGCTTTTTACTTCAGATTTAAAGAAGCTGTATTTCATAGATAACACTGATTTACGGAAAATTCCATAATAGTAGAGATAATCATTCATAAATAATTCAGTAGGAAGACAACTTCAACATCCGAGAAAATTTACTATGAGATCCTCGAAGTTGATATTAAATTAATAGTTGGAGAGACTATCTAAATGGTATCTGTACCATTGTACACTTCTCAATCTATTTTATTTAATTTGATGTATTACAGAGAATTAGAGAGAGAAAAACACTGCCTTCATGGATGATAATCATATCAAGTTAAAATATGCTTTAATGTTTGTGAATAAAGAAGCATCGTTGATTTCATATTCCACTTAAAACAAAAGCACTTTCATCATTATTTTTCCCAGGTTATCCCCTTCCCATTTCCCCCTGGGGGATAAAAAAAATACATATCTGCATAAAAAAATCTAAATTTCTTAAAAAGAAGAGTGTGCTTTACATAATTTGTAAAATAATTGTTTAAGTGTGAAAAGAAAGTTAGAAGTTTTATTTTAAATGTATTAAAGATTTACCTCCCTTTCAATGCCGCATCCTTGCTTCATATGTCTGTTTCTTTTTTCCTTCAAAAATAATTAATTTTTTGTAACGTAAGTTCACAAGAAATCTAAATTTCTAGAAGAAAGAAACAATTGATTGAAGTAAATTAACTAATTGGAGGTGAGGATCATGTTTGTTTGTATTATTAGAAAAAGATTTCTTAAGAGATCAACAAACTACCCTTCTCATTTGGTTAGTCAAATATTAGTTATTTGTTGTTAAGTTACCTTATGAATACAAAGAAAACATGTTTATTGTAGAATTAAGAGAGATTTCTCATAAAATTTCACACGATTTAGTTTTTTTTACTTTTTAATTGAAATAAAGCAAAAGAGGCTTGCTGATAAATTTTTAATTACTAAAATTGTAATTCAGCCTTTTAACTAATTGTAACTTGAAATTTGCTACGAATTCTATTTATCAAATGTAAGCTCTTCAGGAATGAAAAGTCCTAAAATGTTTTACAAATCACTCCACTCATATATTTTTTTTCTTCTTTGAAATCAATATTTGAAAAGTAAAAACATCCTTTTTAAGAATCTAATTTACCTGAAAATCCACAAATTTATTTTTGTTGGCACACAAAACTCCAAAACTCAAATGAATCTTATTTAATTACACAAGGTGTGGGAGATGTTTAAGGGAAGCACAATAAAGGGTTACCTATTTCAAATAGGCAACTGAGAATTGGGAGAAAAAAAGAAATCATTAAAAATAAAAAGAAATCAAATAAAAAAGGAAACAATTAAAAAAATCTAACTAAAATATCATTTGTGATCAAATGTTTCTTGAAATTCAAACGGAGACTCAACAATTTTAAGAACCTATTGTTGAAAGGATTACAATAAATAAATAGAATCCATTTGAATTGATTAATAAACTATCAGAAATGCCAAATTAATTAATAGATTCAATAAAATTATTTAATAATTAGAAGAAAATTGGTGACAAAGGTGCAAAGTGTTTAGGAGAAGGAATTTCAAAGTGCGTTACTCTCACTTCTTTAGATCTAAATCTCAATGGTAATAGTATTGGTGCGAATGGTGCAAAGTGTTTAGGAGAAGGAATTTCAAAGTGCGTTACTCTCACTTCTTTAGATCTAAATCTCAATGGTAATAGTATTGGTGAGAATGGTGCATAGTATTTAAGAGAAGGAATTTCAAAGTGTGTTACTCTCACTTCTTTAAATCTACATCTCATCAGTAATAGTATTAGTGAGAATGGTGCAAAGTTTTTAGGAGAAGGAATTTCAAAGTGTGTTACTCTCACTTCTTTAAATCTAAATCTGTGGGAGAATAGAATTAGCGACAATGGTGCAAAGTATTTAGGAGAAGGAATTTCAAAGTGTGTTTCTCTCACTTCTTTAAATCTAAATCTTATGAGAAATAGTATTAGTGAGAATGGTGCAACCTATTTAGGAAAAGGAGTTTCAAAGTGTGTTACTCTCACTTCTTTAGATCTAAATCTCAATGGCAATAGTATTGGTGTGAATGGTGCACATTATTTAGGAGAAGAAATTTCAAAGTGTATTAATCTCACATCTTTAAATCTAAATCTCATCAGCAATAGTATTAGTAAGAATGGCGCAAAGTATTTAGGAGAAGGAATTTCAAAGTGTATTACTCTAACTTCTTTAAACTTAAATCTATGGGAGAATAGTATTGGTGCGAATGGTGCAAAGTATCTAGGAGAAGGAATTTCAAAGTGTGTTAATCTCACTTCTCTAAATCTAAATTTCATCAGTAATAGTATTAGTAAGAATGGTGCAAAGTATTTAGGAGAAGGAATTTCAAAGTGCGTTAATCTCACTTCTTTAAATCTAGATCTCGAAAATAATAGAATCAGTGACGATGAAAAAAGAATATTAAAAAAAATAGTTATCAAAGCTAAAAGATTGATACAATATTAATTTTCAAAGGGTTAATCTTATTTTTGAAAACATATTACTATTATTCTTTATGATATTACTTTTTTTCTACATTCCCCGCCATAAAAAATATTGAAGGGATTTTATGTATTCCTTGTTGAAAAGCTAACGATTTACTGAGAATTGATAAAAAATAATTTGTTTTGAATTATTTTTCATTAGACATTTCTCAATCCTATGTTTGATTTTCTGGAAATCTGATCATTTAACAATGCTAAAAAGAAAAACCAGCAGAATTTAATTAAGTTAATTTTAAATATTTTTATCATGGCAAAGACACAAGTAATAATCCAAATTATCTTCCTCATTTCTGCAAGGATCTTTAAACTATATCAGCTTCTAAGTTTCTATCCTTGGTTGGCATTTCTTTAACTCAAAATTGTTGATATTTTCTAAAAACAAATCACTGTGTTTCTCTCACTGAATTATTTAAAATACTCCTTGCAGTGCCAAATTGAGATTGTCTAATAGGTTCATCATAAGCTTCTAAAGATTTTCCATTTAACTAAAATCATTAAATTTAAAAAGGAACCTAAATTTTGTTAATATTGAGGATCACAGTAATCTTTTTTTTTCTTCTAAAAAGCAAGTTTTTGTTCAGAAAATGCAGCTAGCCTGCTTTTACTCCAGATTTAAAGAACCTGTAATTAATAGGTAACACCGGTTTACGAAAAATTCCATAATATGTAGAGATAATCACTCATATATAATTCAGTAGATAGACAACTTCAATATCCGAGAAAATTTACTACGAGATCCTCGAAGTTGATAAGAAATTAATAGTTGAAGGTACTATATAAATGGTATCTGTACCATTGCACACTTTCAATCGATTTTATTTAAACTGATGTATTACTTGTTCTTTTTTATTGCATTTATTGAATTTATTTATATTTTGCTCACATAAAAAATGTATTTGCAAAGATTTTCATTTCGCTATGATTATTCTTTTTCTTCTTCAAAGCAAAGAGCTGCATCCTATTAAATTCTTTGAAACAAAATCCGCCATATCGAATGTTTGTCTTTCAATTTCTTCTCTTGCCTTTTCAATCTCATCTAGATTAGGGTTTTGTTCTTTGGAAAGGATCAGCACATCGCTAGAACCAAGGAAATTCTAGCTGTTGCAGCCAATCAGAACAGAAACAGAAAAATCGGAGTTCATATAGATGAATGAAAAGGACACTTATCCTTCGTTGAAATCTCTGTACATGATTTTCAGATTCCCAGGAAAATAAAAGAAGCTTATCCCAGAAAAAATTATGATTTCATTGTTCTAATCTAGAACTTTATTTTCAATGCTCATGTGAATGGAATTAGATTTCAATGAAATAATGTTGCACTTATCCGTGTAAGATTGAAAGAAATAAGAAGCACTGGCATATTACATATACCATGTTCCTTATATCTAAGATTCTAAAACATCAATTCCATGATTTTTATTGAGTTGACAAGCACCTTAATTCCCAAGTAACCCAAAAGAAGGAGAGACGAACAAGAATATCGAGATAAGAAGAAGTTGCAATCTTAGTAGCATAAGTCTATTTTAATAATTGGATAAAGAGAAAGTGAGGGGCAGTAAATCTTTATGGATTTGTTATTGCAGATTTATTTGAATTGATTTAATATAGATTTTATCATTTTTATTACCTGAGCAAAAGCAGCCGAAGGAGTTCACTGATATTTAATTAATAAACCTTTTTTTAATAATTCTCGTGGGAAATTGAGTTTGTCTCAAAAAATAATTGAAATATCTTTCTAATCTATTAAAAATGCTACATCGTTCTAGCATTCAGAAGATGAAAGCAAAGATAATGAGCGGGGGAAGTATTTTGATTAGTTTGTTTGATCAAGAGAAACTCAATTTCTGTAATTGTATTCAAACAGAAAATACTAAAGCAGAAGAAGAAGAAGAAGAAATAAAAAATTTATATATTTTTTTATTCTATTACTATGTCCTAATTGTCTCTAAACACACAAGAGCCATCATCCAAAAAAATTTTACTTATAATGATTATTAAGATCAAACGTTTATGTTAAATTATGTCACCACATTCATTGTATAACTCATTCTCATATTGTCTTTATCTTAAATCCTTAAGCTAATGGATTAACATTGTTGATTATAGAACTAAAAAGATACAAAAGAAATTTGAGGGATGTTAAACAGCATACGTTCTAAAATATGCTTTTAATTATTCTGGCAAATTGTGAGTGATCACAAACTGTTAATTCAATTCAATCAAGTTTATTTTTCTTTTCTTTCTGATTTTAAGGATAATTTATCGACTCTGTTTTCAGACAATAGTACGCTGTGAAAAGCAACGCTGTTTCCCAATCAAACACTCATTTAATTTTAATAATTATTAGCAAACGTTCAAATAAGAAAGAAAGCCCCCATATTTTGATCTACTCTTACCAAATGGAACTACTATTTTTGGAATTGCAATATCTAAAAGGACTCATCAATCGAAGCAACAGGTCTGTTGGTCTTATTGACGTCATTTACTTTTTGCCATTGAATTTATCTCTAAAAATATCAATATAAAATCAGAGCTACAACAATAACAAAATATTATTAAATTAATTAAAGAAAAAATTCATCTTCAAACAATTGACTATCATCTATGGCCATATTGCCTTATATTACTATCTTATTAATCCTCTAAGTCGTCCGTTCCCTTCCAAGATCCTGTGAACTGATGGATCTGCATGGAATTGAATTCGACAAGTTAAAAATAGAAGGAACTTGGTTTGGAATCTAAATGAGTCGCTCTTATCTTTTTCAAAGCTCCCAAAGCCAATGTACTGCTATCTCCTTTGTCTTAGATGGAGACAACCCAATTAAGATTTCAACCAATGAAATTCGGTAATCTGATTATCGGACAGACAATTTATTCACTGGGACTGCTGTTTTCCAGGGATACGGCCATCTTGATATCTTTATTGAAGAATTCAGTGAGACTAATAGCAAAAAACAGACTGTTTAGTTTGACATTATTGCTACTAATTTAGATTTCTCTGTTGTGCTGATTGCTAGCTGCTTTAGCCTTCTGGGGTCAACTGATATTCTCATTCTAGCAAAAGATCCTTCTTCAGTGGATTCAACTGATATTCAAAATCTGATCTCCGAAGGAACCAGACTCGGGTTTAACATGAAGAACTTAGAATTGAAGAACACTTCAAAATGTGATATGCTGAAAGACGGAGGCTAGTGAATGAAATACAACACTTAATACCAATCAAATTTATATAAAAATATTATTTCTTTGTAATACAAATCATTCAAATTTGAACTATTTAACAATAATCTCCATATTTTTCCAATCCCTCTCTCCAACCTCCCTTCCCCACTTACCCTTTTCCAAGTTGGTTGCTTGTTTCACTCATTTTCAGCAGCTCTTTTCTTTGAAAGCTTGAATTGATTTCTCTTCTTTTAACTTAAACTTCTTTCTTTTACTAATTACTTGTATTTGCAAGCATCAAAAGAGTTCCTTTATCAGGTTTCTTTTTTATAAAACAGAACAGACAACATTTTTTCATACATTTAAACTTTATGTCTCTTTTATTACTCATAAAACACTCAACATTAACAATAAAACTGAAATAATAACAGAACAATTAGCTATCTCAGAAAGAATCTAATAATTGATGAAGAGGAGTTCAACGATTGATCACAGTATAAAAAATTTGTGAGATTCACTGAGAGTTTATTGGTATACTTCGAAATGAGACTTTACTTCTCAGGCAACCATTGTGTAATATCAGCTGAATAATACTCATTCTCAATAGAATTCCATTGGGTTATGAATTCACTGTTGCTCATTTATGATAAACACAGAACATCATTTGAGCAGACTAAGAACTCTTTCCAATACTGACCGCAAAGACTTATGTAGGAACTGTAGTTTTAAGTTTCAAAGCAGCTCATAATAGTCTAGAAATCAGTATTCTGCATCGTGGGTCTATTTATTATTGTCTACATTTCCAGGAAATTTTTCTAGATCAAAGTGGTTTAGTATTGCGTATAGTAATATTTACAGATCGAGGAGCTTGCATTACAGTTTACGATTTCAGTTTCGCATTATTACTCGATGGTTGACCAGAAGTTGGAGTAGTAATACGACTGTGCCAGAGAAGTAGAGGAGAAGAAAAATAGAATTAGTTGGCTGATGAAAAAAATATGGAATAGTTTATTCTTTTTCATTTTTTGTTTGGCTAATTTAGGAAAACTAGAATAGTGTGGGGGTTTAAAAGTCAGAAAAAAAGATTCTATTTGGGATGATTTTTTGTTTTGATTTTTTTCTTTTGGAAACTGATTCTAAATTTTACTTAAATTAAGAATGAATTATTTTTTATGATTATTATTTGTGTTTTGTTAAATGGAAGTTTGCGATAGAATAAGATGAGAAATCTTTGTTATGGTAAAAATTTATTATCAAAACTGTAATAGGTCATAAAACAGTATAAATCTAAGAATATCTCTTTTCAAATAGACGAAATACTATTAAGAGAGAAATTGCGATTTCATGGGATGAGATTTGTTAAATCAAGCTGAAACGAGAATTTGAGCAAAGTCATCAATCTCCACAGATGTTGGCTTGAGGGCAGAGATAATCTAACCAGCGAAGAGGGCACTGCTTGATCCAGCAGCTGAGTAAGAACCAGCAGTCCAGAGCTTGGAAAGAGTCTAGAATTCAGCTGTGAAAACTCCTAAATGAGAAGGGATGTAGGCTGTGACAGCAGAGATGTCGATGCCAGTAACATCGTAGACAGTGGAGAGGCTCAAGACTTCCTAGTTAGTGGAGAGACAAGTGAGAGTGTCAGGGTTCAAAGAGGCAACCAATGTGGAAATGGAAGAAACGGCACCGAGAATGGTCAATTAGCTAGAAGCCTTCTTGAAGAAAGTAGGGAGGAAATTGACGATGGTAGCGGCATCAGTGGTGCCAATGCAGCTGATAATGGTGGTGGGATCAGCGAGACCTTCAGCAGTGTAGAAACCATTGAAGAACTATTGGAGGGTAGCTTAGTTAGAATCAGTTGCTTGTAGGAGAGAGTTTCCATTGAGAGCCTTAATGATGGTCTAAGCGAAGTTGGCGCTGCTTGTTCCAATTGCGGAATAAGAACTAGAAGCCCAAAGCTTGGAGAGGGATGAGAACTCAGAAGTGAAAACTGAGAAGTGAGAAGGAATGTAAGCAGTGACAGCAGAGATATCGATTCCAGAGACATCGAAGACAGTGGAGAGGCTCAAGACTTCAGCGTTGGTGGAGAGGCAAGTTAAAGTGTCAGGGTTCAAAGAGGCAATCAATGTGGAAATTGAAGAGGCAGCACTGAGGATTGTCAAAGAACTGGAGGCCTTCTTGAAGAAAGTTGGGAGGAAATTGACGATGGTGGCGGCATCAGCAGAATTAATGCAGTTGATAATGGTGGTGGGGTCAGCGAGTCCTTCAGTAGTGTAGAAACCATCGAAGATTTATTGGAGAATAGCCTAGTTAGAGTCAGTAGCCAAAAGTAAAGAGTTTCCACTGAGAGCCTTAATGATGGTCTAAGCGAAGTTAGCACTGCTTGCTCCGACAGCTGAGTAAGAGCCAGCAGCCCAGAGCTTGGAGAGGGATGAGAACTCAGTAGTGAAAACTGAGAAGTGGGAAGGAATGTAGGCAGTGATAGCAGAAACATCGATTCCAGAGACATCGAAGACAGTGGAGAGGCTCAAGACTTCAGCGTTGGTGGAGAGGCAAGTCAAAGTGTCAGGGTTCAAAGAGGCAATCAATGTGGAAATTGAAGAGGCAGCACTGAGGATTGTCAAAGAGCTAGAAGCCTTCTTGAAGAAAGTTGGGAGGAAATTGACGATGGTGGCGGCATCAGCAGAATCAATGCAGTTGATAATGGTGGTGGGATCAGCGAGACCCTCAGTGGTGTAGAAACCGTTAAAAACTTGCTAAAGAATAGCCTAGTTAGTCTAAGCTAAGCTGCAGCTGACAAGGCACAAGAGCAAAAATGCTGTGGTGGTAGATTTCATAGAAGTTGATTTTCTGATAGCCTAGTTTTGTTTGTTTTTTTATTTATTATATTATTTCTATTCGAATTCACCTAACAGATCAACTCTAAAAGTGAAGCCTTTCTTCATAAATCTTAAATTAACACACATTTGAACTGTAATCTCACATTCTCCGTCATTAATTTATCAAATCGAAAGATCAGAGAGGCCAAAGAAGCTATTATCTTGACTTTCTTTCTCCAGTCTTTTTTCTTTTATGAAATTTAAAGGTGGGCAAACATCTCCTTCCCCATGAAATCTGTAATTAACAAATGTAGACCTGAATATTAAGGAAACACTAGCCAGCCCGCTAATCGAAAGAGGAAGGAATAATATTATTCGATTTCCAAATGAACTTTAACCCAAAAACAAGTTAATCCCCAGAGAAAGAAAATAATAAAATTTTCAATTTTCTTTGGAAAATCAATTAACTATGTGATACAACAGTACTACAGTGGTCTTCTAAAGAAAGGAGCTTGTATTTTACTTTCCCAGGGAATGCAAGTAAAATTTTCCATTTAAGGCAATTGAATTCTTCTGTTTCTTCCACTTTTCACTGAGAACTGAAAATTCTAAATTTTTAAATAAAAAGAACTACAGTAAACTAGCGAAGCGATCATTGATTGATGTCATATCTGTCTGAATGTACATTTAAAAACCACACATAATTCAAGAAATTAGAACATTTCTACTGATATTAACATTGATGATACAAATATTGATCAATCTAACTAAAAATAATAACTAAAGAGAGCTATTCTAAGTATTACATATTCAAATAAATGAAAATGTTATCACATTTTCTACACAAATTTATGTATTAATTATTTTAAAATGGGTTAATTTTCATCTAATTTTAGACTTCATTGGATACAACAAATAAAAATTGTTGCAGTTTTCTTATCTAATTTGGATCTTTCTATCCAATGGGTTTTGTTAAAAATTGACTATTGAAGAAAAAGAAGAAAAGGGTTAAACAGTGAGGTGATCCTCCAAATTTCATGCGCATATTTGGAGATCATTTTAAAAGTGACTCTTTCAAGATAACAGCAATGGAGTGCGCTCTAAGAATTTTTCCACAATAAAAGATAAATCTCAAAAAGAAATAGACTACATCCCTCAGGAAAAAACAAAAACCTAACTAAAAAAATCTACAATCTATCTTTTGCTAGCTATTTTTCTCAAAAAAGTTGACTTTCTTAATTGTTAAATCCCTCTTCAAGTAACTTTCAAGATAAAAAGCGAACTCGGAACTAGACCACTTTGTTTTTCAGAGACTATTTTCTCATTACAAGAGATTTTATCTTTGTTCTGATTGGAATCTCACAAGGATATTCCTCTTTCAAGAAGCTGCCTAATTTGAAGCAAGAACTTGAAATTAATTTACTATTTTTTAATTTGATCCTGCAAAAATATTCTGTAAGCTAAATATTATTTATTCTTGTTTTCACCCCAGCAAATCAAATTTTCCTCGTGTTCATTCTCATCAGGGAGTGGTAGGAATTGTAAGAAGTTCTAATTACTTAATTAATCCTAGACATTACATGGTATTTTTGTTTAAAAATAAGAAACTACCAATCAAAATAATAAATAATCTTTCCTTAAGTTTTTTTTTTCTTTTTCTGCCAAGGATAAACTTCATAGGCTAAATTCATCTGCAGCATATTGGAAATTCAATATTATTAGCTAAAAAAAATAATCTGATCAATAATTTCCGAAATCTCTGAAATGATGAATAATCAAAACAAAATTGAATTGTCTCTATTTAAAATGAGTTTTATTAACCTAAATGAGTTTTTTATTTTTCTGAGCGCAGATAGCCTTAGAGAATCATTCATTTAATCCTTCCATGTGACTTTGAAAAGAATAACTAAGCCAGTAAATGAATAAAAGAGAGCTTATTAATCTTTAAACTTATCAATAGTCGGTTTAGATTGTTTATTTGATCGTAAAATACATACACCAAACAGGAAGCACCCTCCTTACATAAACCTATTATACTTTTGTCTCTTTTCATTGGCTAAAAATCAACCTCATTTGAGCATATGTGGGAGAAGCTTTTTAAGTCTAAGATGATCAATGAGCCTGACGAAAATCTTAAACGTAGACCCTATCTCCCTGGCTCTTTTAAGATGAGGAGTATGACCGCATTTCTAGAAAGCAAACAGGAAATTATCGTAAAATACATCTTTACTGAAATCAAAGTTTGTTTCTTTCAGTATATCTTGGATCTCTGGTGTCTTAGATAATTTCTGAGATTTCCTTCCACTAAAATTTTGTAGGTAATACGCAGTTTAAGCGACTTTGTCTGGTGAAATAAACTAATCATCCTTCCCATAA
>Ga0302271_10002622_pt1 | contig 15991 bp, 8 predicted proteins | sample III_Bog_N1_1_FD_198767 | JGI IMG/M metagenome (GOLD analysis project Ga0302271, IMG submission 198767) | Peat permafrost microbial communities from Stordalen Mire near Abisko, Sweden - III_Bog_N1_1 | ecosystem: Environmental > Terrestrial > Soil > Wetlands > Peat | place: Sweden: Abisko...
AATCGGAACAGAAGAAACATAACTAACTCTACATTTAATTTAATAATAGTAATCCTTTAGGATTTTATGATCTCCTCCTCCCCCCGTCAAAGGCTCAGAGCTTAACAAAAAGTTAATTTCTTAAAAAAAAGGATAAACAAAGAAGATTGAAAGTGAAAAATACAAATTTTCAATGAAACGGTCAAAAAGAATGAATTATCTTTCAGTCAGTAAATGGGTTTTATCATTAAATTAAAGGAATTAGTCGATTAGGGACTTATATCAATCTAAAAATTATGGACAACTTCATTCTATTGAAATTGAATAATATTCTCGTTTTTTTTTACAAAACTGACTTCACTCTTCTTTGTATTTGAATTATTTTGTTGTCAATTTAATTATTTTCGAAATCTTATTCTCAAACTCTAATACCACCTCCAGAATCAGGTTAATTCTCTTTATGCATTTTTAAGGAGTTAAGATTTCTGATTGGTATAATATTTACTGTATGAATAAACAAAACCCCCAACGAACCCACGTTTTCTCTAAGGGGATAACGCATTAATTACAAAAGCATAAATTTATCTCGCTAAAGAGTTATCATTTGATTCAAAAAGTTGTTTTAGTTTCAGGTTAATTTTCTTATCTTATTTTTTTCTTTCTTTTTCTTCCCACAAAACAGAAAAATAATCAATTTTTAAATGAACATACTTAATTCTTTATTTCTATAAGATTTATTTGGGGTAATATTTATGGAGTAAATGAGACTAAATATTTTCAGTATTTTGATTTTTACTATGTAATTTAGTTTGGAAGCTAAACAATCAATGTTCTAAGTGAATAAACTGATTCCTTTTTTTCAATAACAAAACAAACAAGTTATGAAAATTGTATTGTGTATTTTTGGAGTTTTTTGATTAACGAATAAATAATTTGTGTTTCTTCGCTCTTCTAGCTCTATGGAAATAACGAGTATTTGCTGATTCTTCTAAAATCTTAGTTCCTTAGACATGCTAGGAAGAAGTTTTTAAGTTATTGGTAAAAAACTGAAGAAGAGGAGGGGGAGGGGGGAGGAATAGGAAAGTTTTTAAAATTTACTCAATAATGCCACAGCAATATTGTGATTATTTGGTTTAGTAAAATATAAAGATTAAAGAGAAGAGAAAGACTTAGGAGAGGAAGAGTTGTGGGATACTTCACAAAGATGTTTTGCTTTAGCTCCAAAAGCAGAGGCAAAAACACCCTTTCTGAGAAAAATGAAATGGAAATCCTTCTTCAGTAGACACAATTCACTGACCAAGAACTTAGTGATCTAAAAATACAGTATTATCAAAGTCACATGAAAACTCCATTTTGTGAATTAGATTTAGCATAATTCAAGAAATTATTTTCGATAACAATGTTCTTTTCAATGGCATTTTGGAATGTTTCGTGAAGTTAAAAATTTGATATTTCTTCGAACAGGTTTCAGTAAATGACAAGGAACACAGGATATCTAACTGAGGAGCAATTTCGAGATAGCATGGGTATTCTAGGATTAGATAGCGTACAGTTTCTGAGTGATAGAATCTTCAATATTATGGCTGACACAAATGGCAAGGTAATTTTTGAGAAACTATCAAAAATATTTTTGACTAAGGACTATTTTTGTTGATGAACAACAGATCTATTTTCCGAATTTCATCGTCTATTTGAACACAATCATGAATGGAGATGAAAAGGATAAGATCATGATGTCATTTCGCATGATTGACGAAAAAAACAAAGGGTATTTCATGAAAACTGATTTAGCTTCGATGATCAGATCCATCGTAACTTCCTGGGCAGCACTCACGCAAACCTCACTAAGTAAGAATAATTCTTATTGGACAATTGTCTTTGTTCTTTCCTCCGTGGCGAACTCACTTTTGATGAAGCGAAGGAGATGTTAGCTAAAGTGGACTAGCAAATCGGACATATTTTCTCTGTCATGGACATACGAAAGATTGGAAAAGTAGAAAAAGATGACTTTCTTGAAGCGCTTCAAAGGTATCCTGATCTTCTTGAGATATTCGATTTCCTCAACAAAGGTGTACCCGATGCAGTGTAGATGTAGAATGAAACAAATCGAAGAGAGATAGAATTTTCCAAAGATCTCCTGCATGCTGAGTGGTTAATCAATAATATGTGTGCGTTTCTTCTCGGTGAACAAACCTAGACTTATGATAAGTTAGCTCATTCAGAATTATTTGAAAACTAAGTAAGAAAATTGGAGAAAAAGAGAGAGAGTTGTTAATTTTGAATTAATTTCTTAATTTTCCTCAAGGAGAAAGACCATCTATCTATTTCATAACTATTTGATCTTTGCTTAGGGCTAGATCCCCAAAATGGTTCGGAAGAAATCGTCTGTTATTTCAGAATTCTAATTTGAAAAAGCTAAAATTGATGAATCTCTTCCTTTTTCATCAGATATTCATGCTTCTGGTCTTCTAGCAGCCACTGCTGAAAAAAACTCCAAAAATTAAAGAAAAGATGAAGAAAATATCAATACAGGATAAGTATACTTGGAGTCATAAATTAGTGTAAGTGGGGAGGGAGATAACAATAGCTAGCAAAATAGTGAGTAGAGTTCCTTTTTTCAATCACCAGAGTCACATCCTGTAAATGGAGATGAAGAATGGTATAACAATGATTAGAACAATATAAACAAGAATAATAGTAATGATACTACTCACAATAACAACAAAAATGAAGACAGGGAGGCTAAGAATACTGAAAATTCACAAAATAATGGAAATGGATTAGATAAGGATAAACTTAAGATTACCTAGAATTTAAATGCAAATTAAAATGATATTACAATCAATAATAGATCTCCTATGACTATTCAAAGCAATCCTTTAAGGCTTCCCATGAAGTAACCATCTTTCACAAACATTGATGTTAAGAAAAATGAAGGGAAACAAGCAGAATAAAATTCTATTTAAATTGTAAATACCAACAATAATAATAACACCAATTTGCCATTGCCGAAGTAATCACAAGCTAACGAATTTGTAATGGAAACAAGCAATAACAATAATAATGTCACTTTCCAGCAGTACACTCGAAACAACTCTAACAACAATGCGCACAAAAGAATCTCAGTTGAGTAAGCCACAACTTAACCTGACACTGCTTATTCTGCTCATCACATACAACCCTCGCCGGAATAAGAAAGCCATTTTACTCACAATCACACAGCGTTTAACCACAACACTTGGACTCTCTCATCTGCAGCGGTACCTAGTCTTCAAGAGGAGGAGTTGTTTCTCAAGAAATATGAGCCATTTATGTGCGCTCATTGCGTGATCAAAGTTGCCTAAAAATTCAATGAAGAATGTCAGCGGGAAAGAAAAGTCAGCAGCACTTTTCATAAACGAATCACAAGCTAATAAGCTGACCCTTTCTAAGATTAGCTTCCGTTGAGTAAGATAGTCGAGAGGAAATCGAATGGAAATAACTCAAGTGGAGACAATAATACATTCTTGCATTTTGGAGGGTTTGAAAGCTAAAACACGCAATTCGATGGGAATAACAACACAAACAAATCAAAGAGTAACAATTTCATTCTCCATGAGTTTCATCATCAAACATCACTCAAAAAGCAGCTCACAATAACTGAAAGCATGAATCTCGATCCAACGAATAATATGATGAAAGTTCGATTGAGAAACATCGCACATAAGTTTCTCGGTGATGTGGAGGAATCGTTTAATTAGTAAAGTGAAGAGGAAGATTATCGGAGAAGCAATCTAATCAGAAGTATATCACCTTCGATCTTCGATGCGAAGGCTTTTTCGACACTCAAGCATCATAATGTTACCAATGCGCCAAGCCAACTCGATTTTAATACTTACGATTCTGCTGCGTAACCTCATTCTCGGAAAGATGTCCTGAAATAAAGTTGTTATGCAGACGAAAAAAAGAATCACACAAATAACAATAATAATCAACCAAACAGCGATGAAAAACCTGAGAATCCTTACTAATTCTTATCAGTTCCAACATCAAATCGTTCGCATGTTCTCCCTCATTCTTCTTCTCCTAGTCGCAAAATTGAAGAAATATAAAAATAGCAGCAGTAGCAGCCAGCAGGTGGATTAATAATTGCAACTAAAAAACCAAGTAAAATCCATGGATATCCTGGAAAACTACCCAAACAATATTAAATTGACAACAAACCTAAAAGAAGTACAACAAACACAACTGAAGGCATCACCGCAGATGAAGTTTAAATTGAACTCACTGATATTCCCGCAAGAGAAAGGAATCTTTCTTCGATCACAGAAAGTACAGCTTTAGACTAAAAAAAGGAACTTGAGCCATCTGAAGGGGAGAAACGAATTATCAACCCGATTCTCGTGACATCATATCGAATGAATGTGAATAATTTCTCATAAATGCAAAGAATCTTCGGTGACTACAAGAATAACTAAAAACTTATGTAAATCAAGCAGCAGACTCATTTTGATCAGCAGATAAATCTAAAACAATCCAAGAAACCTGAAATCAAATACATTATTTCAGATAATACTAATAATGAAAATGTCATAACCTACAAACAACCGCCAGTTTAGTAAACTGGAAAGGAAGAAAAAGAAACTTCTCGAAAAGAAATCGGGAAACTTTCACTTCATCTACTCGACAGACCACTAATCAAAAGGAACAATGGACTTAGTCTCACAGACAGAGACAAAAATGATACTCAAGTATTTCAACTTCCTTAATAAAAGTAGCCGAATCCATAAAACAAATCAATAAATTCACAAAACGGCTAATAGTAGTAGTTCTTTCATCTGCAAGGTGCTTACAAAAATAACTAAGAGAATCAAGTATCCTTCCCTCCTTAACTTAAACGAGCTCCTTCAATTACCAACAGGAATCTTTTCCCTGTAGGAGAAGGTTAGAAGTCAGCTTTGACTGAAAGAACGAGGGAACTTGATAGTGGGAATTCCAAATTGCAATCGATTATTAGGCACAAATAAATCAGTGATCACTAATGGCAGAGAAATTAAACATAAAATAAAACTATTGATAAAAATAGCGATTTTGGATAAGAAACACATCGTGATATGATAGGGAATAACAGTAATAATAACACTACAAACACTAACACTAATCGTACAAACTCCCTACTCAACTAAACTAACTTACTTAAACCACTCCTCGAGCAGACAGCAACTGAATAATAATAATAATATTAATCACCATCTTAAAACACCAAACAAATTCCATAAAAATCAGCTAAAATCTAAAAGAATCTCAGTAACTCGCTACTCAAATCGATGGGATATGGCAACTTCAACACTCACCGCAACGCTATTACTAATCGAATTGCAACTGCACAGCAAATTGAATTACCTAAGATGATTTAAAAACCAAGCTACTCTGCATCGACCAGTAGGATAATAAACTCCAACATAATTCCTTCACCTGTTTGCTTTGACCCCGAAACCCCTCCTTATTCGATTTAGCATGCAATTTTCGAAATGAACCCTGAGGAAATGAAAAAAAGAGTCATCGTAGCTATTTCTGCGTTCAGAGAGCTTCAAGTGTTCATATCGTAAATACGAAGGAAAATCGAACTGTCGATTTAGCAGACAAATAATACTTAATTCGGACTGACTTCAGAAAGGAATGCTGGAGGGAACAACAACAACAATAATTAATATCTCTCTTCATTCCCATCTAAACTACGAAGAACTTCAATAAACGCTGATGCCAGAGCGCATTAGTTATCGATTGGACTCAGTCACTAGAATAATTAATTAAACAGCCCTATAGGTAGATCCATTTTGCTGCCTTAGAATTTGAAACTAGGGAATGCTTGGAATAATAACCCATCAAATAATATGTAAACTAGGAATGATCTCAAAATAAGCAGAGATTTAGAGAATCTAAGACACTCCACAATTGGAAACATTCAAAAGGTTATCAAGAGAAAATAGAAATCAGATAATAGTAAAACAAAGTCGATGATATTCTTTGGTCATTAGAATTGGAATCTCGTTGTGAATATGATGATGGGTATTCAAATGAGTGTGTAGTCAGCATCGTCTACCTTCAATAATCAAGTAAAAAAGGAGTTTAGAAAAGCTCAATTTCAGAAAGAAATAATTAATTTGTTTTTTTCTCATTTGCTTATTTTAGAACATAGAGCAAGAGCTGTAGAGCAGAGATTTCAAAGTTAAATACTTATTTGAGCTGCTTCCACGGAAGGATAACTTCGAGAAACAATGGACGTATAAAGTCTGTAAATTCAAGGATTACGCACCAGCTGTTTTTAACAGGATTCGCTTATTTTACGATATCACTGATGAAACGTATCTGAAAAGCATCGGTCCAAATCAGTTATTTAGTCTAGTGAATGGTGGATTCAATTCTTTTAGCTAGCTCACAAGCACTGGAAAAAGTGGTTCGTTCTTCTATTATACAGCAGATGGGTAATTTACACTGAAAACAGTGAGCCGTTCAGAATTCCATCATTTAAAATTCATTTTAAAAAACTACTACGAGCACTTGAAGTAGAACAGAAATTCGCTGATCATCAAGTTCTTTGGCCTGCACAAGATTCAAATCAGAATGAAAAAAAGCACCAAAGTTGAAACGGTGTATATCGTAATCATGGGTAATGTCTTCCACACAACTAAGAAAATCAACGAGAGGTATGATCTCAAGGGATCCACTTATGGACGATCTACTAAAGAAAAGTAACTAAAATATATTAGTATCTTTTTTCAAATATTCCCATTTATTCGTTTTGGTGAATTGAAATAACTAATTTCTTGTAAAGGACGCCTGGTGTGACATTGAAAGACTTAGATTTTCTGGAAAATAAAACGAAGTTGCTAGTGAAATATGAGGAATATGAAGAATTCATGAATATTGTGAGATCAGATGCTAAGTTCTTCGAGGAAAATAACATCATCGACTACAGTATGCTCGTTGGAATTCATAATAACTCCTCTGCCTTGGCGGAGTACTCTGAACAAGTCAGCTAAACGATGCAGGGAACTTACTCGTTGAATCCGCACTCGAATTCAAAAAATGTGTCATTTTTAGTGTCAAGAAACTCTAAATTCTCATATCTTTTTGGTATCATCGATATTCTCACAAACTTTAAGTAATTTTCCATCTTCAAGTCTAATTTGGAATATTTTTCACCTTCCATTTCATTTGGTGATCGAATAATTATCTTTTTTTCTGATTTGTTATTTGTTACAAAAAGTGCTAAGAAGAAGTTCGAGTATGTTGCAAAGCGCATTGCTTTTGGTCCAAACATTTCAGCTGTTCCACCCACTTAATATAAAAATAGATTTGTAGAATTCATGGATAATATGTTCGATGATGAGTCGAAGATGCCTCCAGAGATGAAATGAAAAAGAGAGGGTAAATAAATGGTTTTAAGAATTTAATTTTTTTTGAGAATATCATTATAAATAGAAATCTTCTCGGTTAATCAATGTTTTATTTCAATAAATGCAGTTTGTATCTTGTATTTTCTTTTCCCAAACTGTTTCATTGCTTTAAAGCAGAAATAGAACATAAATTAATTAGTCTTTCTTCTTTTTAAACTGATGAAATGCATCTATTTAGAATTAATTCATAAGAAAGAATCAAAGAAACTCTAGTAGAATGAATAATAAAGCAAATAACAACCCCAAAACAACACAATTTAGAATCCATTACAAAAAGTTATTCAAAACTGTAGAGCAGATTGCTAAAGAAGCTTCAGATAATGTACTTACTTTACAAGCTCTTCCTTCGACGCCGTATGATTTTAGTCTAGGCAAAGGAGCAGCAAAACCATTGCTATGTGAGACATTTGAACATCAATGTGGGTATTAAAGTGAGTCAAATCAAGATGAAGTACAAGAACGAGATCAAACTGATCAGCTGATATTTAATCATTTCGAGCACGTTGTTGTATAAGCGAACCAACTGTTCGATGATTGCTATGAAGATTTTGAGAAAAAAGCAGATGAATTGCTGCTAAACTAGAAAAATGGCGAAGAATATCAAGAAACAGTGAATCATATTAAAATATCAAAAGAACAAGAAGAAAGAGAATCATCATCAGCATCTTCATCGTTTTAATCACCTTCAAGCTCACAAAGATTGCAATACAACTAGTAAAATCAAAGCTAAAGAAGGTCTCTTGAGAGAGATTTCAAAGTCATAAAGGAAAACCACACTATTGATGATTTTTAAGATAAATTTACGAAACGTCCTTTTACAGCTTGCTCCCCTATGAAAGCTCATTTTTCCACAACAGCTAAGTCAATTTCTCCTTCGAATAGAAAAAGAGAATAATAGAAGCCACATTTCACAGATAAATGGGCACATTTTCTTCAAGAAACAGATAAAAGTTTAGAGAAATATTAAAAACGTTTTGATGATTGCCTTGTCATGAAAAAAGGTAAATCATTAGCAGGTAAAAATTCAGAATAGCCTTCTTCTCAGCCTCCTCCATTGCGATCAGTGAGATGTGTCACAGCAGGTGGAGTAGGAGGTGGAATTAATTCTAAAATTAAAAGAAGTTCTTCAAGTAGTAGAGCTTCAAATCAAATGATAGTGAGATAGTAAGAATAGAGCGTTTAAGTAAGCAGATTTATCTTAGTTTGTTAGTATTTCTTGAGAAAAGGCTTGAAATTCTCTAGAGAATATCTATTTTTTGTTAATTCCTATATTTATTTTAAACAGATAGAGCTTTTCTAAGTAGTTGGGCTGCTAAAAACGGAGTTAAAGGAATCCAAGCAAGAAAATAGCGTCAATCTTAAAGAGGTATTTCTCTGTGAAAAAGTAATGGATCTATTACTGCAAAGTGTGAATACTTCCCCGTTAGATATCATAGCGGATATATTCTCAGTGAATAAGCGATATATTATTGTTCACGATCAAAAAATGATTGCTAAAATCACATAGTTTCTTCAAATATGTACAGAGATTAAATTTAATTTAGCATATTCTTGAATTTTGCCTTATTTTTTGAATTGAACTGTCAACTTAACTAGATTCGAAAACAAAGCGATATGTCTATCGAGAAATATGTGAATTACTCCTGAAAAAACTTGAAGAATAAGAAGATCAACTTCTGAAATAGAAGTAAATTAATGAATAATTAAATGAAAATCTCAAGGAATTGAGTGAAAAGCATTCTGAAGAAATTTAGAAATCAAGAGATAAATATGATGCACAGTAAATCGAATGCAATGTTAAAATCTAGCAATCATGTGGATCATTGAATTAATAATTATCTGCAGCTAGGAGTGAAATTCAAACACTCACAGAAACAATCAGCCAACTTAACAGATAAGTTTTAACTATGAGATCAGATAATTCCTATTAGATGAAATAAACTACATAGGAGAATGATCACAGATAAGTTAAGCTACTCTCTTAATTGCATTAGCTTCAAGCAACTAAGGATGATTCTGATTTACAATTCAATTAACAAAAAGATTGTAAGGAAGCAGAGAGAAAATTAGATTGTTTTTGAATTCTAGAGAATTATTATTTATTTTTTTGACTGTTTTTTAAACTAATCTGAATAATAAACAGACCTTACTGATCTCATAAACAGTCATTCTTCAGCGATAATTAAGCTGAAACTCAATAAGGAGACTATTGAGTAATAAAATGACAAAATTAATCAGCTTCTCTCAGAAATATCAAGGTAATTTCAAATGAACAATTTTGATTATTTTTAAGAATAACCTTATTCAAAACAGACTTAATGTCAGAGCTTCCACTTAGTTTGTGAACTTAACCCCTCGTCCTAGTTTCACTGAGCTCGAAGACATATGCAAAGCATTAAATGACCCTTCTTTCAGGAATAACGAACTCCTCCCTAGATCAAAAGTAATTTCATTTAAACTAATGCAGTTTCTGAAAATATTGTGATTAATTATCTGCCTTTTTGCTTGAACTGTTAACTAACTGCTTTCAGCTTCCAGTGATGAAATATTCAGAAGACGATTCTATCTCAAAAGTGAGGAAACTCAGCAAGACAATTAAAACTGGGTTGAATGAATACAAAGATTGCATCCATAGGCTGAGAGACTAAGCAGACAATTCCTCGCTCACAAATAATTCAAAGATTAAGCAGAAATAGACTAAAAATTATTTTTCGACAAAAGGAGGGAGTAATAGGGGAAGCGAAAAGAAGATTCAAATAGACAAAAGAAATTAATTGGGTACGATCATGAAAGCAGCAAGGAAGAACGAAATAATCGAGTTAGATTAAACACCTGTGTTGTCGAGTAATCTGCTGAACATTTCAGATAATCTCTCTCTCACCAGCCAAGACAAAATAGCCCTGCAGCGTCAATCTATAGATGACTATGAAGGTTCATTTAATGATTTCCTAGAAGCGAAAGGTGGCAAGGAAGAAAGATGCAAATGAAGGGAAGAATGAGGAATTAATTACTTGTTTTTGATGGGTAGTTATTATTGTGGTGTCTGTTGAGATTCTTAATGAAAAATAACCAAAAATATTTGTCAAATCAAAAATAATTCATCATATTTTTGCAGAAAACTAAAGATTTATTGAATTTGTTTGATCAAATGAAGTCAATAATTTATGGGTTAGATCCTTATTGTATAAATCATGAGAGGTAAAGGATTATGAGAGTTAATAGGATCAGAAGAATGTTAGGGTTTTTTTAATTTATTAAATTACCTCATTTAGCAGGATTCATAAAGCTACTAATTATCTTTATTTAGGAAAAAGATAAATGTGGGCTATTAGTATAAAATTACTCTCGAACAATCACTTGAGGATGGAATGCTTTTAACTCCTTCTACATAACGTTATGTATGTTTGTAAGATTAATTAATTACAAAGATATTTTTAGTAAAAAAGCAAAAAAAACTGCTTGTTGCCTGAGCAGACAAAAAAGATTACATTTAACTTAGGATATTTGAGTTTCTGAAGGAATCTTTTCTGTGCTTTGAGCTCACGCAGTTTCTATAAGAAATCACAAACAAAAGGCTACAAAAAACGCGATTGATAAAAATAATATCAATCATTAACAAAATATCTGAAGAAAAAAAACAAAAACAAAGCAAAAACAAGTAGCTTGTCAAATTATTCTTCGATCTCCAAAAATGAACCTTTCTTCTCAATTAACAAGCCCAAGGAAAGCTTAACTCTAATCATAAAAGTTGCCTCCTCTTCTGGCAAGTCCAGTTTCATCACTGTAGAAACTAAGCAACAGGCAAAAGGGTTTCTCAGCTAAATCACTTTAATCAGCATCAGTTCATTCCACTGAAGACCCTATGATCAAGTCATTCAAAGATACCAACAACCCTTTCGTGTAAGGCTACACAAGAACGGATAAAATCAGATACAAAGGAAGCCCAACAGTCAATCGACATACAAGACTCTTTGAATTATGCACAATTTCCTCATTTAACTTATCGCACAATGGAGTGCCTCCTCCACTTTCACAACGAGTCAGAGGAGTCCCAAATATCAGGTCTTCATTCATTCCTAACAAATTAATGAGAGAAATCGTTGAGGATCAAGATGTCATTTGTTCTAATGAAAAACTAGAAAGAAGCATCGAATCTCTCTGGAAAATGAATCTTCTGCAAGAGAAATAAATTAAGATGAACTTTCTTCCTAAAAATTAGTCCATTTCATATGTGTTTAATGACTATCACTCTAGATCAACGAATCAAGGATATGCTCGCAATGATAAAAGTGGATCGTTCTTTACAAGGTGAGTCAGCTCAGGTGAGGAGCATTATGCAGAAATCAAAGATAATTTGTATTCTGCTAATATTTCAAGATAACTAAAATGTAGCTTTTGCAAGACAAAAACATAAAAAATAATATCTATTTGTAAGATCGCCTTATAGGTTTTCTTAATTTTTTCTACAAATCGTTTTGAGATTAGAGTTATTTTAATGTGTTTGGAGGATTGGGTAGTTTATGTGTTTTTTGGGGGGATAAAACTTTTCGAGAGAGTTAAGCTAACAATTTTTGTAAATTAAAGTGAAGAAGCTAAAAATGTATGTAAGTAGCTGTAAAGTAATTTTATATTCACATCAGAAGGGAAACAATCAAACAAAATGAAGTTTTTAAAAGCCAAAGAAGATAAAATATAAATACAAATATTTCATTTACTTTTCTTATCTTGCTTCTTCTTATCTTCCTCTTCTTTCTCATCATTTTCATCGCCTTTCACAAGACTCATGAGATCTTCAACGAATTTATCATCTTGCATAAGTCCAGCTTGTACTTTCTCATCGTTTTCCTTCTTTTGTTTATCCGTTTCTGTGACAGTTGAGCCTTCAAATGGATTCTCTTGTTGAGATGCAAGAATAGCTTAAGCCATAAGCTATTCTTCATCTAATTCATCATCGATATCCTCATGCTGCAGCAATTATTAGACACTTTCATCTTAAATTTCACTAGAATTATTAGCTTGAGTAGATTAAGGCACAACTACAGGAACTTCTACTTCAATTCCAGCTTCATGTACAGCGGGTCTCACTTCTGAAGATGCAGATCCACTAGGTTACTACTGTTGTTCAGCTTGTGGAGCTTATGCAGCTAATGCTCTTTCCGATTAATCAAGTCTACGTTTTTCTTCTTCTAGGGAGAGTTTCATAACTTAAGCTAGTTCTGGATCTTCTGAGGGATCAATACCACCGAATTCTTCAAATGGATTTCGAACAGGTTGACTACCACCACCTTGTGCTTAGGAAGCAGGAACATTAGAAGCAGGGCCTGCTTCGTCATTCGAAAAACTGTTCAGAATGGGTGAAGAAAACAATGTCGAGTTTAGATTTGAAAGTCCACTTGGCACATTGAGAAAATGCGATTATCCGCCTGAGCTCACAGTCTGCACGAATTTCTCGAGTTTATTCACTTGATTGTCGCCACTTTAGCACAGATTCACGACATCTACATTTAAATTATTCTTCTTCAGTCCCTTAGCAACTTTTTCGAGTGTCTTCTCATCTTCAACAATCTAGGATAAAAACAGAGACAAAATCTATTAATTCTCTCACTTAAAATGCAATTGAATGGATATTTCTGAATGGTTTTTCGTGTAAATCATTTTTTACAGGTGAAGCAACGAAAACGATAATTCTCTAACGCATATGCTTGTTCTTTCTGTGTTTAAGTGCTAGTTGAGCAATCTGCAAGGCGTTAATCAAATGAGCTTCCTCTCCTCTAAGCTTGACTCCGAAGAGACACCCAAGGATCACTTCTGGGTCATTGCTGGGGGTAACAAGTATGTCTACTTGAGGTCCTCCCATTGTCATGATTCCAATTGCATTCTCCATGTTCATCTACTATTTCGCGCTGATGATTGCTTAGATAGTCTCAGCCTATGCTTCATATCTAGTTGGGAGATGATCACCATTTCGGGAATATTCTGTGTTATCAAGGATAACAATAGTAGCTTCGAGTGTCATTGTTGTTTAAATTATGGATAATATTCAATTTTATTCTAGTTTTTGTTTATTCAGAATCTCGATTTCATTAGCCTTTTATTAAAAAACCTGTCTCCCTTGGGGGCTTTGAATAATTAGAGCAGAGAGCATCTCTCCGATAAATCGTTGAATATACATCCCCCGATTCTTGATGTTTATCATCAGCATGGATGAAATGAAGAGAGATTTGATAAACCATCTTTCATAATGTGAAGGAGATAATAAGAAGAATTTAAGAAAAGATTCTTTTGAAAATTTTCAGTCTTTTTCAATATCAAATACACCTGAGAAATAACAAGAAAGGAATTAACAGCATTTCATTTGATTAACTTGATATTCAAAGTAAGCCTTTTATGATTGTACAATTCATAATATTGGTTTAGTAGAATAGATAAGTGTGTCTTTAACCAAACGAAAGAATTATTCGCTGGAGGAATACTCTGTTTTTCAACCTTTCAGGTATTTCCATTTTAATTGTATGACTATTCAAAAGAAGCCATTGTTTTCATTTAACCTAACTGGATATTTTGAGCTAACAAAGTGTCTTTCTTCTTCTAAATATATCCACCGCCATTATTCAAAAAGTGTTTTTTGAATTTTAAATAAATTTTCTAAATAAAACAACGAATTTCTTTGGCTGTTTGCGGACAACTGTCAGTGCGAAAATTTCGAAATAATTGAGCTTTAAACGGGTGGAGCGAGATTTAATAATATCTTTATGAATAAATAATATCAAAAAAATACAAAACAAATAAAACTAAAAAAAAACACAAAGTTTCCATATTTGAGAATTCAATGTCCAGCAAGGCTACCACAGTCCCTAAGAAGAACTACTCCAATGCTTTCTAAGCCTACTTGTTTGAACGCAAGAAAGAACTTGGTAAGAATTACGATGAGAAGAAGGTTTCAGCAGAATACGAAACAATATCTGCTTCTGAAAAAGCACGTCTTCAGAATCTCGTTGAGGCTGAAGAAAAGCGCTTCAAGGATGCTACTAGCTCTGGTTCTAAAAAGACAGGATCTTCTTCTTAAGAAAAAACTCATATTCCAGAGAAGCCAAAGAAACCACTCGGGACATATTTCCGTTTCATGGGCGAAGTTCGCTTAGCTTATGTTGAGAAGAATAAAGATATCCCCTACAAGAATGTAGTCTAATTGATCTCATAGGATTACAATAACTTATCTGAGAAACAACGCCAAGTCTACGAAGATGCATACAAGAAAGAAAAAGATGTTTATGATGGTGAAATGGAAAAATGGACTGATAAATATGGTCATCTTGTAGAGAAGAAACACAAGAAGGATCCAAAAAAGGAGAAAGAAAGCTCATCGAAAAGATCATCTTCATCAGCTTCTACTAAAGGCAAGAATGTTGAAAAGAAACAAAAAAGAGGAGACTCATCAAAATCTCGTAAAGATTCAGCAGTTGGCTCTGCTAAGACAAAAGTTGATAACAGTAGAAGTACTTCAAATAAGAATAAGAGAAAATCGAAAGAAACCACGAATAAAGGAAAATCACCGAGTTAACAAAGAAATAATAGTAAATCCAAAAAAGATAACGAAAGGTCGAAAAGTAATAAGAATACTAAAACTGGCACTAACAAAGGAAGCAAAACTAGATCTTAAAGTAAAGAAACTAAAACTGCTACTTCAGATAAAGGAAATAAACCTGAAGATAAGAAAGTTACAAAAAGTTCAAGAAGTCAATCGAAGGACAAGAAGGTAGAACCATCTAGAGGACGAAAAGCTGCTAATAATTCAGATGTAGAAAAAACTAAAAGCAGAAGTACGTCATCTAAGAAAAGTGATGCAAGAAGTACTTCCTCTAAGAAAAGTAATGCTCGAAGCACTTCGTCTAAGAAATCTGGCTCGAAGAAATCAGCTTCTAAGGGCAAGAAATTGAATAAACCTTCGAAGGCCTAAGGAGCTTCAGCAAGCAAGAAAGCGAAATCAAAGAATTGATTCCTTAAAAAATATCAATTATGCCTCACAGGAACTTAGCTACCTATCATTTTGTTGGCATTATTTTTTTTTCCACCTTCCAATTTAGTCTTCCTCAGGGACACTGACAGATCATACATACTATATTAGAGAGGAAGAAAGAGACTTATATAATATCCCAGTTAAAAAGCACCATTTTGAGAGAATCCTTTATATAAAAATATTAATTTTATTGTCATGCCCTTATATATATTATCAATTTTGAGTTTTGTTGTTCTTGCTTCTTAAATAGCTTATTACATTAAATTTTTATTTCTGGGGAATTTTGATATTCTTGTGGAGATAAGAAAAGTTGCTTTGGTGAGTTCGATATGAGTGCAACCTATTTTTTTTTGACATCAAATTACCTTTACCTTAAACACTGTAAAAGAAATATTCCTTCTCTATGCTGTGTGTTGTTCAAAAGATAAATTTACTTTTTAATTGATCAACTCTTTGGGAATATCCAACAGCGAATCATCCTTTAATGCTTTTCTAATCTTTCCTTATCTCCCACTTTCATGCAGTTTTTATGCCTTTCATAAGAATCTGGTTTTCT
>Ga0302271_10002623_pt1 | contig 15988 bp, 7 predicted proteins | sample III_Bog_N1_1_FD_198767 | JGI IMG/M metagenome (GOLD analysis project Ga0302271, IMG submission 198767) | Peat permafrost microbial communities from Stordalen Mire near Abisko, Sweden - III_Bog_N1_1 | ecosystem: Environmental > Terrestrial > Soil > Wetlands > Peat | place: Sweden: Abisko...
CCCAACCCCAACCCCAACCCCAACCCCAACCCCAACCCCAACCCCAACCCCAACCCCAAGAGAAATTAATCTTACATCGATTGTTTTTTTATTATTATTCTAAAAACAACCACATTTGCATGTTAACAAAATTAGGCTACATTTTAAGAACCTTGTTGCTCTTCCAGCAAGTGGAAGATTTTTATTTTAATTTTATTATTTATTTAAATTAAACACAGAGAAGACTTTCTTAATACAGAATTTTTTAATATTAAACTATTTTGGATAAGTAATATGGGTTCATTAAAATCAAGACAAAAAGAAAAACAACCATAGTCAAGACTGTGAAACATTAGATGTTTTACATATGAGTATGGGACTAGACTCCTTCTCAGAGTTTAATGAAATTTATCAGTTAATACTTAAATTATCATTTAGCAACTAAATTACCTTATTGTTTTCCTTGATTAAGTAATGTGGAAGAGTGGACTTAAAAAGCCAATACCATCCTAATGGAAAAAAAATATGATCACCGAAAGCATATCTACACAATTCTAGTGTTGTGATTGTTTAATCAAATTCTCGGTTAATTCTTGATTGTCAAGTGTGCATTTGGTAAAGAAGCTGAGATTAGGAACAAAATCGGAAGTGTAATAATGATTGCATTAACATTCAAGAAGGGTATTTCGAACAACTAAATCTAGTTAACCTACTTTTTTCAATTTAAAATCAACAGCAATCGGATAGCTGTATCACTTTCATGCAGAATCGGATGCAACTTGAATATTTATTATTAAAAGCAACTAGAAACAAACTTATCAGTTTGTTTAACAGATCTGATAAATGAGATAAAAAAACCAAATAACAGCAGATCCGTGTTTCGTGTGCTCAATCACGAGTAAAAGATATTACAATAATATCATTCAAAATGAAATGAATAATAAGCTAAAACTCAAAATAAATCTGATTCAATTAATCCAATATGTTAGTTTAAGCTTCTTAAGAAGAGAATGATTCCGTTTTTTCCTCGATTATGTCAAATTCTTGTTTTAATTTTGTTCAATTCGAATAAATTCAATGACGCTTTTTTTTTTATTTATTTATTTCATTTGAGACTCAGAAAAAACTCTCAAATTGAAATCACTAAAAGGCATGTAAATATTATCCTCTAGAAGCTAACAATTGCTTAGATTTTTACTTTTGGCAAGAAAATGTTCTTTAACTCGAACAAAGTTACTTTTTTTTTGAGGATGTTATCAGTCAGTAAGTTCATTCCCATGTGAAATAAATAATACATTAAATTGCATTTTGTAAAAGATAAATCTATTTGCAAAAATAGAGATTTCATTTTAGAATAATATGCTGCTTCTTCACTCATTCATTCTCTTGGCTGCTTCTAATAGACTCTTATTTTTAAGGGAATGTCATCCTAAGAATCTTGGTAAACAATTTTTATTTGGTTTGTATGATTTAAACTTATCTGAATAGAAGATAGAGGGAACAACAATTCACTCTTAAGCTACTGTTAATGACTTAAGAATTCTGTTTTTTTTTGGGATAAGAAGTCCCTTTGAGCTGGTAACCCTCTGCTACAAGCCCCTTATTATTATTCACTTTATTCTTATTTTTATTATTTTTTCCTCCAGCAAGTGGAATTTCCTAATTTATAATCTATACAAAATCTATGATTAAAATGATTATTCTTTAAAAGAGACGGATTCTGTCAATAAGTACCCATACTCTTCATCTTTCTATATATATTATTCTCTCTTTCTCTAAAAATAAGAAAAATAATAATTTATCGCAAGTGATATTCTTATGTTTATCTTGAAAAATGAAATCACTTTCATGATCAGATTCTCATTCTTTACTGGAATATTATAAAAATAAAAGAAAACCAAAATAAACCATCAAATCCCATTTAGAACTAATCATAGAATCAAAACCTTAAAAAATTTCCCTACTGATCAGATATTACTCAAATTCATTAGTCTAATCATTTCAAGACCAAGAGATGATCCCCCATCTTTTTTGAATACCCAAAAAGAAAACTAGTTCATTTCTAATGGACATATTTTATGAGCCAACGCTCAATTTTCTATTCCCATGCAGTTTAGCTTTAAGAAGCAAACAAACCAGCTCTGTCAGAATAATAATTAATTTTAATAAACAACTAAGAAAATTATCAGCCACTCAAAAACAAATTCCTTAATTCAAAATGCAAAGCCTAAATCATTCACGTCACGTTGCTTTCCTCATCCTTTTAGTCAGTTCTTTCACTGTCCTTTGCAACTCCTTGAGTCACTAGTAGCGAATAACATTTAATAGTTGGACACTGTGTAGAAATAGAAAAATGAAAGAAAACCAATAAGAATGCAAGAAATCCACGGAATATCATAGAACCATTAGAGATTTTTAATTCCTCACACTTTCTGGTGACTAAACAACCGAGAATTGCTTAAAATTCTAGAACAATTAAGAGAAAATTTATACTTAGGATCAGGATATTAATATCAACTAGGAATTTGAACACTGCTTCTTGGACTAAGAAATTGAGAAACTAGCGAGATAGAATTCTTGCTTCTATGAGTTTTACTATAAACCCATCTACATGGAATGCTCAGGGATAAGACTCAATCCTTGCTTGAAGCAACAAAGTGAACTCCAGTAATGTCTAGCATAGCATAATGAAATCGTAAACTGATTTGCATTCGATTTATACAAAGACAAGAGAAATTGGGAATTTATATTCTTAAAAAAGATTTTTTTTTGTGTTTTTAATTAAATCTATGTTCGATTTATGGCTAGCAGTAGAAATCATGGATTGTTAAGAGATTTTTAATAAATATTTTATTTAAATTATCCAAATTTTTAAATAGTTCTGGGGTAAAATCATTTGACTAACCTAGAATTTTAAGAAATAGAACCAATAGGGGTTTTGAACATTTAGTTATGAGCTGGCTTTAGGAAGAGGGGGGGGGGGGTCTTTTCCTCTTTGAAATCTAGTTCTTGAAGCTAACGAGTGTTATTCATTTATTTATTAATAAAATTTAATTTTTTCAACAGATGATTCTTGATTTATCTTCCCTTTCATTCGTTTATTTTTGTTTATGTGCTTCTCAGTATTCAAAATCTAAGAGAGCCCTAAAGCAATCCCATGTTCCTTTGCTTTTATTAAGATATTTGTTAAGTTTTGATATATTTTTTTCTAGCTGAATTTAGTCCTTAATTGAAATTACCATAGAAGAAGCTCCTCAATTTGGGTTTCAAACTTTGGCTAACAAAAATAAATGAAAAATTTTTGCTAGTTTTATTGATGATTATCACATCTGTTATGCCTGTAAAAATTGTATTCTAAAAATAGAAAGAAGATCATTTCGCAGTTTGTGCCATGAAACAAATTAAAAAAAAGAACATAACAAACTCAAAAAACATCTAGAAATCCAAGAAGATTTTGTAATAAAGGGTAACAAAACTCTTTTCTAAATTATTTTTGATAACAAATGAGCAAGAAGAGATATCACAAATTTCGACTAAGAATTTGAAAGAGCTTAAAACCTTAATTACAAGAATAACAATGAGATCCTCAGATTGGAAGCTTGAACTCTAAGAAAATCTTTATCACAAATACATTTTATAAATGATGTTGATATTTATTTAAACATCATACATAGGGCATCTGATGTTGATTTTTATTAAAGATTAAAAAAGAAATACTCTCTTAAACAGAGATATGCTATCATAAAAGAAAATTGATAATCAAATTTACAAATAAAAAACATGATAATAACACACATAGTTATTCTAATATCAGCATTTTTGGCTTCTTTCAAATGGATTTGATGTGAAAACTTTTTTTAGAGATATTGTCTTAAGTTTGTTATCGAAACAAAGAATGTAAAACAAGTTTCATTTGATAAAGGTTAAAAGTTTTGCAATAAGTTAGTGATTGGTTTTATTCTAAAGGAAAGACTTCAAGAGTTAGGAGTTTAGCAAGTCAATAGATGCTTATTCACCTAATTAATTAATAGATTTTGAACAATTTAACAGAACAATAAGTGACAAAATATTCAAGTGGATTATTGCTAATAAAACGAAGAAGTGAAGTACAGTCTTACCTTCTATTGTGAATTCATAAGAAACATCAGTTTATTTCTCAACAAGTCTTACACATCAAGAAGCATTGGTCAACGTTACTTCTTTCTTCACCAATGAAATTCTCACAATTTTGATACTTTTCAAAACTAGAATTTTTTTGACACCAGTGTCAATTTTGCTTCTATTTTTGACAAGTGTCGAAATTGTGCTAATTTATTGGTAATTTTAAATTTCATTATTTTATTTCATATTTTTTATGAAAATTGAAATCTATTTTTTTTCTTCTGAATGCTAACTCATAAATAATTAGAATATTTTGTTCTTTCTTCAAGATAATCCCCAATATTTTCTTTAATTATTGTAATTACAGTTTAAAAATGTGATGTATCGCATATTTGTATTAGTAGTAAGTATTATTTCCATTTGAGCTTATTTTGGCTTATTTACAATTAGTTTTCTTTATTGTGTTCTCATTCAACCATTTATTACTTTGGTCAAATCCTTATTTCAAATTAAGATTTTATTAAATGAAAAAAGGCACCCCTCCCCCTGATTTAAATAAACTTTAGGTTTCTTATTTTGAGTCTTAGATTCTCTTCCCTATTTAGAACAACAGAGATAGTAATTAAACAAACAAGAAAGTAGAAGTTTACTTCAAACTAGACTTGACTGCAATACAAAAGCAAAATCAAAGAAAACAAACGTCAGGAATTAAATCAACATAAAAGAGAAAAATTTTCTCTTAAAATAGCTCATGAGGATGCCCTTTTCAAGCTTGTTGAATACACAATAGCCAAATGAGTTTGAAGGTTAGTCTATGGGATACTTCAGGCGAATGAATAAACTGAAATTGTTTCATTTGACTGTCTACCCTCACTTTATGCTCAACTTCTAGAGAAGCAGATTCATATCTATTCTCCTCATTTTATTGAATCAACTACAAGAAATTGATCTTCTCATCACAAGAGATAACAACACATCAATTAGAAATGACCATAGTACTGCTGACATAGTGAAGATCTTGGATTATCTTATGTTTTGGATAGATGATTTGAAGAATACATCAAGCGCTTTATCTGATAAGAATGCGTTGCTTTACTTCTCCTTAGCGTTCAATGTGGTAGTTGTATCTATGGTATTACTATTATTCTGTTTTTGGTATGCGAATGAGTAGCTTTTCCCACAGAAAGCTAGATTTACTCTGTTTCCACTTTCTGTTGTAGTTAAATGCTACAATTATGTAATGTTCCTTCCATTCATTTCTATTAGTGTTTAGGTCCTTTGTGAAGGCAATTATTTCAGTAAGTCCATAGGGATCTTCAATATTGTACTCACTCTTGCATTGAGTAAGAGAAAATATTGAAAACTCATGTTGGAAACATAATTTAATTGTGTTTATAAAAGGTTTCAGAACAAACCAATTGGATTTAGAGTACAGCTTTACTTCCAACGACTCTTTGTCACGAAGAAGAAGCTTGTTCAACTCTTTCAGACCGTTCATTCTTTCCCTGATTATCTTTTTGGATCAGTTTCTCTCATAAAACCTCATTTGCAGTATCATGCTCATCTATGCGATTACCAAAGTCATTTTGTATTACAAAGAGTAATCGATCATCAGCAAAACCATCGCATCAATCTACTAATCCCTTAACTGCTGCTTCCTAGCCTGCGCGTTCTCTTTGTTTGCACTCTTGATAATTAAACTAAATTGCTCGATTGTCTTTATGCTTGTAGCCTTGCCGATCTGCTTGAAAATCGCTGTAACTTCTCAGACAAACATTTTCTAGAGAATAATCAAATAATCTGCTGGAGTTGTCTCACTCAGCCACCTGTCTCATCTGGAATTAGACATTTATGTAAGACATTTGGCTTCAAATCTTGATTTCTCCTTTGAAGACTACGTCAACAAAGGCAAGGCTATGCTGTTTGAAAGTATTTTCATCAATCATTCACTCGTTTGTCCTGCAACAACAGCGGGCTCATTCTGCTTCTGTCTTGATTTCAAAAGAGTAAAATCACAATTATTGGTTTTTAACACACTTTGGGAGCTAATCTAGCCATTTGTTTCTTTTGAATTAGGATAAAGATCATTTTGATTTCTCTGAGCACGTTGGGGGCCAATACAGAAGAAAGTTCATTGTTTTCTAGATCGTGGATCTCCTGGAATAGTACTTAAGAGATCTAAATGGCAAGAAGCTAGACAGAAGTGAGGTGATGCTGATTTATTTAAGTTTCTTGATCGAAGTGCATTAAGTTCCTACCAAGAGTTTTTGCCAGTTGTATGACTTTCAGAACGAAATGATAGCCTAAAACAGCATAGAAAAGCTACTTCAGGTCCAAATTCTGATCCATCGTAACGGCAGAGCATTCGGACATATCTTCACAAAGCCAACACTGGAAAATCAGAGAATATCCATGATTTCCATGATACTTTTTGACAAACAAATGGAAACATTTAGGAAATCCCTCCTCGCCTATCTATTTCAAACAGGCTCTTTCTTTGACTTTGTGTGCAGTAATCACATTGATCTCAAGGAACTAGAAAAAAGAGGTAGTATTCTTCTCCAAGACAAATCAGCTCTTTTAAGGGGCTAAACTGCTCTTTTCAATTTGAACCCTCACGATAAGTTTCTTCAGCTACTCTCAGCTATTTATTGCTCTGTTCTTGACTTCGAAGACCGCTAAATCTCCGATTTTCAGAATAAATCAAAGAAATTAGAGACAATGCAGCTGTTAAATTCTGAGAAATAGGCCAACATGGCTTTTGTGAAGGAATCTTGTGTAGTTTACGCCTCTTTCAACTCTGAAACCGAACGAATTACTAAGGTATCCAAATCCTTTCAAGACATATTTCAAATCGAAAACTCACTGATCATCAGTAAGCACATAGACTATCTTATGCCAAAAGCTCTCAAGGATAGCCATGCTGGATGCATGCTTAACTTCCGTAACAAAGGGTTTCTCAATACTATTACATAAGGTAATAATTAATTTTTCTATCTAAGCAATAAATGTCAAATAATTAGATTATCATTTGCTTGTAATTAGGCTCCAGAATAGTCTACGGGGTTAACGGAAGAGGGTTTCTGATAGCCCTAAAGTTAAGGATAAAGCTAGAAAATTGTTTTGAAGAGTTCGGTGTTTGCGCTCACTTCGTCAAGGCAAATGAACACAAGGATTACATACTTTTCAACAAGAAAGGAGATATTTTGGAAGTCTCAGAAAATGTTTATCATAGTATTTTCTAGCAAATCTGCTCTTTAAGTAAGTTTCCTTCGAAAGAATAAAAAATGAAGGCAACCAGATTAATAAGTATTTCTCATCTTACCTTTTTTCATCAGGCCAACTGAGGAAGCTAAACATTTACGATATCCTCCCCTTAGTCTAGACAATAACCAAATAAAGCCGATTCAACGAGGAGTTTGCAAGTTCCTTTGTATTGAAATCAATAAGTTTTGAGAAAAAACCTGCTGCAAAACAGTTCTCAGAGTAATCTCTAGGGCAGAAGAACAATCAAAATGCACTTATTACTGACAATCTGTTTGACATTTCATTTTCAGTGACCATAATTTCTTCTATCTAGAACTTTGAATCCATCAAAGTCATCTAAATTTCTTCTTTTCGACAAGAAAACAACGAGAATCTTAAAAGACAGAAGATTCAAGCTCTCCAAAAGCTCAGCTGTGAAGATAAATCTGCTTTTCAAGACATTTCTTAGCAAAATACTTTCAGAAAGGAACTTAGAGAAGAAGACGAAAAACAGTTAAACTTTAAGAATACCCCTGAATTTTACACCTCAAAATAATTTACCTCATCAAATAAAAAGTAAATTACACCATTTATAAATAAATGTAAATCCCTTTTATCTACTTCTCCTTTCTAGCAGAATCTCTAAAATCGCTAGAGATTCATTGAACCAGAAACTTATGAAAAATATGAAATTAAATTCAACACTAAACCCAGAAGAAAACGCTAAACTCCAAGAATATGAAAAATCCACTTCCTTAGATTCCAATTAAACCACCCAAAACAACGTAAAACTTACCTAACTATCCATTAGCTCTCGATTTCAATGAATGTGCAACCTTTTTTTGTTTTAAATTCATTAGAAACACCACAATCTTCTTGAGATGGAAACACACGAAGAATAATCCATTAAACAAACTCAAATAGTACAATAAAATCTTACCATAGAATCACCGACCCACATTTCGAATAACTCAGCTATCAAATTGCTTTCCCCTAACAGAACGTTGAACTCCACACTGCATCGGGAATACATTTCCTTAGAAGATTTTAATAATAGTAATATTAATTAAAATGAATATCCTTTTAATAATTCGTTTTCTTCAAAGTCATGTAAGGGACAAAATTGTTTCAATGCAATCTTGTTTGAGATTCAAAATACAATCATAGTTAAATATCATTACTCCTCTCTAATTTACTTTATTTTGAAAAACTGTCGAACAGATTATATTAGCCATAAAGCAGGACAGACTCCCAAATGTTAAGACAAACAATCCGAACAAAGATTTCATCAAAAAAATAATAAAATTTATGATTCCAGTACTAACAATAGCATGCTGGGTCATTGTGATATTCCTTAATCCATCATAAAAAAGGATAGAACAGAAAAGCAAGACTAAAACAAGTAAATTAATCAAAACGCATCTGCTAAAGATCATGTGCAAAGCAACAGCAACTCTTCTATCAGCACAATTTATCATCAACAAAAACAATAACGCAACAAAGCCCACATCCTCCATCCCATTCCAACCTCCTCCGCTCATCAATCAATGAATGCTACTATTCTAAAAAATACCATAAAAAAATTAATTAATTCATAAAATACTCTCGAATCAAGAATTCAAGTCATTCTTGGTGTGTTCTCCTTCATTCTATTAATTTCCTTAATCGCCATAGTCTACAGCGAACTCCGAACGATGCTGCGATTACTCTAACAGAATATTTTATCTCTGGATATATTCTACCTGAGTTTCTTTAGTATTATCCGATATATCGATAATATCTCTACACAATATTTGAATTATACTTTCTATCCTATGCCATTTAGCGATATCCTTGAATAAAACGGGATTGCTTAAGCTGAAAACTTAATCTATTCGAATTAATTCTAGTAGCAATTCCTAGCGATCATCAAGAATGATTTGAGAGAAGATTTTCTAACGATTCTACAGGAACAGCTCATATCCGTTAAATTTTTTGTCTATGATGGAAATGGGTCTTTTTATGAGTCAAGCATCAATCTAACAATCAACTCTTTTTACTTATTTCCTTTGATCAGCACATCACTTAAATTACTCTTACTGAATCTGTTTAATTATGAGAATGCTTAATTTCTGATCGAAAACTATCCTCTGTTTAAGGACAACATCCTAGAGCTGTAGCTCAGAGTGCAACAATCGATCTCATGGATACTCCATCAGTTCATATTTGTTTAATAAATCATTTTGTATGTGATCTTAGGATTTGGTATTATTTTAGATTTGACGCTGCTGGGGATTTATGCGTCTGTTCAGAGGAAAAAAGAAAATTATCTGAAAGTCCTGGGAAGCTTCTCGCCTGAGAAACTACAACAGCATATCGATCTCATTGAAATGAAGATATTTCAAATCGAAAATATCATCTAAGATTCCTTGGTTGATTGGAGGAATAAAAACAAATAGACGAAACGAAGAAATGAGGAGAATGATCATAGTGCAACAGCTAATAATTAAGGCTCGGGGATATTTCCAAAATAAGCTCAAGATAATGTAAAAATCAGTAAATATCCCCAGTCTAATGGAGAAAATGCCAGTTTGAAATTGGCTATCACAGTAGATGGGATTATTCCTACGAAAACCATCAAAAGACAGCTTTAAAAACGAAATAGATCAATTGCTTCTTTCACTTCTATTCCAAAAATAACCAATACGATTCTAATCTCAGGGGTGATCTTCATCTTATCTTTGATCGTGTTTCCGATCGCTTCAATTGTGATCTCCTAATAATTCAAAGAAGAAAGCTTAAATGTTGTTACCGAACGAACAACTATTTTCAACTCCTTAACATTGATATTTGACATGAAAACCAAGCACAATGTGCTGTTAATCTGGATTGGATTAGGATAAAATTCACCCATAGCAAAATAATAGATAGCAGTCCAATATGAAACTATGCTAACCCTAAATTCAAAGATCAATGATGTTCTCAGCTAAATCAACCATCTTCTCGATCATTCCTCTCATTAAACCGAGAATTTTTTCCTTTCAGTTCTCCAAGATGACATCTGCAACCTTATTCCTAATTTTCTCAATTATTTTGACTCCCGAGCACTCAGCAACACCTATAATTGTTAGAATATCTAGCATGGAATACTCACGAAAGGATTGATTCTTTCATATAAAGAACTTTTTCAGATTTTCTAGGAGATCATCTCAACGTACTCAGGAGATTTCGAAGAAATGTTAAAGACTGGAAACTACTGGCGAACACAGTAAACTCAAAACAATTTTGCTATCGATTTAAGTAATTTCGTCAAGATGATTGCATTCTCCTCGTAAGCTGCTGATAAGTTCTTAGTGGAGCACTAAATGAACCACTATGATGAATTGAACCTCTCATCGAGCTAATTATTCTAAGCAATGGTCTCTCTTATCGCATTTGTATTTCCATTAGGATGGTATTTCTTGTATAAGAAACTTAATAATGATCTCATGCACTCTAGGAACCTTATTACTCTGTTTCACTTTAATTTAATCAAAGAGAACAATATGATTATTCAATAGCTCAAGGATGGCTCAGGACTATGGAGAAATAACTGACTTGATTGAATCACCAGCAAAGACAATTATCTTGAAAGCAATAAGCCTGATAATCTGTTATTTTGGGCTCCTTCGAAATGTACAATTTTCATTTTTCCTATTGCTTTTTGTATTCTTAAAATCCAACCAAAATTACTAATAAATAAAGATTAATTGAATATTTTATAAAAATGCCATTTTTGCAGGCCCCCTAATATGATTTTTTCTTTTTCTTTCAAAGAAATGAGATTCTTATCCTTAGCTTTCTCTTTTTAAGAAACAAGAAAAGTTTCAAAGTTGTAAACGAATAGAAATAAATTCTCCTTCTTTAGTTAAGTTAATTGGGCCCATCTTTTTTCAAGTATTTTCGCAGTCTCACATCTTCTAGACTCAATTCATTAATCTTATTTGTTTGTTTGAATGAATTAATTCTCCTTAAATGATCTAATTTATTAATATATTTTTATGTTGAAACCTAGAATTAAATTTTAGGTACTAGCATATCCTCAGAGTGAAAAGAAGCATAAATCAATTCAGTAGTTTCTTTAAACCATATGATAATATAATTCTTTCTTTAATGGATTAAAACCTAAGTTGCAAACACCTTCAAATCTATCACCTTTGAGCTAAGAAATTTCTTAGAATAAAATAAATTAAAACAAATAAATAATCATTTCTTGGAAAATAAACCATTAAAATAAAACAAATGCTCAGACAAAAGCTTATTGCCTTGATTTTCCTCTTATCTATTGTGACTATTGGTTTGGCAGCTAAAGGGGAAAAACATTCCTGCAGGCAAGGTGAATTTTCAGAAAATGGGAAGTGCTTTGCTTGCTCATCGATAGAAGGCTGCAAAAAATGCATTGCAAAGAAAAAATGCACATCTTGTGGAGATGATTATGCCTTGGTTGATGGTTTATGTGCTCCAATGCTGTATTGATTCAGTTTAATTACTAAACTGGTTTATTTTTGTTTGGGAATGTGTGTGAAAGTTGAACTGTTAAGTCAAATGAAAAATACAATTGTTTTCCCTAAAAAATAAATCATTTTCAGATCTAATTATGATTTTTTTTTTGGGTTATTGAAGAAAATAGGAACAATTTAATGAAATGGTGATCTTAAGAGTTAAAGAAATAATTTAGTCCCCTCAAAGAAAATAATAAGAGAAAGAGAGGGAGGAAGCAGCATATTTATTTGAATTTGTTGGTTCAGTAAAAATTTCTGATGGTGCTTATTTTGATATTTCTTTTAGTTCTTAATAATACGATCCACCACACACAATCTTAGTAATGTCTGATCACATTTTTTAAGAACTTTAACTTTTTTACAATTTTGATATATCACATGATAGCCAAGTTTTTATTTTGTGGAATTGGATTTTTTTTACTTTACTGCGAAAGCAAGCTTAACCTTGATGAATGCATCTTTAATTGTGTTATTAAAAGATTTCCTGATTGCTTTGTCTGAGGAGAATTTTAAAATGTTCAAAATACTGCTTCATGTTGCTCAGAGGATTTAAAATCATCTCACTATGAATATAAACGTAAGTTTTTGAGTATGTTTCTTCAATTAATTAGTAGTCTTCAACAATTTGTTTTTTCTGTAACATAAAATATCAATAGTTTTCAATAGCTTTGGATTAATGAATTATTTCGTTTAAAGACTTATTGAATTGGAAAAAATTCTAAGATTTTTTAAGTTCCGGATACCACAAAGAGAGCTCAACAGATTTCAAAAACAAAATTTAGCAAAAATAAAAATTGGTCTGTGATCTTATTATCAAGATTAAAAAGCAATAGAAGAGCATTTAATAGTTTGGATAATTTAACTGTTTGTGGATTATGATAGTATCTCTTTCCAAAGATCAAACTTTTCTCAAATGTCCTTGGATTAAGGTGTTGTAAGGATTTTGTGCTATTTTAATTGGGTTTCCCCTAAGATTAATAAAAAGAAAAAACTATCTGTGAAGGAGGGGAGGGAGATTAAGCAAGTATTGCTATTAATTTTATTTATTAAATTGATATCCCCTTAGTGTATAATATCTCAAAGTATTTTCAGCAAATAAACTCCTGTTTTATTTGATTGAAGCGAATAAAAAGTTTGAAGGAGAAGAAGAAGAAATATTTTCATCAAAACCGTTTTTTTAAAAGCAAGCAGAACCATTCAAGCGCGCTCATGGAAATAATGGAAATAGAGCAGTACCAAAATAGAAAAATAATGGAATTCGATAAATGGATCGCATTGGATGCTTCCGAGCTTACTAAGCTACACGGATTGAAATTATAAATCAAACAAAACATTTCGAATGAAGAAATATTTTAGAAAATATCGACTTAGATGGCTCTAATGGATAATGTATTTGATCTATCTATCCATAGCTAATGGAAAGATATCAAAGAACTAGGTGCTTAGCACATTGCGATTGGTTTGTCATATCTTAGCAAGTTAACAAAGCTGAACATACATCTTAAGAGCTGCGGTATTGGCGACATAGGATTCCAGCATATTGTCAAGAATATTTCAAAACTAACTACTCTTACTTCTTTGAGCATGGAAATACTAGGCGATCATATTTTTAATTCTGGATTAACCAGTCTATCACTTTGCTTGGCGGAGCTAGTTAATCTAACTGACCTTCACTTGATGATAGGTGTCCATAAAAAAGAATTGAATGCCTTTGAATTATTCTCCAGCAATCTGCTGAAGTTAACGGAACTCACTGAGTTGAGTTTGAATTTCAGATGCGATTCATTAGCAACCCAAGAGATTCTTGCCATATGCTACGGATTCAAAGATCTCTTTAAGCTCAGGAAACTGTCTGTGTTACTTTATCCTAATATGCTTGAAAATATAGATGAATTTGAGTTCATGGGAATGCTCTCAAAATTAGTGAATCTCTCATACTTGAATCTCAATTTCTATGAACGCAAACGAGAAGACAAAGCGATGGTTACAGCAGAATCAACTAATGCTGATTCGAATATTGCTATTTCTCCAAGCATTTCATCTGGATTCAGTCATTTCATAAATTTATAAACTCTAGTTTTAGAGTTTGTTGCTCTCCCTAAGAATGGTTCAGAACTCAAATGCCTCGCTGATTAACTACCGCAGCTTCCCTTATTGTCTTCACTTTCCCTCTCCTTGAATTCTACTCATTTGCTAGTGAAAGATGCAAATCATCTGGCAAATATGTTTCCATAACTTCACAGCCTGAATAGTTTCATTTTGCAATTCGATCAAGTACGCTTCTCGGGACAATGCTAGGAACTGCTCTTCAAGGGGATTTCAATGATACCTAGCCTAGAATGTTTCTCGTTGAATTTAAGTGACACGCCGCTGAGTGAATCTAACATTGAGTAAATATCTTCACAGTTCTCTAAACTAGTAAAGCTTAAAACTCTGGATCTTTCGATTATCAGATCTGTGAAAAGCAATCATGGATTAGAGGTCTTCCTGCAAGCGATGTAGAACTTCACAGCACTGTAGAATCTACATATTATACCATAAGGACTGATTCAAAGAGATGATGATATGAGATACTTAACAACTAGTCTCTCTTAGCTGCATAACTTACGATTTCTGACTTTGAACTTTGCTTATGTTGTCGTAGGTACTTAAGGTGCTGAATAGATATCCAACTGCATCGCAATGTTATAGAATCTGAGATCGATCGTGATTTGCCTGAATACTAAACTTATATAAAATATGGAAGGTTAACCAGAAGAAGATTTATCTGTGTAACTCATCAGAGGCATTTGTTAACTTCGCTAATTGAATAATCTCACATATCTTAATAAGAAATAACTTAGCAACAGAAGCAAATAACTACTTTTCAGAAGAAACGTAAGACTCGTGAAGATGTTCTAATGTTGAGAATGTGGTGGTAGTGGAAATGTTTAGGTTTTTTATTGGAAGGGTTAAAATGAATTATTACATAATGGTTGTTGTTGGATATTTAATATGTATTGTGTGATTTTGAATAGCAAGATATTATAAAAGTTTGATGATAAAACTACATCGAGATTGTATGCTATTTTTCAGATTATTCAAAAGAAAAGTCTTTAATCGAAGATCAAATCAAACACAGTGAAATGTATTCACCATGTTCTTTTCTTTTAGCTGCGCTTCTAATATTTTGATCAAAACAACTAAAAATGTTTGTTAATACACTTCAGTTTTGCTCAAGATGCACTTAAGGATTCTAAACCCTAACCAAAAAAATACTATTTTCATTCAATCGAAGAAATGTTCTATTGCCTTGAAATGATATCTAATGAGTTTTTCACTTAAGAGAATAAAAATACAAAGACATAAGTTGAAAATATCTTATGAATTTCATAATAAATTCTTGATAAGACTCAAAAATTAATAACAACAATACACAATTATGCAAAAATTATTTAGATTGATTGCTAGTTTGCTGTTGATTTTGATTTTGAAACTTTTCTTGTTGTTTCGGATGATTCTGAGTGCTTCTAAATGCGCCAAATTAGTATAGAAATAAAACTTTTTAAGGGAAATTTCATTATCGAATTTTTTTATTCATTTACAAGAAATTAATTTATATTGTGAAAGATGAGAATGCGGGAAGGGATAGGTATAATAAGAAAGATAAAGAGAGAGTGTGAGATTTGAGGAGGGGGCGGGGGCGGGGGGATCAGAGTACGAAATTCAGAGGAATTAAAACTATCTGTTTATCTATCACTGCAGAGAGAAAAGATATTAAATATTGTAAGTCAAAACTATCTGTAAATTCTATTGAATCACCCACCACCAATGAGTTCCTAAGAAGCTACTACACCTAATCCTAATACACCAGCTCAAGAAGAGTCTAAACCTCTTGTTGCAGTTGCTGAACAAACTCTCAAAACCATCCAGAAAGATGAATAAGATTAATCCAAGGAAAATCAAGAAAACTAACAATAATAACAATAGGCAGAACAAGTCGACAACTAAAATGATCAGCAACAAGATAATTCTGCTCCCTCCCAATAGTAGCCTCGGAAAAGTAGATACCTGAAGTGCAATTACAAGTTCTGCAAGAACTACAATGACTTAACCCAGATTGTTAAATCCTTCCCTTAATTGGCGACTCTCTAGGATGCCCC
>Ga0302271_10002625_pt1 | contig 15985 bp, 10 predicted proteins | sample III_Bog_N1_1_FD_198767 | JGI IMG/M metagenome (GOLD analysis project Ga0302271, IMG submission 198767) | Peat permafrost microbial communities from Stordalen Mire near Abisko, Sweden - III_Bog_N1_1 | ecosystem: Environmental > Terrestrial > Soil > Wetlands > Peat | place: Sweden: Abisko...
GAATCTTTCTTATTTTTTACAAGGGAAGCAAACAAGGTGGATTTGGTTAGTTCTATTTCATGAAACAAGTAGTTAATAATCAAACATCCATCAGCTTCCTTGAAGTACTTCGAAATTTCTTAAACTGCTGTTTTCACTTTATGTTTGGATTGAAAGACACCCAAGACGATGAAAATATTCACGACAAGTGGATGATCTATCAAGACCAGTTGGATGCTAACTCAACGATAACTTTTTTTGAGGATAATATGGATATGATTGAAGTACACATCAGTTATTTAAATTTATTAGAATTCAGCATTTCATCGAAGGGAAAAATTATTGTGAGCTGCTGATTTTATTAAAATTCGGGAAAAAAAAGTAAATTAAGATAAGCAAGAGAGGATAGATGACAATAAATGATATCATTTCGTGATATGTATTAATTGCATGTATTAGATATCGTACTACCGTTTTTATAATGATAGAATACTGCTGGGATATGCATTTTTTATTTTCAAAAAAAAAGAAAGTGCGTGTTTATGTGTGTGAATGTGAAAAAAATAAAGAAAGCGAGATAGAGAAGGAGAGTTTGTGTGTTTGGGATGAAATTAAAATCATTTTATTCTAAAGATGAATTTCCTCTTCAGTTAACCATTTTCACATTTTGGTCCAAGTGATTGTTGTCTTTAAGTGCCTTGAATTCTGTTTTTTTTTCTTCTTCCTCTTTTTTGTAAAACCAAATGCAAATACACATAGTTCTAATAAAACTGTTACTATTTAGATTAAAAAGCATGCTATTACTAATGTTGATTTTTATCTATTTTAATTCTGATTTTATTGAGCTTGATCTGAGAATGGTTCTACCCCATTGATTCTATTTAACTACTACAACCTAAATTGTTTTTTGAAATAATTAATAAATAATCCAAAAGTATTCAACTCAAAAAATAACAAATGCTTCCCCAAACAATAACTTTTCTTGGAATTTCTCTGATCCTGCTTCTTGTAGGTGCTTCTTGCTAAGATAAAACCTAAGAATAATCGAAAATTGAGAGCTTCACTTTTTAGCATTATTATGACTTAGCGATCCCTAAACTTCTATCAAAAATCAAAAAAGTTAATCTCTTAAAAGATAGAATTAAAGTACAAATCAAAGACTTTTATTTAACAAAAGAATTCTTAGACAAATAATAGTTATTAAAAACTATGGGTAAAACAGAATTAGACTCCTTCATTTAAGAACTTAATCAATTTCTTGATTAGTAGAATAAAAATTGCTACAAATTATTTTAAAAATAACAGAAATATCTTGAAAGAAACAGTACCTAATGTGATCTCTCTGATAATTTTATTAAAGAAGAATTGTAAAAAACAAAAATTAGAATAGATTAAATCATAAAAATTTTAGATAAAGCCAACTAAGAAAAAAGAGAGAGAAGTACTTGAGAAAGAGTTCTAAATAGGCATAATTCTGCAAGTTTAATAAGATTGAAAAATTATTATAAAATATTATTTGTTATTTCTATTTGATAGAAATTAATATTCAATCATTTTACTCAATATGACTCATATTTGGGAGGGCTTCAGGATATCTTAATCAGAGATCATTTGGAATTTAAAAAATTAGAATACTTGATAATCAAATTGAGTTCCTGCTTTTAGAGGAAAAAGAGAGAAAACATTGAGATAATGTATGTCTGTCCATTTCTGGAGTTAAATAATGAATTAAAAAGGCCTGCTTATTTCTATTACTTTCATCCTTTGAACAAGTATTTGATAAGTCTATCAAGTTCTTTTGTTAGTTTTTGCTATTTTTCTTCAAAAGAATATTTTTGGAAAGAATTTTGGAGCTAAAATATTCTTAAGGTAAGGAGTGATGCTACCATTCGTAAGATGTTAAAATATGTAATGACTGATTTTTCTAAAATAATTTAAAAAGAATCTGAAAAAATCTGACTTACAAGCAATCATAACATCAAAAGATGCACAAGAAAGAAAGAATGAGCGAATGGATTAAGACGATTAAAACAAAAAAATGATTAGTCCAAATGTTTGTTGTTATTCTCATAAAGAATTATTGAAGAATCTTCAAATATACTCAAGCTGAAGGTTGCTTCAAAAATTAAAAAAGATAACAATTGACTTTTTCAATAATATTTTTTCAAAAACAACATACTGTACATTGGGAAGACAATTATTTAAAGAACAGACTGTATTCCAAGGAAAGATTTCATTCATTATTTATTTATTTTATTCTGTAAATCGATTACATTAAGCTTAATAACTTTTCTATTTTTAATAAACTAAAAAGTAAATTGCAAAAATTTGTTTGTGAAAAGTGTGTCTCCTTATTATGTCTTTCCAAATCAAGCTAGATAATGAAAGAAAATGTCGATCGATTTAGTTGAAAGTAATTTCCTAAATTAGCAAGGTGGATTTTCAACAGAAAAACAAAGTAGTATGCTTGTTTTAATCTTGAGTTTATGCGGATAGATAACATGAAGGTGCATTGATTTATTTGGTTATTTATGTAACTTTAAAATGTTGTATCTTTTTAATAAGATCTTGTGCATGTTGGAGCTTTCAGTTTAAAGACTATTTACTTTATTCTATCTTTTTCTTAAGATAAATGATCACGCTTTCAAGGGCATACTTTTCTTGATCCCACTCTTACTATCTTTTACCCAGAAAACAATTAAATTCTGAAAACTTTCTATTTTCCAGTTCTGAAACGGAATTATCCATTTATTCAGATGAATTTCTTTAAATCTACTCAACCTGATATTCATGATTAATATTATTCTCTTTTATTTCGTTATAAAGTTCATCGATTTCTTAATTTTTCTATTCGGAATAGCTCTAAAGCGTAGCATGCTGCTAACTCATTTAATTGGTTTAGATTGATAACTCATCATTTTACAATCCTTGTTAAAGTTTCTCCTCTGTACTGTTATTCTTTTTCTAATATTACTAGATTTAGAATGAATATTGCTGCATTTCTTTAAAAGACTCTATTTGAAAGAATTTGTTTTGAAGTTAAAGGTATTTAATCTCTTCCTTTGCTTACTTTTGTTCTTGCTTAGCTTTCTTAAGTTTTTAATACTAAATATCAGGAGTAAGAAGGGAGATTTTAAGTCGTTCTTCCTCTTGTTTGCTCTATAAAATCTAGAGTTGTATTTGTTGTACTTCTTGTTTATGCCTTTTCTTCGCTTCTATGAAGCCTCCTTTACTTGTAAAATAGTTCATAGCGTCAAGCAGTTTCTAATATTGAGCTATTTGAGTTTGGACGGAATAGATATTTGGCTCCCCTTTCAAATCATTTAACTTTTCTTCCAGAGAGTTTCTCTCTAAATTTATCAACCGCTCAATCCTCGCACTTGGATCCCTTTCTTCAGGCTGAGCCAGAGTTTTTTAGCCTATGCAAGGATCGTTTCCCATATTTTTTCAATCTCTCCTTGGTTTGTTTTTGAATCTATGAATATTCTGAAGATTTTAGCGCAAATTGTAATTAGAAAAATAATAATAATTATTTTTTCTTTTGTGAAGATAATTTCCAAAAACTATTTAAAATCTCCTTTTAGTTCTTCTGTTCCTTTGTGTTTTGTTGTTTTATTCTGTAAATAAAAACAAAATTAATGTCAAATTAGACATAAGGTATCTTATAAGAAATAAAATTTGAATTGATTGATTGAATTGATTCATCATTTTTGTCTTTTCTAATATCATATTTCTCTTTTTGAATATTTTTTCATCAAACTCAATAGCAAGCAGGTTTGTGTTTTAAATCATTTGGATCTTAATCAAATGAGCCCTCCTGAATTAATTATGTCTAATAAACTACTCAAATTATAATATTCTTTATTAGAAAATAACTCTTGAGCTTTTATTATATCTTTATTTAGCAAGTTGAAAAAAGAATAAAATCAAATAATTAATTTTAGATTCAAGTAATTATTAATAACTATCCTTATGAGATCATAAATCCCAAAGAGAAAACACAAATCATGTGATAAGTAACTCAAGTTTTTAAATTAAATTATTCTTCTATTCTATTTAATAAAGAACACACTAATTATTTGTTTTCTTTGTTGTTGTTGTTGCAGTTTTGAAAAATATATCATATTCGTCTAGGATTTCAAAATAGTATCTAAAGTTTTATTCTATTGTCTTCAATTGCTTTAATATAGACATAAAAGCACATTACGAATACTGACTTAAACCTCCTGACTTTACTATTTTCATTTCTAAGTATTTTTTTTGGTTAAAAAAAATCTATTTTGATAAAACTTGAAAGAAAAATCAAAGAAATTAATTATTATGACGTAGAATTAAGACGCCCTAATTAAAAAATAGAACAAAGAAATGAGAAATGAAAGAAATCAAAAAATAAAAAAGATAGGAAATAAAAGCTAATAGAAAAAAAAGAATATCATTAAGCGAATGGAAACAATAATTAAAAAATTTACAAACAATCAAAAACTTAAGTTCTTCAAAGTACGCTGCAACTTAAAATGAAGAAAATAAAAGGATAATCAAAAAAACATCAGAAGAAAGGACTCGATAGATAATTAGAGGAGAATTCTATGCAAACAACGATACAGATCCATAAATATACTTCAAGATTCTTAAAAATGAATTCAGAATATCTGAAAATAAAGAAATTTTTGAACCTGAAAAGGTAATGAATTATACTCTTTAAACAATTAGCATACATAAGAATGTGTTAGACCACATTGTTAAAAAATACTTTGATGAGCACTACAAATAAAAAAAAACTTTGATAACAAAAACTACGAATTGTTTGAAAAATTTACAAAACAATATTAATATTGTAACAGTTGATATGAGTATTACAGTAAAAGACAGATAGAATATGAAGGATGATTGACATTTTTATTGATAATTTTGGTAATTGAAATGTTTTTTTTGTTTTTTATTAAAATTTGATGTAACACATACCTTTGGAAATGAGAAAAATTTCCAATTCCAGATTGGCTCCTGGTTGAACTATTATTTTCCTTATCCTTATCTCTATGAAAGAAGCCAAGAATGACAGAAAAATAAAAATACTTGGATACTCAATTTTTTTACGGCTTTTTAGAATTTAGAAAGATAAAAATGAGGCCCCTCCCTCCACCCCTTCTATTATTGAGTTACAAGTAGTGATACAATAAAAAACTAAGATAATAATTTTTGATTTTATATTTTGAAAAGGTTTTAGGAATAATTTTATTAAAAGACTATTAAATTGTTTTAAAGTTTTAAAATCTCTTTAGAATATTATTACTAACTGCATTTTTTTTTGAGAATCTCTTTTTTCTCAATTTCTTATTTCTCTAATCAATAAACGATATGGTCTGATCTCGTCAAGGGGATTCTCCACAGCGTAAAACCCTGGGTTAGCTTCGGGGCTCTTGATTTTCGTGGGATCAACGCGACATTGGAAAACAAGACTATAATACACGTTATCTGCTAAGTTTAACCTAAGGCTGTAATGTTAAGCTAATTACACATCATCAGCTAAGTATGTATTAGCGTAATGTCCTGTCTTAATAAATTTTCCTGTGATTCTACATTTTTATCCTCCACAGTTATTATTGTAACCTGGATTAATTTTATTTGGATCAATAATACCTTTTAGATTTTTATGTCCTGTTCCATGAAACAACACTATCCAAGTTCCTGGTTGAGTGTCAGCTCGAATCCATCTTTAATCGTTCCCATATCTATCAAGTACTCTTAAACCTAGTCCATAATAGCCGAAGGGAAATTTGTAAACTTGCGGAACGTAGTCAGCTTTATTATAAAATAGTAGAGCTCCTCGTTTAGCAGTTGCTGATGTCATATCATCCCATGACATATTGTAGTCAGGATCGAACATGTCTATTGATAATTCAGCTTTATCGAGTAGATTTTGAGTTTCAACGTTGTTTATTCCGAGAGACGAAAAATCTTTACTTTTAATTTCTATTTACTTGGCATCAATTGAATTTATCTAAAAATTTACGCATGCTGGTGATGTTGTGACAGCAAACACTTGGATGTTCAGAGGAGTAACGTCTTTCTCTCCTAGTTTCTTCACCATGTTTATCTTGAAATTCTAAATGTAATTTTTCAAACTTTTAGCCTCCAGAATTTATTTTTCCATGTAAGCAGGGGAGGCATAGTTTGCAGTAAAGTAGGAGGAAGAATCTTGTATCCCACATTGAATGATTTTCTGCTGATATACACCTTTCGAACATTGTTCTATTTATGATATTGGTTTGTCAGTAATGTAAGACGTAATCCCTTGCTCTGCTAGCATTGCATGCATAAGTAAAACTCCTCGATATCCTTCGATTTTATCCTACTCTTCCTGTGATACCAAGCTCTATGATTTTTCTTGATTTTCTTTAAGCTATTTAATGAGAACCTATTTAACTTGTTAATGTTTTGTCTCAATAACTTTGACTTATTCTACTGTAGGTATTTCCTCTTAAACTGCTTAGAATTGTTTTACAAACTCGACTTCACTTTGACTGACTTCATGCTGAGGGTTTAGATTCTCTAATTGATGTTTAAAGTCTTCTTCGGTTTTAGCTTTATTCAATTCAGCAGGTTTTAGGATTTCTTTTACTTTTCTTCGTTATTCTTCCAAATCACAATATTGTTAATTCAGACTAATGATCTAGTCTTCAATAGCCCTCTTTTGCTGTTCCCAATCATTCTATTTTTGAGCCAAAATTTTATTAAAATGGAAATTCAATCTTTTCTCCGTCTCTTCGAGAGATTTATCTATCTATGCAGTTGAATAACTTTTAATCGACTCTACTTATTATTCGCGTTCTTGTTCATCTTCTTTTTTCAAAACTTAGATACTCACTAATTGTTATTATTTATCTGCAATCTGGTTTTAAAGATAAGCTTCTTGCTATCTAATTAAATTAATTTTTGCTTCTTCTTCATAATAAAACTAGAGTTCTTAATCATATTGCTGCTTTCTTTAGGAATACTCTTTTTGATCTGCTTTTAATTAGAGTGTAAGACTTTTGCGAAGTTTCTTTGCTTCTTCTTGTTCTTGCCTCACATTCTCAAGAGAATAACAAAGTTAGTTTTGAAGCTGTCGTTGGTATTGTTTGCTCTCTGAAAGCTATATTAGACCTTATTGTACCTCTTTTTCTTGTTTTTCTTTTGCTTTTATGATGCCTCCATTGCTATTGAAATAGTCCATAGCATCAAGGACCTTCTGATACTGATTGATTTCAGCATAATCAGACTCCGTCTTTGACTCTCTCTTCAAAGCAGCTAACTCTACTTCAAGAGAATATCTCTCCAAATTCATCAGCATCTGAATCCTCTCACTTAGATCGACATCTCGAGGCTGAAAACAATTTGTTATGCTTCTGTAACTTTCGTTCTCCATATGTATTAAGCCTGCCTTGTTTTTTTTCAATGTATGTGTGTGTTTTCTGCGCAGTTAACGCAAATTAAATTTCTAAAATGTAATAATAAAAATTATGATATTTCTTTTGGGAAGAGGAGTGCTTCTAAATCTTTAATCAAAAGTCTCCAAAGTAAAGAGATGTTCATTTTGATTTTGTTCTTTCTCCATAATTTTAAAAATCACAAACAAATTGCATATCACTTTCTTGAAATATTAAATCTCTAGTAACCTATCAATACTTCATTTTTACAAAGCTAAAAAAATCAGAAAATAAAAGAATGCGGTTAGGATTTCTGATTTGCTTGATTTTTGATTTAATAAAATAATTGGACTTACCTTAAAATTAATTTTTTAAGTTTATTACTAGTTACTTATTTAGATCTTTAAACAAGAATAACCAAAATAAATCCTCTATTATTTTTTCAAATGAATATTTTCCTTAACCATATTTTGACGGAAATTCAATTTTTCAATATTAACTTCATTTCTTTTTATTACTTAGTTTTTTTATATTTTTGAATCTCTTTTCTTTTGAATTACTATCAGACAAATATGCTAAAAATTTCAGCTCATTCATTTAGATTATTATGTGTTTTGATTGAATCTCAATGCAATTCATAAATCTAATCTGTTGCTTAAAAAAAGGTATTTTCATTGAATTCTTCGAATAAGTCTGTGAATTATTGGCTAATTTTCCTTATGAAATTCGATTATTTTCAACTTTTTTTGTAGGTTCGAGATTCTGCTCTTTGAAAAATTAATGTGATTAGCTTTCCTTTTCTCTCTTTTCTCTTTTCTAGTGGGATTATTTTCAACTTTATTTTCTTTTATTATCTTTTCTAACAATCAATAGCCTAAGCAAACCGCTTATCAGTCTAATGATATTTGAATTCTCAAATTATTAATTCTTCATTTTCGTAAGTCTTTAAAAAGAGAATAACCAAGGATCTCGCTTACTATTCTTGTCTGCTTGATGTTTGATAGTAAAAGCTAGCCCTATTCTTTCCAATTTGTTAATAATCTAATTTCTTCTCCTTTAAATATCTATTCAGATCTTTAAACTAGAATAATTTAAATCAATCCTTATTTTAAATTAGGATAGTTTTGCATAAAAAATCATGATAAGCAATTTATTTAGAGAAAGAAAGAGGAATAGCTTTAATTGTGATAATATTGTTTGTTAACCCCCCCCCTCCCCCCCTTCTCTCTCTCTCCTCCACAAATAACCCCCATAAACTATCCTTCCATTACTAATATGACTTTCTTTTGTGCTCCAATATTTCTTGTTTTTATGTAAAAACCAATAAAAACCTCTTTTTATCACATGAATCGATCCATCAAAAGAATGCTTATTGATTGTTCTGTGTTTATTAATACCAAAAAATATTTTCAAAAATACAGAAGGAACATATTTAGCAGTTTAGATTTTCAACCGAATGTTAGGGAATTGCGGTGCTTTTTATGCTCTTGAGTATCTTTGGATTTAGGTAAATTATGATCACAATCAATTGTTTCATAACTCCCAAGGGCGTTCTTTTAGCTATCAACTTTAGTTTTGCTAAATCTAATCTCTCAACTATTTTTCTTTTGATTCATAGCCTTTTATTTCCTCTTAGAGTTCCTGAATTTACTTATTTATTTCAGCCAATTGACTCGCAAGCTATGCGTTTTCCTAATTCATTTAAATAATCTTTGAATCTGCATTTCCCTTCTATTCTGTCAATTGTTTTTAGGCTGTCTATTGGAACTATTGAATTCCTATTTCGAGTTCTTGCTTTTATTTTAAACTATCTTGCTGAGTAAGTGAGAGTTACTGATTAAATCCCTTCTTCTCTTTTTCATATTTCTCTTGAAAATTTTAGATTTAGTTTTAAAGGGATTAGACTTCTTCCTCTGCGTTCTTTTGTAATTTTCTAGCTTCCTCAAGCTATTTGTCTTAAGCTTAACATTTTTCAGATTACTAGTTTATAGAGGATTGAAGCTCCTATTAATTTTATTTGCTCTTTGAAAGCTCGTTTTGAATTTGTTTCAAGTTTTCAGCATGCTTTCCTTGAGCATCTATGATACCTCCTTTGCTCTAAAAATAGTTCATCGCAATGAGAAGCTCTGAATATTGGGCAATTTGAGCTTACACGATGGGAGTGTTTTTCTCCCTTTACAAGGCTTCTACCTTTGCTTTCATGGAGCTTCTCTCTAATTCGAAATGCCGCTCGATCTTTGCGAACGGATACGTATCTTGATGATGAAGTAGACTCGATTAGCTTTTGAAATTTTCGTTTCCCATATGTCTGTATCAACGCAGCCTAGGTTTCTTTTTTTGGAGGTGGTTTGTATCCTGTGTAGCTTTGAGCAAAATATAATTAATTAACTTTCCTTTGTGATGGGATATTTTTGAAACATTTTCAGAATGAAAAATCTTTTCTTTGCAATATCATATTTCAAAGGGAAACAATAATAATTTGATAGAAAATTCAGCGAAAAGAAATTAACCAATATAGAAAAAAAATCTTCTTTGCATTTTTCATTACTTCAAAAGGAAAATTTCTCAAACCCCCTCAATTCAAAATGAATGTCTCTAATTTAAGATTAATAAACCTATCTCTCATAATCTTAAACTCAGAATCAATTATCATCTAAACTAAATCAATTGAAACCATCATCTAGAAATACAAACCTAACGATTTAGATCATTTTTAAGAAATATCATTACATTTTACCATTGTTTTCTAATTAGAATTCATACATCCCTTCCCCCCTTTCTAATTGTTCTAATTCAGTGATTTTATGAATTTCTTTCTTCTCAATTGTTTGTTTGTTTGACCAGGAGACGATATGGTCTGATATCGTCAAGGGGATTTTCTACTGTGTAATAAGCTGGTTTGTCTTTTGGGCTCTTGACTTTATTGGGATTAACACGACACTGGAAAACAAGACTATAAGATACCTTATCTACTTTGTTTAAATCAATACTGTAAGGCTCGGCTACTAACACATCATCAGCTAAGTATGTATTCACGTTTGCCCCTTCCTTAATAATCGTTCCTGTGATTCTACATTTATATCCTCCATAGGCATTACGGTAGCCAGGATTAATTTTATTTTCATAAATAATACCATTTAGATTTTTATGTCCTGTTCCATGAAACAGCACTATCCAAGTATATGGCCCAGTATCTTATCCAATCCATCTTTAATCGTTCCCATATTTACCAAGTACTCTTAAACCTAGTCCATAATAGCCAATCGGAAATTTGTAGACTTGTGGTGTATAGCCTGCTATATTATAAAATTGTAGAGCTCCTCGTGTATCAGTTTTTGATGACATATTATCCCAAGACATATTGTAAGTAGGATTAAACATATCAATTGACAATTCGGCTTATTAGAGTAGATTTTGAGTTTCAACATTGATTCTGAGAGAACTGAAATCTTTGCTTTTATTATTTTTTTTCTGTTGAGAATAGGAATTTATTTGGTATTTCACACATGGAGGAGATTATGTCACTGCAAAGACAGTGATGTTTTAAGGAGTAATGTCTTTCTCTCCTAGTTTCTTAGCCATCTCATTCTTGAAATTCTAAATGTAATTTTCTAGAGAAAAAGCATTTTAAATCTGCCATTCCATCTCTTCAAGGGAATCATAGTTTGCCGTAAAGTAGGATGAAGAATCTTGTATCCCACATTAGATGATTTTTTGTTGATATACAGCTTTGGAGCTTTATTCAAGTTGCTGCATTGGTTTGTCAGTTATATAAGTTGTAATTCCTTACTCTGCTAGCATTGCATGTATTAGCAAAACTCCTCGATATCCCTCTGTTTTCTTGTTTTCTTCCTGAGACACTGAATCCTATGATTTTCTTTGGTTTTCTAAAAGCAATTTAATAAGAGTCTATTCAACTTGTTGATGTTTTATCTCGATAACTTTGACTTATTATGCTGTTAGTTTTTCATTTTAAACGGCTTAAAATTGTTTCACAAACTCAATTTAACTTTAATTGACTTCCTGCTGAGGGTTCAGTTTCTCCAAATGCGATTTTAAGTCTTATTCAGTTTTAGCTTTACTCAATTCAGTATCTTTCAGGATTTCTTTTACTTTTTGTTATTCTTCAATCCAATCCACCATTTATTTAATATTTTATGCTTTTCTTAAGATCTCTTCTTGTAGACCTTTAAATTACTTTTATTTCTCTGTCAATTATCTCTCAAGCAAACTGTGTTATTAATTCATTTCATTAATCTTTGGATTTGAATTATTTTTCAATTCTTCAATCTGTTTTTATGCTGCCTATTGGCACTATTAATATGCTATTTCGAGTGTTTTATTTTAGCTGGAACCCTTTTGCTGGAGATCTGAAAGTTATTGTTTACACTTATTCGTTTCTTCGGAATAATCTTCTTGGAAACTTTAGATTTAGACTTTAAGAAATTCCACCTCTTCCTCTGCTTTCTTTTGTAGTTAACTTACTTCCCCAATCTATTTTATTTAAACATCAGAATTAGCTATCTTTCTCTGTAGAGAATATTTAAGCTGCTGTTCGCTTTGTTTGCTTTCAGAAAGCTAGCTTTGAGCTTATTGCTCCTCTTTTTCTTACATTGCCTTGACCTATAAAATGCCTCCTTTGCGCTAGAAATATTCCTCAGTCTCAAACAGTTTCTAATACTGGGCAATTTGAGTTTGAACGGAGACAGTGCCTTTTTCCTTTTTCAAGGCTGCTAACTTTTCTACCATGAAGTTTTTCTCTAGTTTTATCAGCTGATCAATTTTTGCTAGAGGTTGCTTTTCTTGATGCTAAAGGTTATTCGATTAGCCACTGCTATTTTAGTTTCCCATATGCTTTCACCTTCACTTTTTTGTGGGTTTTGGAGGAAATGGTATTCTGAGTAACTTTACGCAAAATTAGTTATCTTTTCTTTTATTCAGTGATATTTTTCCAATTAAGAATTCTTTCTTTATTTTTTTCTTTTTTTTGAAGTTTGTATTCCTCCCAGCATTTATAAAGTTTTCAGTCATTTTAGCTTTAAATCTAAGTTTATCGAGAATAATTCTTTTATTTTTTGTGAGATTATTCTCTCTTTGTATTTATATTCATCACATTTATTATCATGTGCTTAAATATTAATAATTTATCATGATGCTTCGATTTTGCAGGAGTCAATGAAAGAAGCTTGTAGCATTTTATATTTTTTAATTCCGTTTCTTCCCAAATCATGCATTAATTTTGATTATTTTGTCAACTAATCCTGCAAAGTAGCAACAACATAATATCCGCCTTCTTGAAAATTATAGACCATTCTTTTCCTATTTTTTAAATATTTTTTTGAGGAGTTCTTTTTGTTCTGTTAAGGTTATTTTTTGTTAATAATAAAGTATTACATTTTTCTCAAATTGGAAACCAGTAAGAATGCAAGCAAGATGCCAATCATGATTTCTTTCTTATTTCTACTTTTTTTGATGACATTTAAATTGATTAATTGATAAAAAATTCATTATTATTTGGACACTTCTTTTAAACTTTCTCAAACTGCCCTACACCAAAAAACTATTTTTCTAATTTCAATTTGCTAGAAATGTTTTAAACAAAACTAAAAAAATCAAAAAAAAATATCTTGAAAGAAATAATAAATGATAGAAATATCATAACATATTAGCCTTTTTCTTTTTATAGTTAATCAAAATATTTTTCCTTCTAATGTTCAAATCCAGTCCTTTAATGATAAATCTCTTTCTTCTCAATAACTTATTTATTTGATTAAGAGACGATATGGTCTGATATCGTCAAGTGGATTCTCTACAGTGTAATACTTTGGGTTAGATTGTGGGCTCTTGACTTTATTGGGATTAACACGACACTGGAAAACAAGGCTATAAGGTATGTTATCTTTATTGTTTAAATTAATACTGTAAGGTTCGGCTTCTAGCACATCATCAGCTAAGTAGGTATTAACGTTTGATCCTGCCTTAATAGTAGTTCCTGTGATTCTACAAGTGTCTCCTCCATAGGTATTATTATAACCCGGTTTGATATTTTTTGAATCAATAATACCTTTTAGATTTTTATGTCCTGTTCCATGAAACAGCACTATCCAAGTATCTGGGTTAGCATCTGCTCTAATCCATCTTTAATCGTTCCCATATCGATCAAGCACTTTTAAACCTAATCCTTAAAAGCCAAGGGGTAAATTGTAGATTTGCGGTGTGTAGCCTGCTTTATCATAAAATTTTAGAGCTCCTCGTTATTGAGTTTTTGATTTCACGGTATCCCATGACATATTATATTTGGGTTCAAACATGTCTATTGACAATTCAGCTTCATCGAGTAGATTTTGAACTTCAACGTCGATTCCGAGAGACGAAAAATCTATCCTTTTGATGTCTATTTTTTGTCCAGAATTTGGATTTATCTGAAAATTTATGCTTGGAGGTGATGGTATCACGTCAATTACCTGGATGTTCTGGTCTTTCTCTCTTAGTTTCGTTGCTATTTCATACTTAAAAATCCGAATATAATTTCGCAAATTTTCTGCCTGTAAAATTTATTGTTCCATGCATTGAGGGGAGGTATAGTATGCAGTAAAGTAGGAAGAAGAATCTTGTATCCCACATTGGATGATTTTCTGCTGATATACCCCTTTCGAGCTTTGTTCGATTTATTATACTGGTTTGTCAGTTATGTAAGTTGTTATCCCTTGCTCTGCTAGCATTGCATGAATAAGCAAAACTCCTCGATACCCATCTACTTTATTCTTTTCTTCTTGAGACATAGAGCTCTATGGTTTTGTTTTATTATTTTAAATCGAGCTAATAAGAACCTATTCAACTTGTTTATGCTTTGCTTCTATAACCTTGATTTGTGCTGTTGTAGGTTTTTCCTCTTAGACTGCTTAGAATTATTTTACAAACTCGATTTCTCTTTGATCGATTTGCTGGTCAGGATTAAGTATCTCCAATTGTTTTTTAAAGTTTCTTTAGGATTTAGCGTTACTCAATTCAGCAGGTTTAATAATTTCTATTGCCCTTTGGTAAACTTCCAAGTCGGCTTAAAGCACAGTTTCTTAGCTTTTACAAATTTTGTTTCCCATAAATTTTTAAATTTGCCTTGCCTTTTTTTAATGTATGTATGTTCTTGTGTTTTCTCAACAGTTTAGCGCAAATTGAATCTCTAATAATAATAATAATAATTATTAACTTTCTTTTGGGGATGGGATGGCTTTTAAATGTAGAATTCAACATCTTCTAGTGATGTTCTATTTATTTTTGCTTAGTAAAAAAAAATAAAAAATCACAAACAAAGCTCCATTACATTCCATCCTTTTTACCATGTTTTTTTCTTCTATTTTTGAATCACTTTTCTTTAGAATTACTAACTGATAGGTATACGAAATATCCAGCTCATTTCAAGATCTTTTATCTTTTTATTATTAAGAATCATTGTCATTATCAATACACTTCTTTACTCACAATATAATGATGGATAATAATCATTTAAGTTTGTGAATGAGCTAATGATCTCGCTCATTTATCTGATTTGTATAAGTGCGTCCCTTTAGTGGACATATTTCCAAGAAAAAAGAAAAATCTGAGAGAGAGAGAGAGAGAGAGAGAGAAGAGACGAAAAAAGTTAATGTGGGTAAAAAAATTCCCTTGTGTTCATAAACCACCTCTAAAAAGAGAATAACTCAGATTTTCGTTTGCTTGAAATAAATCCCACCCAAATTTAGATTCATTTAATATTCATATTCATTAAATATTCTTTCATTCTTTCTCTCCCACCCGCTCAAAGAGTAACCAAAGCTCTTTGCAAGATATCAAATGAAGCCTCCATCTCGAAAGATAAGCCTATTGATTTTTTGGATCCCTCTATCAACCAAAAATTGGAAAACTCTAATATTGAGTTCTTCTGCCAAAACTAATCATGCTTAGAGATTTACTAGCGAAATGTTATTAAAATATCCTTATTGGCAGAGCTTTCATTTTCACATTTCCTTTCCAAAAGTTAAAAAGAGTTTCTCTATTCTCTTGCAATGTTGTTTAAAAATTACACTTGCAAAAAACAAGCCTTTTTGTTGGTTTTCTCTTCTTAAAACTCTTAGACTTTTCAAAAAAAATGAACACCTAAAACAATAAAAGAAATTAAACCTTTTTTACTTTTTAAACTCAATAAAAACCACAAATTCCCCTCCCCCTCCCCCCATCCATCCCATCTTTTTCATTTCAAATGTTTTGGCTTGTATCTAATTGTTTCAATGGGCTATTCCAAAACATGAGATAAGAGGGCTTTATTTTTCCAAGCGTAATCATATCCGATCTGATATGTATCCAGTGTTTGCAAGTTTAAGTAGTTGTTATTCCGTTTGTTGAGTGCTTTGTCGTTTGTAAATAACAGCATCCCTGGATTCATTGTCCTCTCATAGGGCATAGTAAACAGTGATGGCTTAGTTAGTGTAACCAGCTTAGTGTGGTATCATAGATGACTTTATCAACGAAGTTTTTCTGATATCTACGATAAGTGAGGAACTTAGTGATGATGAAGTTAATCGTGAGACTAACATTGAATTTCTTATTTTTTGGCTTGGCATCAG